>JADMIO011200133.1_pt1 | contig 49911 bp, 46 predicted proteins | sample 8958161 | NCBI WGS metagenome assembly JADMIO01 (sample SAMN16585339, study PRJNA669376) | soil metagenome | isolation source: Crop rotation soil | place: USA: Cullars Rotation, Alabama | collected 2011
CGCGACAACTTGTCCACGTGGAATTCTAAGCTTAGGATCCCAATGTGCTGGAAAGACCCGAGCTCTCTTCGACCGCGCGCATGCTCGTCGTCGACGTGCTCGGGACATGCCGGGTCTCGTCGGCTCCCGCGCGCTGCTTGTAGAGGTCGACGAAGACGCCCACCTTCGAGCGCAGGACGTCCGGGTCGAGCGGCTTGTAGAGGAAGTCGACGGCGCCGCGCGCGTAGCCCTTCGCCACCGTGTCGCGCGACGGCTCGTTCGCTGTGACGATGATGATGGGAACGCCCTGACACCGTTCCAGCTTCTTGAGGAGCGCCGCGGTCTCGAGGCCATCGAGCTGAGGCATCTGGAGATCGAGGAGGATGATCGCAAAGTCCTCGCGCTGCGCGATCGCGACCGCCTCCGTCCCCGAGCTCGCGCGCACGAGCCGCTCCCCCAGCGGCTCGAGGATCGCCTCGAGCGCCATCAGGTTCGGCGGGTGGTCGTCGACGAGCAGGATGCTCGCCGGAGCGACCGCGACTGCCGCACGGTGCCGCCCGCTCGAACGCGACGGCCTCGGTTTTTCGGGGGTTCGGGTCACGGAGTGCCGATAGAGATATCTTCGCTGCTGAGCCGCGGGGGTCAACGCGGCCTCAAGTCGCGCTTGCGGCGCGACGACGCGGGATCGCTCCTTGCTCAAGGCGCACGAGGTCCGCTCATCGTGATGGACACGATCGCGTGGCTGCAAGGATAGGACTGCCGAGGTCCTAACGTGAGAGACACATGAGCCATCGTGCCACGGTCCTCGTCGTCGATGACGACCCCGATACCGTCTCGACGATGCGCGACATCCTCGAGGAGGAGGGCCATACGGTCCTGTCGGCGAGGAACGGTCGCGAGGGACTCCAGGTCGCGCTGCAGATGCTTCCGGATCTGGTCCTCCTGGACCTCAACATGCCGGAGATGGACGGCCGCGCGTTCCTTCTAGCGCTCGAGAAATCGCCCACGCTCGCGGACGTCACCGTCGTCGTGCTGTCGGGCGCGTCCGATGCGATGGGCGTGGAGCGCGAGTGCGTGACCAAACCGCTGCGTCTCGACACGCTTCTCGGGTTGATCGACCGCGTGGCGCTCGCGGCTACGTGACGCGGCACGTGACGTGCGTACACCTCCACCATGTCTGACCCTATCGCGCTCCTCGTTCACGATCACCGCCGCATGGAAGGAATGCTCGCGAAGCTCGCCGATGCCGACGAAGCGCAGCGCTCGCCGCTGCTCGACGACGTCGCCGATGCGCTCGCGGCCCACGTGGCGCTGGAGGAAGAGCACTTCTATCCGGCGGTGCGCGCGCGACGTACCGAAGACATCCTTCTCGAGTCGCTCGAGGAGCACCTCTCGCTGAAGCGTGTGATGTCGGACCTGCTCGAGATGGACACGTCCGACGAGCGCTGGGAGGCGAAGATGCACGTGCTCAAGGAGCAGGCGGAGCATCATCACAAGGAGGAGGAAGAGCATCTCTTCCCGAAGGTGCAGAAGCTGTTCGACGACGCACAGCTCGCGGACCTCGGCGACACGATGGAGAAGGCGCTCGCGGCGCTCCATGCGGAGCACCCGCGCGATCGCGTCTTCGGCGGCACGCACGAAGCCGCTCGATTGAGCACGCCGGACGTCGCCCCGATGAGCGCGCGCGGCTGATCAGCGCGCGTTCGGCGAGCCGTCGTCGCGGAGGTCGCGCGCGAGGCCCATGAGGCTCAAGGCGACCATCGCGGCGCGGCGCTCGCGCGTGAGGACGCTCTTCGGCTCCTCGATGTACCGGAGGAAGCCTCGCCGGTCGCGATCGCTGAGGCGGTAGAAGCTCGCCTTCATCTTCGGGCTCTCGTCGAACAAGGTCCGGAGCTCGACCGGCACGACGAGGACGTTCGCAGGCTGCGCGAGGTACGGGGCGGTGACGTCGAATCGGAGGGCGTTCATGCCGCCGCGTACAGCAGGAAGCAGGCCCACGCCTCAGGCCTCCTCCCACCCCCCGCTCACGTCCGGGGTTCGTGTGAAAAGCGCGTTTTGTCGGGTTTTGTGTGGTCGCGCTCAGAAACCGACGAGGGCGGAGATGTAGTCGGGAGCGACCCACCCCGGGTCGTTTGTGACCACACGGACCGACCCAGGCGCTACGGCGCCTCGTTCGCGCAGACCTTCGTGATCCGCCCCGCCAGCGTGGTCGCCGGGGCGCACGCGTTGAGCGTCGGGATCTTGCAGTCCTTGTCCGCGGTGCACTTGCGCCGGCACACGCCGCCGCCGCCCGCGACGTTCACGACCGTCTCCTGACCCGCAGGGCACTTGAGGGTGACGACCGGGACGGCCGCGTCGACCACGATCGCGCCGTCGATCGCCGCATCCTTCAGGCCCGCATCGCGCGGCGCCGCCGCCACGAACGCGGCCTTCGTGACCCAGCCCATGAGCGTGCTCGCCGGATCCTTCGGATCCGTGAACGTGATGAGGATGCAGTCCTGGAACTCCGCGATCTTGAACGGATCGGTCCCCGACTTCACGAGCGCGACGTTCGTGCCCGATTTGCAGGCGGTCTTCGCCTGCGCGAACAGATCGAAGATCTTCGCGTCGTCGTCGGCGAGCGGCTTCTCCGCGGGGAAGCGGGCGACCTCCGCGGCGTTCTTCGCGACCGGCGCGGCAGGCGCCGCATCGACCACCGCGACCACGACCGGTCCTGCCTCTTCGCCCGCGTCCGCGCCGTCGTCCTTCTTCTTCGGACAACCAAGGAGCAGCGCCACGCACGAGCCCACGGCACAGCAGACGAAGAGCTTACGAAACATGAGCCACGGATATCACGGGTCCGGGGTCATTGGCGCGTCAGCCCGTCGCAGTCGACCCCGCCGGTGAGGACGCGGACCTTTCCTTTCCACTTCGAGCCCTTCGCGAACGTGGCCCAGCGCGCCTCCGGCAGATCGCAGCTCGCCTCGCTGCCCTTCTGCTTCGTGTCCGCGAATTTCACCGTGTATTTCTCGCTCCGCGCACCTTCACGCTCGCATCCGAGACACGTGCCGGGACGGGCGAGGGCCACCGCGGGCCAGCGCGGCGCGGGCGACAGGCTCGCGCCCCTCTCGGACTCGGTGCGGGACGTGCGCCACTCGGTCACCTCGAAATCGCATTTGTCGGACATCACCGGCTCGCTCTTGAACTTCGGCTGGCACTCGCGGACCTCCTTGAACGTCCCGTTGCCGTTGTCCTTCTTTCGCGTCTGGCACGTCTCGCCGTCCTTCACCTGCGTCGTGCCGCGCTGCTCCTTGCGCCGCGAGAGCTCGCGCCCTCCGCTCGGGCGCTCGTCACACCACGCGGTCCGCTTGCCGGTCTCGAATCGCTCGACGGCGACGCTCCGCTCCCACGCGTGGCCCGTCACCTCGAACGCGCTCTCACGCTTCCAGAAGATCATGACGAGCACGACCGCGATCACGACCATCACGAGGCCGCCCACGATCGCGAGCACGGTGGGGAACGGCTGCTTCGGCGCGGCGTGCGCAGGAGCGCCGGGCGGCGGCAGCGCGTCGGGACCGTAGCGCCCCGCGGCAAACGCATCGGCGCCGGCGAACGGCACAGCTCCAGCGTCGGGCACGACGACGTCCGCGCGAAGCGCGACCTGTACGCCCTTGTCGATCGGGCTGCCGCAGTTCGTGCAGCACTTCGCGGCGAGGCTCATCGGCTGCTTGCACGCCGGACACGCGACGTCCGCGCCCACGAAGGGGTTGTCCTTCACCGCGACCTTCTCGTGGTCCGCGGGGAAGTAGCGTGACGCCGGATCTTGCGGCGCGCCGCAACCCGCACAGAACCGGTGCGTGAGCCCGAGCAGCTTCTTCTGACCGCAGAACTTGCAGTCCCAGCACATCTCGTACGTTGCTTCTTCCACCATCGCCGCCGAGGCTACCCGAGCCGCGGCGCGCTGCCACAGGCACTTGTCGGAGCGGCGAGCGACCCCATGATCTTCTTCGACTCTTCGAGGTCGTGGAGATCGCCATGCTCAGTTACACGTTCGTCGATGCCTTCACGCGGGTCGAGCGGCACGAGGCGATCCATCGCTTGAAGAGCGCGATCGCGGACGCCGACGGCGTCATCGTCGACTTCGCATTCTTCACGACGGCGATCCGCTTGAGCGTCGAGCTCGAGGCCGGCGCCGTTCCACGCCTCCGCGACGCGCTCGAGGCGGGCGACGTCCACCTCTTCGAGAAGTGCGCGGCCGATCTCGATCGCAGCGCCGTGCCGGAGACCGCGACGAACCTCGTCGTCGCGATGCTGCATGTCGCGTTCGCGAGCGAGACGGAGCTCGCGCGCGGCTACAGCGCCGCGTGACGTCGATCAGGCGGCGAGGACCGCGTGCGTGAGGCCGTCGAGCAATGCCCGCGCCGTCATGACGTCCGGCATCCCGGCTTCGCGCACGACATCCGCGGCCGGAGCTCGATCGATCGCACCCCGGAGCTCTTCGAGCGCGCGTGAACGCTCCGCGGCCACGCGGCGGCGCGAGGGGCCGTCGAGCCGCGTCTCGAGCCAGCGCGCGACGTCGTGCGAGAGCTCGGCGTGGCGCGCCTCGTCGCGAGCGATCCCCGCGAGCACGGCGCGCACGTCGGGGTCGCGCGCAGTGCGAGCCTGGAATGCCGCGACGAGCGCGCCGTACGTCTCGCGGACGCAGCCTTCCACCGCGTTCTCGACCGCGACCGCGAGCAGGTCGCGCGTGATCATCGGCGTGACCTCGATCGACCGGACCACCTCCCCGAAACGATGCGCGAGCGACGCGGTCCGGCGCGCGTGCCGGATCTCGTCGGCACGCGCGCGCCGCGCTCGCTGCACGAGCGAATCGGGCGCGCCGAGCCGTGCGAGCTCGCGCGCGAGCCGCTCGAAGGCGACGACGCTCGCGGCCTCCAGGTGCGCGACCTCCGCGAAGTAGGCGCCGAGCCCGATCGCCGCGCCGCCGGCATCGTGCTGCACGAGGCCTTCGGGGCGACGGCCGCACTGGATGCCGTCGTCCGATTTCTCGACGCCGACGCGCGTCACCGTCCCGTCGGAGCCGATGCGATAGCGATAGCGTCGCGTACCGTCGCAGATGTCTCCGACGACGATGAGGTCCCACGACCCGTCGAACGTCTGCTTCCAGCCGGTCTTCGGCTGCTCGACGCATGCGAACGTGTAGCCCTGCGACAGGAGCAGGAGGCGCGCCTCCTCCAGGGTGTCGATCGGCGCGAGAAATGCGGCGAGCTCCGCGGTGGAGTGCAGGACCCCGACCTCGTCACCTCGCGTGTAGACGATGAACGTGGGCTCGAGCGTCTCGGGGATGGCCTGCTTGCCTCCGCCGGAGTGCGGTTGCCAGCCATCCGCGAGCGCAGCGATCTTGACGGCTGCGAGCGAGCCGAGACACGTGTCGCGCTTCGTCGCGGTCGCGCACGCTGCTCCGTACGTCGCGAGGGTCGTGAGATGGACGGGCGGGGTCCCGGCGTCGACGCCGCCGTCGGGGGCCTCGCCCGGCGGCCTGGGGGCGCTCGGGTTCGCGAACGTCTGGCTCCGGAGCTCCACGTAGTCGACGGCAAGGGCGGGCGTCAGGTTCGAGAGCACCGCGGCAAGCGGCGGCACGCAGGTGAACGTCGCCTCGTCGTCGAAGCCGATGCCGGTTCCGCCGTCCGCCACGCCGCCGCTGGCGGTGCCGCTGCTGGTCGTCGCGCCGCCGCAGCCGCCGGCGGACGCAGCGGACGCGAGGACGACGGAGACGATGCCATCGAGCACGGTGCCGAAGCTGCGCTTCCCCATGGAGAGATCTTACGCCGCGCACGATGGCGCGCCCCCTCGAAGTATTCTGGCGTTGTACGCTCGGGACCGAGCTTACGGAGGTGTGCGATGGGCGGTGGAGCGAAGGAGCTGAGTGGGCCGGATCTCGCGGTGGGCGTCGCGTTCGACACGCTCGCGCCGGGCAAGCCTCTGCTCGGCCATGCCGGGGGAGAGGCGATCGTCGTCGTCCGCCTCGGCGACGAGGCCCACGCCATAGGTGCATCTTGCACGCACTACGGCGGGCCCCTCGCGGAGGGTCTCGTCGTGGGCGACACGATCCGCTGCCCGTGGCATCACGCGTGCTTCAGCCTTCGTACCGGCGCGGCGATCGGCGCGCCGGCGCTCGCCGACAACGCGTGTTACGAGACGATCCGATCGGGCGGCCTCGTGCAGGTGCGCGGCAAGAAGGAGAGCGGCACCACCACGACGAAGAGCGCGACGGGTGCTCCTTCATCGGTCGTGATCATCGGCGCCGGCGCGGCTGGCGCGGCGTGCGTCGAGATGCTCCGGAAGGAGGGCTACGAGGGTCCGATCACGATGATCGGCAACGAGGAGCCCGGCCCCGTCGATCGGCCGAACCTCTCGAAGGACTACCTCGCGGGCAACGCGCCCGAGGAGTGGATCCCGCTCGGGTCGAGAGAGCACTACGCGGAGCTCAAGGTCGACCTCTTGCGCACGGGCCGCGCGACCGGCATCGACACGAAGGGCAAGCAGGTCACGCTCGCCGACGGCCGCGTCGTGCCCTACGGCGCGCTGCTCCTCGCGACGGGCGCGGAGCCCTCCGTGCTCCCGATCGAAGGCGCGAAGCTGCCGCACGTCATGACGCTTCGCACGCTCGCCGACTCGCGCGCCATCATCGATCGCGCGAAGACGAGCAAGCGGGTGGTCGTCATCGGCGCGAGCTTCATCGGGCTCGAGGTCGCGGCGTCGCTCATCGCGCGCGGGCTCGAGGTGCACGTCGTCGGCCCCGAGCCGGTTCCGCTCGCGCGGGTCCTCGGCGACGAGCTCGGCGCGCACGTGAAGAGCCTGCACGAGGCGAAGGGCGTGAAGTTCCACCTCGGAACCAAGCCCGCCTCGATCTGGGACGGCCACGTTGATCTCGCGAGCGGCGAGCGGCTGCAGGCCGACCTCGTCGTGATGGGCGTCGGCGTGAAGCCGCGCGTCTCGCTCGCCGAAGCGGCCGGGCTGAAGGTCGAGAACGGAGTGGTCGTCGACGATCAGCTCCGCACGTCGACGCCGGGCGTATGGGCGGCCGGCGACATCGCGCGCTATCCCGATCCGCGCGGCGGCGAGCTCGTGCGCGTCGAGCACTGGGTGGTCGCCGAGCGACAGGGCCAGCATGTCGCGCGCGCGATGCTGGGCATCGCGAGCTCCTATCGCGACGTCCCGTTCTTCTGGAGCCAGCACTACGACGTGCAGATCAGCTACGTCGGCAACGCCGCCGGCTACGACGCCGTCGAGGTGCACGGCTCGCTCGCCACGAACGACGCGGCCGTCGCCTACAAGCGCGCGGGCAAGGTGCTCGCCGTCGCGACCATCAACCGCGACCACCTCTCGCTCTCGGTCGAGGCAGCGCTCGAGAAGAGCGACTTTGCGACCGTCTCTGCCCTCCTGGGGAAGGAATGATCATTTTACGTCGTAAAGTGATCCCGAGGCGAGGTGCAGCGCTTCGGTTTCCGGGACAAACGAAAAAAGGCCGGCTCCGTGGGGAGCCGACCCTCTTCCTTCCTTCGAGCTAGTTACGACTTCGGTGCAGCGCCGGCCGGGGCGCCCGCGACGGGTGCTTCGGGGATCGTCGCCGCTGCGGGAGGCGTCCAGCCGCCGGCCTTGAAGCCGTCGACCAGCGCCGCGAGGACCTCGTCCTCGAACTTCAGGAGATCGGAGGTGGTCGCGATCGTGCCGAGGAGGCCCGCGGTACGTCCGACCCACTTGGTCGTGCGGAGGGCAACCTCCGAGGTGAGCTCGCCCATGGGGATCTTGCCCATGTCGGAGGCCGAGAGGCCGTTCAGCGTGATGGCGACCTTGCCGCCTTCCATCGTCACGCCGGGCTGGAAGCCCGCCATGCTGGGGCGCTTGCCGGTCTTCTCTTCGATGACGTCCGCGACGTAGACCGCGGCCATGGCCTTGGTGGAGTCGACGAGCGTGGTGGCGGCCATCGGGTAACGAACGGCGGCCGCGCCGTTCGAGGTCTTCGCGTCGTCGACCGCCTGGCGGAGGTTGACGAGCACCGCGCCGAACTTCTCGCGGACCTCGGGCGTCGCCTTGCCGGCGGCGGCCTTGGCCTTGGGGATGAAGGCCTCGGCAAGCTTGTTTGCTTCCTTCTCGCCGGTGGAGACCTGCTTCTCGAGGTCGTCGATGCTCTTCTTGTTCGCCTTCTTGTCGGCGTCGGCGATGCCCTTCACGTCGTTCGCCGCTTCGAGCGCCGCGATCTGCGTCTTGAGCGCGCCGACCGCCTTCTTCTTCTCCATGACCTCGCTCCAGGCGGTGCCGAGGTCCTTGTCGATGGCGGCGAGCAGGCTCGGGTACTTCGCGGTCGACGCGTTGACCGGCGCGGGCGCGGCGGCAGGAGCGGCAGCGGCGGGCTTGTCGGCGACGGGAGCGTTCTTGCTGCCCTTCTTGTTGGTCTTGTCGGCCTTGTCGCTGCTCGCGAGCGAGCCGGGCTTGTTCGCGCCCTTCTTGCCGGCCTTCTTGCCGTCGGCCGACTTCACGTCGGGGGTCGCGACCTTCGCGACCGGCTCCGCGGGCTCGGAGCCTGCGGGCCCTGCGGGCTGCGCCGGCTTCGCGGCAGCGCCGCTCTTCGGCTCGATCTGGGCGAGTGACTTCGCCCAGACCTCGGCGGCGACGACGCGCGCGCCCTGTCCGGCGCTGCCGGGCGCATAGAGCTGGTGCTGGCGGACGGCGGCGAGCGTGGCGGTCGCTTCTTCCTTCTCGGGAGCTACCTTCGCGAGCCACGCGGAGTCGTCGTTGGCCGGGGTGTCCGTCATCACGCGATCGACCTGCTGCGCGGTCTTCTCGGCGACGTCCGCGCGGCGGACGACGATGGTCATCGGAGCCGGGTCATTCAGCGCCCACGCGACCTTCGGGTTCGCGGCCGCCGAGATGGCGCCGCAGCCCGTGCCGGTGGCGACCACGGTCGCAAGAAATGCAGAAACGCCGATGGTCTGAGCCCATCGGACGATGACGTCCTTCATGATGATCACTCCCCGAACGAAGCTTGAGAGAACGGCTCGCCGAGGGTGTCGGGGCCGAGGTGCGTCGGGGTATACGGGCGATGGCACGGAAGCTTCCCCCGCGGCTGCGCGATTGGCGCAGCGCCGCGCTCCTCGAAACCCACGCTGGGACCATCTGCCACGCGGCGGTCCGCCGGATGTCGGGCCGGCGCACCGGATTCGCCGGCGCTCTCCGCTCGCGCTCACGCTCGTGCACGGGCATGCGGCTCGCACCGTCACGCGCGGAGGTCGTCCCATGGGAGAGCAAGCGAAGAACCAGCACCTGCATGAGCTGCTCGAGTCGTTCGACACGGGGATGCTCATCACGAGGCATGGTGAGCAGAACCATGCGCGTCCGATGGCGATCGCCTGCGTCGACGAGACGAACTGCATCTGGTTCGCGACCTCGATCGACTCACCGAAGGCCGAGGAGATACGCGCCGACACCCGCGTCTCGGTCACGCTCCAGACGAGCCGCAAGTTCGTTGCGCTGAGCGGGACCGCGCGGCTCGTGTCCGACCGCGCGAAGATCGAGGAGCTGTGGAAGGAGACGTGGAAGGTCTGGTTCCCGAAGGGAAAGACCGACCCGGCCATCGCCCTGATCCGCGTCGACGTCGACGACGCCGAGTTCTGGGACAACGCCGGCGCGAAGGGCGTTCGCTACGTCTTCGAGGCGATGAAGGGCCTCATCTCCGGACAGCGTCCCGACCTCATGGCGGGCCAGCACGGCCGCGTCCGCGGGCCCGAGGTCCAGCAGCCGACGTCCTCGCGCCGCTAGACCCCGTCAGCGGCGGTCAGCGGCAGTAGCACCGGAGGGATTTCGCGCTCGTGTTCGGCGCGTCGTCACAGCCGAGGGTCGCCATGCCGCCGCTCAGCAGCGGCTTCTGGTATTGCGCCGAGGGCTTCGAGGTATCGCACGTGCGCCCGTGGCTCGCGCAGGCTGCGCTGCACGTGACGGGAAGGTCTTCCTGCTCGACCGCGACGTAAGGATTCGCCAGCGGCACGTCGTGGCAGGCGCAGCTGTAGCTCGTGAGCACGCATCCCGAGGGGGTCTTTGCGCTCGGCGCGCGCCCGCAGTCGTAATTGCGTCCACTGTTCGTCCCGTTCGGGCACGTGTAGCTGCTCTCGCCTGAGTTGTTCGAGTCGCAGGTGCCGAAGATCTTCCCGCACATCACGCCGCAGCTCGGACCGGCGCCGAGATCGCCGGGGACGCTGACGTCACCCTTCAGGACGAGCGTTCCGATCGGCGCCACCGTGGCGTCCGCGACGACGCTGGAGTCGACCGCGCCCGCATCCACCTCTTCGGCGGGAGGCGGCGCTTCGGCGTCGGCCGCCGCCGGCGCGGGAACGATGGTGGTCGTGGTGCAGGCCGCGCCGAGACCCACCGCGAGGAGGGCCGGGAAAAGCAAAGCGTACCGAGGCAGGAGAAAAGACATGCGCGGCGACGAGCAAGCGCCGTTCCCCTCCGGGGAGGGGCGCAAACGCGCCCTTCTGCGGCGACGAGAGAACCGTGGGTCACGCGCGCGGAGCGGCGCGCGGTTCACGGAAATGCGAGTGAATTCGTGGAAGCGACGCTCGTCGCGTTCGGATCGATCACTCGCTGTCCAGCGTCTCGAGATCGCCGAGGGCGCGCTCCACCGGCGCGTCCGTCCACACGATGTTGCGCAAGCGATCCGCGAGCGACGCGCGCAGCGCTGCGCTATCGATCGCCTCCCTCGGCAGCGCGAGCGTGCCGATGACGGCGGCGCCGCGCTCCGCGAGCAGCTCCCGTGCGCCGGCCTCCGAGAGCGGCATGTGCAGATCGAGGCGCGCGAGGCCGCGTGAGGCCGCGAACCGGACGGTGTCGAGCGCGAGTGCGTCGTGCGGGAGGAGCTTGCCTTCCCCCTGCTCCCCCATCACCATCCACCGCTGCACGCTGAGATGCGTGAGGCTCGGCAGTCCCTTCGACGCGAAGAGCGGCTTCAGGGCGTCGCGGGAGGACTCGGTCGGCACCGTGAGCGTGACCGCGAGCCGCCGCAGCATCGGCCACTCGGCACGCGCGATCGCCTCGAGCTCCGCATGGTTCGCGTACGAGACCACGAGCTCCTCGAGCGAGCCCGCAGCGATGGTCCCGAGCTGCGGGGCCGGGCCCTGCACCACGAGACACCGGAGACCCGGCATCGCGCCCCACAAGGCTCCCAGGTCCACGGTCTCTGCGTAGCCGTCACCGACGAGCAGCCAGCGAAGCGTGCGCGGCGCCACGCGGGAGAGCATGCGGAAGACGGGCGCGAGATCGTGCTCGGGCGCGGTGCCGTACGTCACCCGACCGAGGACCAGGCGCTCCAGGAAGCGACCTGAAGGATGCTCGAGGAGCATGCGGACGACCTCCGAGATCGGCGTGTCTCCGATCCGGCGCAGGCGCGCCGCGCGCAGGAACCCGTAGCGCCATGCGAGGGCCTTGAAGGATCGATACGTGGTCCGGATATGCGTGTACTTTGCAAGTGGACCGAGGAGCTCGTCCTCGAACTGCTTGAGGAGCGCGGTCTCGGCGCGCTCCAGTGCCGCGTCGTCCGGGTCGAGGCTGAGACCGTGCTGGACGACGATCAGCTCGCCGCGGACGTCGCCTTGCTGCTGCAGCCAGTCGGCATAGACGAGATAGCCCTCGGGATCGGTGGGGTCGTCGTCGATCAGCGCCTCGAGCTCCGGGTTCCGGACCGAGACGCCCTTCACGCTCGCCGCGCCCGGGGCGACCTTCCGCGGAGGGTCGCCGTAGCCTTCTCGCTGCTTGTCCGCGATCAGCTTCGCGAACATCTCCTTCGCCTCGTCGTCGTCGGCGAGCGTCTTCTCGACCCGACGGCCCTCGCTCAGGTACTTGCCGAAGCGCGTCGTGATGAGCGCCTTCGTGCGGCTGATCTCCCAGAAGACCCGCGTCTTCCCCTCGCCGCGCTCGAGACGCCTCGTCTGGGCCGGCGCCCGCGCGCGCGTCTTCGCAGCCCGCGCCTTTGCCATTCCTCGAGCTTACCCGGCCGAGGCTCCCGCGTGGTGGCCTCGCGTGGTACACGATGGGCGATGGCGGCGCTCGACATGAACGCGATCGTGGGGACGCACGATCTCCTCTTCGTGACGCTCGACACTCTCCGTTACGACGTCGCGCGCGAGCTCTGTGAGGCAGGTCGTACGCCGAACCTCGCCGCGCTCCTGCCCGGCGGCCGCTGGGAGCTGCGGCACACGCCGGGCAGCTTCACGTACGCGGCGCATCAGGCGTTCTTCGCCGGGTTCCTCCCCACGCCCGCCACACCGGGCAAGCACGACCGTCTGTTCGCGCTGCGCTTCGATGGCAGCCAGACCACCGGCGGGCGCACGTGCGTCCTCGACGCCGGCGATCTCGTCTCCGGGCTCCGCGGCGTCGGCTATCACACCGTGTGCATCGGCGGCGTCGGGTTCTTCAACAAGCAGAACCCGCTCGGCTCGGTGCTGCCCGGCCTGTTCGACGAGAGCCACTGGTCGCGCAAGCTCGGTGTCACCGACCCGGCATCGACGGACAACCAGGTCGCGCTCGCGACGCGCATCCTCGCGCGCACGCCGCGCGAGCAGCGCGTGTTCATGTTCCTGAACGTCGCGGCGCTGCATCAGCCGAACCACTTCTACCTGCCGGGCGGGACCGCCGGGTCGGCCGACACGATCGCGTCGCACGCCGCCGCGCTCGAGTACGTCGACCGCGCGCTCGCTCCGCTGTTCGAGGCGTGCCGCGCACGTGCCAAGACCCTCTGCATCGTGTGCTCCGATCACGGCACCGCGTACGGTGACGACGGCTACAAGGGTCATCGCCTCGCCCACCCGTCCGTATGGAACGTGCCGTACGCCGAGTTCGTCCTCGGAGGACCATGAGCGCCGCCCCCACGCTCGCCGAGCGGCTCGCCGGCACGCCGTACGACTCGTATCTGTACGCCTATCCGCACAAGACCGCGTACGGCGGCATCGAGCCCCCGCGCCGCCTCGACGACCTCTGGGCCGGCGAGGATCGCAGCGCGCTCTTTCTCTATCTGCACGTGCCGTTCTGCGAGATGCGCTGCGGCTTCTGCAATCTGTTCACGACACCGAAGCCCCAGGCGGACGTCGTCGCGCGCTACGTCGACGTGCTCGAGCGACAGGCTCGCCGCGTCGCGCGGGCGCTCGGACCTTCGTCGTTCGCGCGCTTCGCCATGGGAGGCGGCACGCCGACGCTCCTCGAGCACGACGGGCTCGCGCGCGTGCTCGACGTCGCCGAGCGCATCATGGGCGCGGATCTCTCCGAGGTCCCGGGCTCCGTCGAGACCAGCCCCGAGACATGCTCGCCGGAGAAGCTCGCGCTCCTTCGCGCGCGCGGCATCGACCGCATCAGCATGGGCGTCCAGAGCTTCCTCGAGTCCGAGAGCGCCGCGGTCAAGCGGCCGCAGCGCAACGCCGAGGTCTTCGCGGCGCTCGACGCGATGCGCGAAGCCGCGTTCCCGATCGTCAACGTCGACCTGATGTACGGGCTGCCGGGGCAGACGCTCGCGACGTGGGAAGAGTCGCTCCGCACCGCGCTCCGCTGGCGGCCCGAGGAGCTCTACCTCTATCCGCTCTACGTCCGACCGGTCACGACGCTCTCCCGACGCGCCCACAGCTGGGACGACGAGCGGCTCGCGATGTACCGGTTCGCACGCGACCTGCTCTCGAGCGAGGGCTACGCGCAGCGATCGATGCGCATGTTCGCGCGCGCGGGCACCGAGGGCACGAGCGGTCCCGTGTACTGCGTGCAGGACGACGGCATGGTCGGTCTCGGACCGGGCGCGCGCTCGTACACGCGCACGCTGCATTACTCCACCGAGTGGGCCGTCGGGGCGCGCGGCGTGCGGGAGATCCTCGGCGCGTGGCTCGACGACGACGACGCCGGCTTCGACGTGGCGACCTGGGGAATCCCCCTCGGCGCCGACGAGCAGCGCCGGCGCTGGGTGGCGTACGCTCTGTTCGTCGCCGACGGCGTCGATCGCGCGGCGTACGCGGCGCGCTTCGGAAGCGACGTCTACGCCGATCTCCCGGCGCTCGAGGAGCTCGCGGCCGCCGGCTGCGCCGCACAGGAGGGCGACCGGCTCACCCTCACCGCGCTCGGGATGGAGCGCTCCGACACCATCGGGCCATGGCTCTACTCCGACGACGTGCGCGCGCGGATGCGCACGTTCGCGACGCGCTGACCATGTTGCGCTTTCTCTACCGAGGTCCGCTCGAGAGCTGCAACTACGGGTGCGTGTACTGCCCGTTCGCGAAGAAGGTCGACTCGCGGGCCGATCTCGCGCGCGATCGCGCCGCCCTCGAGCGCTTCCTCGGCTGGATCGCCGCGCGCACGTCGGACCGGGTCGGCGTCCTCTTCACGCCCTGGGGAGAGGCGCTCATCCGTCGCTGGTACCAGGAGGCGATCGTCACGCTCACGCATCTGCCGCACGTCGAGCGCGCGGCGATCCAGACGAACCTCTCTTGCACGCTCGACTGGGCGGAGCGCGCCGACCCCTCGAAGGTCGCGCTGTGGGCCACGTACCATCCCGAGTGGACCGATCACGCGACGTTCATCGGCAAGGTACGCCGCCTCCGCGAGCTCGGCGTGTCACTGAGCTGCGGCGTGGTCGGGTTCAAGAAGTTCGCGGACGTCATCGACCGCCTGCGCGACGAGCTCCCCGCCGACGTCTATCTCTGGATCAACGCTGCGAAGCGCGAGGAGAGCTACGACGACGCCGACCTCGCGCGCTTCTCGCGGATCGACCCCCTCTTCGAGCTCAACACCATCGCGCATCCGAGCCTCGGCCGCTCGTGCCGTGCCGGCGCGAGCGTCGTGTCGGTCGACGGTGACGGCGACGTCCGACGTTGCCACTTCGTACGCGACGTGATCGGAAACCTCTATGACGGCACGTTCGACCAAGCGCTGCAGGAGCGCCCGTGTCCGAACGCCACCTGCGGATGCCACATCGGGTACGTGCACCTCGACGAGCTCGCGCTCTACCGCACGTTCGGAGACGGCGTGCTCGAGCGCATCCCCGTCTCCGCCCCGCGCCGCCGGCTCTCCGTGATCACTCCGTGATCTCGTCGTAGCGGTCCTCGCCGTCTTCGTCGTCGTCGTCGTCGTTGTCGCGTGTCTCGTCGATGCCTTCGTCGATGGTGAGGCGATCGCCGAACTTCGCGGTGAGCGCCGTGACCACGCCGCGCGGCAGCACGTTGCCCGAGAGATCGAGGTCCTCGAGCGCGCCGAGCGCCTTGTGCATCTGGAGCAGGATCTCGGCGCCGGAGCGCGTGAGGCGGCCCTTCGAGAGGTCCAGCGCGCGCAGGCGCGGGAGGATCTTCGCCGACTGCAGCGCGAGGACCACCTCGTCGGCGAACGGCAGCCCGCGGAGGCCGAGATGGGTGAGGCCGGGCGCCGCCGTGCCCGCGAAGATCGGCGCGAGATCCGCGGGCGTCGCGCCGCCCGCGGTCTTTCCGAAGCCGATCACGAGCTCGGAGAGCTTCGGCCAGCGCGCCGCCGCGATGGATCGGATCAACGCCTTCGTCGCCTTCGTGATCAGCTTGAAGCGCTGCAGCTCGGGGAGATCGATCTTGCCGAGCGTGACGACCGAAGCCTTCAGCGAGAGCTCCTCGAGCTGCCGCACCTTGCCGAGCAGCGCGCTCACGTCACCGATCTCGATCGCTGCGAGGCGCGTGCGCTTCGGCTCCATGACGAGCCTCCGGAGCGTGCGCGGCGGCGGCGACTTCACCATGGCCTGCACGACGTCCGAAAAATCGATCTCGGCGCCCTCCTCGCCGAAGTCGCCGAGGTTCAGCTCGCGGAGAAAGCGCGCGGTGGGCAGCCGGAACAGCGCGCGCACCGCGTCGGCCGGCTCGACCTCGCACGTCTGGTCGACGCCGAGCTCCACGACCTCGAGAAAGCCCCACCGCCACTCCGCGTCGAAGCCGTCTTCGCCGGCGAGCGAGCCGAGCCAGGTCGCGGCGTGCGCGTCGAGCAGCTCGCGCTGCTTCGCGAGCAGCGCGCCGTCGCGTGGCTTCTTCGTGAGGGCGGTCTGCACCGCGACGAGCTCGCCGAGCGGGTCCCCCTGGGTCTCCAGCCAGTCGCCGTAGACGAGATAGTTGTCGGCGCGATCCGGCGCGTCGGCGATCGCGCTCTCGAAACGCGCCGCCTCGGCCTCGAGCGCGGGGCTGCGCCCGTGGTCCTCCTCGGAGTCGACGAGGCCGTACCCCTGCTGCTCGCGCTCGGCGACGAGCTTCTCGAACCGCTGGTTCGCCTCTTCTTCGGTCTCGAGATCGTGGCTCACGACACGCGGCGGGGTTCCCTTCCGCGCGGAGAAACGCGTCACCAGCGAGGCGCCCTGCTGCTCGATCTCCCAGGTCTTCTTCTCGAGGCGATCGCTGATCTCGTATTTTCGTCGGCGCATCAGAGCTCCATTAACACTACTGCCGGAAGTCACGCCCAGGTCTCGCGATTCGTAGCAGGTGAGAAGCGGCAGCGAGAGTGAACCGGCGGGACCGGCGCGACGTCCGGTTGCTGGAGAGAGAGACGCGGGACCCTTGCGTCTCCTCCGTTCTGGACCACAACTCGCGCCGGCCTCGCCGGTTTACTCTCGCTGCCGCTGCTCAACGGTCCGAGATCGCAAGATCGAGACGACCTCCGGCAGTACTCCTAAGCTGCGGTAGCTGCGCAGACTTCCCATTCGTAGACCGATCTCCCGCCGGCCGCCAGGTTCGGCAGCAGATCGCCGAACGCGTTGGCCTCCAGGACCCGATGACCGTCCAGCGCGGCGGTGAACATGACGTCCACGCCGAGATGGAGGCACTCGTGCGCGGCGAAGACCCTTGCCGCGCTCTCCTTCGCGGCGCGGAGCACCGGCGGCGGCACGAGCGCCTCGAGCTCCTCCGTGGTGCCCCGGAGGCCGCCGAGGTGCAGGTTCGTGATCGGATGCGGGCTCTTTCGTACGACCGTGAACACGACCTCCCCCGCGATCACCAGCATGCGGGTGTCGAAGTACTTTCCGTCGAGCCGCGCCTTCGGGACGTGCTCCTCGACGTGCGAGCCCTCGCGGAGCAGGTACGAGAGCAGGCGATCGATGGTCGCCGGATCGCGATAGCGCCGAGGCCGCAGCGAGTTGTAGAGACGTTCCCCGTCGACTTCCATGCTCGTGAAGAGGCCTCCTCGATCCGGATGCTGCGGGTCCCGGTCGTAGAGCGCAAGACACGACGCCGAAGATCCGCACGTGAGCTTCACGAAGACACGTGGCATCGAGGCTTCTTGCATCACCGCGCGAAGCGCGTCGGGGGTCGTGACCTCGGGCAGCGGGCGTGCGATCGGCACGCCGGCTTCCTCGAACGCGCGCGCGCAGGCCCGCTTGTCGAAGAGCTGCGCGATGCTGCGCGGGGACGGCGCGACGCGCAGGTCGGGGCGCGCCTTCAGCGCGCGCTCGAGATCGGCGAGGACGCGCAGGAATCCGAGATGCTCCTGCCGCGGCGCGAGGATGCGCCCGCGATCGTACGTGAGCTCCGCGATCTCCCCCGCGGACAGCACCTCTACGCCCGCTGCGCGCGCGTCGTGCTCGCCGCGGCGCAGCAGCTCGCGCGTGACCTCGAAGTCCTCGCCGAACGAGTCGATGCGAAAGATCGCCGGCCCCTCGGGGACGCTCGCGACGACATCCTCGCCGCGCGCCAGATCGAGCCACCGGAGGACGCGCGCAGGAGCGTGGCCCTGACGCGCGAGCGCCTCCTGGTAGAGCGAGACGCGACGGTTCTCGGGGTTGCCGACGACGACGAACGGAAGCGCCACGACGCGCCTACTCCTCGATCTCGTCGTAGCGCTCGTCGTCGCGCTCGCCCTGCTCCTCGACGTCGACGGCGATCCCGAACGCTCGCTCGAGCTGCTTGCACGCGGCCGCGGAGATGTCGTTCTGACGCAGGTCGATGCTCTCGAGATGCGCGAACGCCCGAGCGGCAGAGACGAGGCCGAGGGCCCCTTGGTCGGTCATGCCGGTGCGCGAGAGGTCGAGCGAGGTCAGACCGGCAAGGCACGGCACTGCCCCTTCCACGAGCGCTGCGACCACCTCGTTTCCGAGATGATGGTCGGCCACACCGAGGTGCCGCAGGTCACGGAGGTTCGTCAGCGCGAGCCGCAGGTCGTCTGCGCTGATCATCTGCGCGGCGTCGCCGAACCCGAGGGAGAGGCTCCTCAGCTTCGGCCAGCGCGCGCCGGCGAGCGAACGGAAGAGCGCGGGATGAGGCATGGCCGAGAGCGCGAACGTCTCGAGCAGCGGGAGCTCGACGCGCCCGAGCTCGACCTGTGCGCTCTGGAGCGTGAGCTCCTTGATCCTGCCCAGCCGCGGGTAGAGCAGGCTGACGTCGCCGAGATCGCCCGCGACGCCGTAGTCGTTGAGCAGGGCCAGCTTCCTGAGCGCCGGCGGCAGACCGAGCTCGACGATCGCATCGAGCGTGGCGCGGGCGTTCTCTTCCTCGTACGTCACCATCGTGATGTCGAGCTCGCGAAGAAACCGCGCCGCGACCAGCGCGAGGAGCGCGGCGTACCGCTCGCGACTCGGGTCGGTGAGCATCACGCTCTCGAGGAACCCGAAGCCCCACGTGTGCTCGCAGTCCGCGAAGGCGCCGAGCGCGGTCTTCTCGGCGACGCGAAGGAGCTCCTTCTCGCGCTTCTTCAGCTCCACGTTGCGCGGATTCTTGATGCGTGCAGACTGCACAGACACGAGCTCGCCGAGCGGATCTCCCTGCTCCATGAGCCAGTCGCCGTAAACGAGATACGCATCCGGCGACTCGGGCTCCGCGACGATCGCGGCCTCCAGCTCGGCGTTGCGGGGCGGCGCCACGCGCGACTTCATGCCCTGCTACTCCGAGATCTGCACGTAGCGATCGTCCTCGTCCTCGCCGTCGCCCTGGTCGGTGACGATGACCTTCTCGCCGAGCGCAGCCTTCAGCCGATCCGCGGCGCTCAGCGTGATGTAGTTCTGCGAGAGGTCGATGCGCTCGAGATGCGCGAACGCCTTCGCGTTGCCGAGAATGAACTGCGCGCCGTCGTCCCCCATCGTTCCCTTCGAGAGGTCGAGGCTGCGGAGCTGCGGGAGGATCTTCGATGCCGCCACGGCCTCGGCGATGTCGTCCTGGAAGCCCGCGTTGCAGAGCCCGAGGTGTTTCACGCCGGGGACGGTCTTTCCCGAGAGGAGCGTCTGCAGGTCCGCCACCGAGCAGTTGCCGCCGTAGTTCTCGTCGCCGAAGTAGAGGACCAGCGACTCGAGCTTCGGCCACTTCGCGTTCGACACCGCGGCGAGGCTCGGCTGGTCGAGACCGCCGGTGACGATCTCGAGCTTCTTCAGGCTCGGGAGGTCGATCTTCCCGAGCGTCATGTCGCCCATCGCGATCCGGAGCTCCTCGAGCTTCTTCAGCTGCGGATACAGCTTCGAGAGATCACCGAGGTGACTCCACGAGATCTGGAAGCTCTTCACGTCGAACGCGAGCCGCCGGAGCGTCTTCGGCAGCCCGTGCTCGACCATCGCGTCGAGCATCGGATCGTACTCGGGGTTTCCGTCCTCGGTGTCGAACACGTTGATCTCGAGATCGCGGAGGAATCGCGCGACGCGGCACTTCGCGAGCGCCTCGTAGGCCTCGACGCCGGCGTTCTCGCTGTGCTCCTCGTTGCCCATGGCGACGGTGTGGAGGAAGCCATAACGCCACGTGCACGTGAGCTCGCTGTCGTCCTTGAGCGCGCTGAGGGCTTCGCCGAGCCACTCGTCCTCGTTGGCGCTGAGCAGCTCCTCGGATTTCACCTTCAGCTTCGTGTTCGACGGATCGGCGGCGAGCGCCGCTTGGACCGCGACGAGCTCACCGAGCGCGTCGCCCTGCGACTGGAGCCAGTCTCCGTAGACGAGGTAGCCGTCGGGCGAGTCGGGGTCGGCGAGGATCGCCTGCTCGAGCGCCGGGTTGGAGGCACCTTCGGAGCCCTCGTCGTCGCCGTCCTCGTCGTCGTCGTCACCCTCGGCGAGCTCGTAGCCCTTCTTCGTCTTCTCGGCGATGAGCTTGTCGTACTGCTTCTTCGCCTCGGCCTCGTTCTTCCACTCCTTGGTGGTCGACTGGCCGTCGGTCCCGATGCGTCCATACGTCGTCGTGAAGCTCGCGCCGTCGAGCGTGATCTCCCAGAACTTCGACGACGACCCTTCGACCATCTCGTAACGGGGCATGACGTTCCTCCGGCGAGCGAGGCTACGGCGATCAAAGCAGCGAGGAAAGGAGCGCGGTCGCTCCGCCCGACCATTGTTCCAGGGTCGCGTCGCCGACGCGGTAGTCCATCGAGAGAACGCGCGGATCGAGCGCCCGCGGCGGCTCGGCGACGGCCGCGGACGTGATCCGGACCACCTGTACGAGCTCCCGGCGTGCCGAGGCGGCGGCGAGCGCGGCGACGTCGCTCCACGTCGACGTGACGACCTCGACCATCCCCTTCTCTCGCCACTCCCGCAGGAGCAGCTCGGTGAGCGCCATCTCCTCGCGAAGCACGGCGTCGTGCGCAGCGTCGAGGAAGACGACCCGCACGCTCAGCGCTTCGTCGCCGAGCAGCTCGACGAGCTTCTTGACCAGCACGAGGAGCACCGCGAGCGTGATCACGATGCGCTGCCACGGCAGGCCCGCGTCCTTCACGCGAGCGCGCGCGAGATCGGGATCGAGCGCGATCACCACGAGCCGGCGCTGGCGGACGAAGATGCCGTCGTCGCGCGTGTAGTAGAGGAGCTCCCCCTCGACGTAGCGCATGTCGAAGAGATCGATCGCCGCCGAGCCGTGGCTCGCGGGCGGGTCCATGTAGATCAACTCCGACGTGACGAGGTTCTCCAGGCTGCCCGACGTGGAGACGCTCGCGAAGCCGCCCACCGGATACACGCTCTCGTCCTCGAGCTTCGTCGCGGCCGCGCCTTCCTTGCGACGGCGACGCGGAACGCGACGCGGAACGGCGGCCTGGATCACCTCGTGCGCGCGCAGCACGTCGGCCGCGGCGAGGCGCTGCGTCAGGCTACCGAGAACGGTCAGGTTCTCGAGCGCGAAGAGATCCGCGTCACCGAGGAGATCGCGCGCGCGCTGCGCGCAGCGCACGAGGGCCGAGTATCCGTCGACGAGCCGGCGGCGCAGCGCGGCGTCGTCGCGGATCGCCGCGAACCCTCGCTGTCCCGTCAGTCTCGGCGTTCGCTCGGTGAGCGCACGCACCGTCCCCGGCGGGACCTCGACACCTGCGTCGTAGTCGAGCCGCGCGAGGAGGCCCGCCACGAGGATGCCCACCGCCTGCGCGTGCATCTTCGCGGGGAGGCGGGCCACCGCGAACCCGGCGGAGACGAGCCGCGGATCGGCGGCGAGCCGCCCGAGCACCGCGTCCTCGTAGCGACGGATCGCCGAGGCGAGCGCCGGGTCGTCGATCCCCGCTGCGCCGCCGCCGCGAAGTCCGTCGAGCGATCTCCCGAAGAGCAGCGCGCCCACGTCCGCCACGACCCCCACCGGCGGCAGCGCGAGACGCTCCTCGATCGTGGCGAGGATCCACGGGCCCGCGCGCGTCGCGGCCTCCGCGCCGGGCGGCAGCAGCCGCGCGACGGCAATGCCCGCGGCGATCCAGTCCGCGGCCTCGTCGCGATGAAGAACGATGCTCATCGGGCGGGCGAACGCGCGCTCTGGTCCTCCGAGAGGCCGAGCAGCTTCGGCACCTTCGTCTCGAGCAGGTCGATCTCGTCCTTCGTCTCGCCGAGGTACGAGAGCAGCGAGAGATCCTCGCGCTCGACCTTGCCGCCGTGGAGGACCCACGCGCGCGTCCGCAGCAGGCGATACATCTTGATGATCTTGCGATCGCTCACGAAGACGTTGTCCTCGCGGACCAGCGTCTTCAGGACGCGACGCAGCTCGCGCAAGAGCTCGTCCGAGAAGAAGAGCTGGCGATCGCCGCTCGCTTCGCCGCCCGGCCCCGGCTCGTCCCGCGCCATCATCAGCGTGAGGTAGCGGTTCGCCTTGAGGAAGTCCTCGAGCGACGTGTGACCCTCGGCCCAGGGCTTCTGGTTCGTGTCCCGGAAGGCCTGCATCTTGAGCCCCATGTCGAGCAGCTCGACGAAGTGATCGTCCTGCACCGATCGACACGCCACCTTGAGGCAGAAACGATCCTTCAGCGCGCCGAGCTCGGCGTGCTCCGGGATCTCGTTCGTCGCCGCGAACAGGATCTTGAGGCGGACCGCCTGGGGAACGCCGTCCTGGTAGAACTTCTTCTCGTTGATGATGGTGAGGAGCGAGTTGAGGATCGCGGAGTTCGACTTGAAGATCTCGTCGAGGAACACGAGCCTCGCCGTGGGCAGCTTGCCGCGCTCGCGGCGGACGTAGCGGCCCTCGCGGAGGAGATTGATGTCGATGGGCCCGAGCACCTCGCTCGGCTCCGTGAAGCGCGTGAGCATGTACTCGAAGTAGTCGCCGGCCCCGAGCGAGAGCGCGTCCTTGAACTTCAGGACCAGGTCGCTCTTCGCGGTGCCGGGGGGACCGACGATCAAGAGCGGCTCCTGCGCGACCGCCGAGATGGTCATCAGATCGATCAGCGGCTGCTTGCCGACGAAGTAGCGGCCCAGCGCCAGGCGGAAGCGGTTGATGCGCGCGCGGACGTCGCTCGCCTCCTTCTCGAGATCGGGGAGCGCCATCGACGCGATGCGCTCGAGCGGGTCGTCGTTCAACATCGGGTCCTCACGTGGTGCTGCTCAGATCGCGGTGGATGCGGCGGCGTATCAGGTACTCGTCCTCGTCGAGCCACTTGCGCGCCTGCTGGCCGAGCGCGAGGTCGTCGCTCGCGTAACCGAGCACGAGCGCTTCCATGAAGTCGAGCACGGAGAGGCAGACGTGCGTGTTCGTGTTGAAGCTGTCGGTCACGAGCTCGAGCTTCGCCTGGAGCTGATCGAGTCCCGCGACGGCGTATTCCAGGGGCGCGGTGCCGAGCGCGCGCGCGACCGCGCGCGTGAGCTGGAGCCGCTCGGGCATCGCCAGATCGCGCGAGAGCGCAGTGAGCGCCTCCTCGAAGACGGGGCGAGCGCCCGCCATCTCGTCGAGGAACGCGAGCGCAGAGGCGGTGTGCAATCGAGCGATGAGCTGCGGCGTGCCCTTGCCCGTCGCCGCCGCCTGCGTCGCGATGAGGAGGCGCGCAGCCTCGTCCTTCAGCCCGCAGCGGCGCAGCGTGCGAAGCATTCCCGCGACGAGCGGCGCGATCTCCGCAGCACCGTCGGGGCCGACCTGCGTGACGAGCGGCTCGAGCATCGCGAAGATGGTGCGCGCGAAGCGCTCCTCGCCGAGGTGACCGGCGATCATGAGCGCCTCCTCGAGCAACTGCACGCGACGCAGCGCAGGGACGTCGCTCGATCGCGCGACCACCTCGTCGAGGAGCTCCATCGCGCGTTCGTGCGGGATGAGGAGGAAGAAGTCCATCACGCCGTCGTAGAGGCGCGCCCGCTCGTCGACCGAGCTCGTGCGCGCCTGCTTCATGATGCCGATGACCGCGCTCTCGATCGCGCCGGTCTCGGAGAGCCCACGCAGGGCAGCGAACTCGGGTCCGCGAGGATCGGCCTCACCGCGCTGGAACGCGAGGATCGGATCGAGGCGTTCCTGCGGCTCGAGCACCTTCGAGCACTGGCGGACGCGATCGATCTTGTAGCGATCGAGCTTCGCGAGCCCGTTGAGCTCGGCCCACAGCTCCGGAGGAAGCGGCGTCACCGCGGGCAGGGCCTCGAGCGCCTGACCGATGCGCGCCGCGTAGGTACGCGCGAGGATGCCGTGCAGCGGGTCGCCCTTCGGCAGCGCGCTCGTCGCTGCATCGCGCAGCTGGACCGCCCACTCGCGGCGACCGAGACGCGCCGCACCGAACGCCACCACGAACCGGACGTACGCGCCGGTCAGCTTCGGATCGGCCTCGGTCGCCGAGCGTTTACGCTTCGTCGCGTCGAACCGATCGAGGAGCGCCGCGAGACGTGCGGCGAGGACCTCGACCTGTCCGGCGTCGCGTCCTGCGCCCGCACGACGCAGGAACGCCGGCACGTCGCGCTCGACGGAGAGACCTCCATGAAGACGCGCGAGGACGCGATCCCGCGCGCGCGCGAGCCCGAGCCGATCGCCGCCCGCGAGCCGCGAGAGCGCGACGCGCGTGAGCCACGCCGTTCTCATGTCGAGCGTGTGATCGTGGCGATCGAGCCAGAGCGAGACGTCCTGCGCGATCGCGGGCAGCGAAGGATCGTCCGCCGCGATCGTCATCGCCGCGAGCGCCGGCGCGTGCTCCTCGCCAGGCTCGACGAGGGCGATCAGCGTGCCGATCGATGCGTCGCGCACCGCCGCGCGCTCCGCTGCCGCCCATGGGCCTGCCGCCGCCTCGATCTCCGCGGCTGGAAGCTCCCAGACCGCGCGGGTCCAGCAGAGCGCTCCGTCGCGCCGGCGTCCGAGGCTCGTGTTCAGCGCCGCCATGCGCGCCCAGATCGGGCGCAGCGCCGGGTCGTCGGCGGGCCCCTCGCGCGCGAGCAGCTCTTTCTCGAGCTCGGAGAGCTCCGTCGCGTCGGCATTCGTATCGAGCTCGGCGCGCGCGAGCGTCGCCTGCCGCGGAGCTCGTCGATCGGTCGTGCGCGCGGGCGTGCGGACCGGCTCCGGAAACGGATCCGCCTCGGCACGCGCTGCGCGGCGCCGACGCGGCGCGGCCTCCTCTTCCTCCTCCGGCGGCGGCGCCCGACGCGGCGCGACGGGATCGACGCCCACGAACGCCGCGAAGTCGAACGTGCACGACCTCACCCATGGCTCGAGCACGGGCGCATTCGTATCGATGACGTACTCGACCCACTCGGCGAGCGGCTGGAACGCATCATCGGTCACGTGCTCGACCTGGAAGCCTTCCGCTCCGCGACGGCGCAGCCACACCACCGTGTCCGGATCCGGCGCGAGGAGATCGCGTACGCGATCGCGTCGTAGCGGCGGCTCGAGGGTTCCGTCGCACGGCAAGAAGAGGTTCGGGATCGACGCGTGCGCACGGTACGCCTCGCCGTCGATCTCGAGGGTCGTTCGACCGCCGGCCCGCGATCGGAGCACCACGAGCGTCTCGTCACCCGCGCGGCACATCGAGAAGAGCAGCCCGCTCGTGGTCTCCTCGGGGAGCGACGCGAGCAGCCGCTCGACGTGCGCGACGGCGTCGTCGCGGAGCACCCAGAGCGACGCCGCCTCGCTCGCCGCGGCGCGCGCGAGCCGCAGGGTGACCGCGAGCCGCGGTGGCTCGTGCGCGTTCGTCAGCGCTCGCGCGTCTTCAGGACCGGGCACGCGCAGATCGACGAGCGAGTACACGTCGGAGAACGGCCCCTCCGGGAGCATGTCGAAGCTCGCGCGCTCGCTGTCGCGCGAAGGCGAGACGAGGAGGATCTGACCGGGATCCGGCCGCAGGAATCGCGCGAGCGGATGCTCGTGCCCGAGCTCGACGTAGACGCGATCCTGTCCCTTCGGCGAAGGTACGAACGCGCGGACGCCGGACGTTCCGTCGAGCGCGCGCAGGAGCGTGTAGTAAGGCGGCGACCCGGCCCGCAGCATCGGAACCGTCCCCGCGGTGCGCCACTCGAGGCGGTCGCAGCCGAGGCGGATCAGCTCCGCGGCGAGGTCGACGAGCGACTGATCGTCCGAGAGCACGAACAGCACTTGCCCCGTGTCCGCTCCGTCGCCCGCGGCGCCCTGCGCGCGCTCCTGCTCGCGAACGACGCCGACGATCTCCGCCCAGCACCGGACCACCGACGAGCTCGGGGCCACCTTCGTGGCCGGCTCGCGGCCCACGCCTGCGAGCGCGAGCTTCTTCAACGTCTCGGCGGGGACCGGCCCATCCGGAGCGACGATGATCGCGCGCTCCCCTTCCGACCACGTCCGCGCCGGCTTCGACAGCACTGCGTCGGGCACGAGACCGGACGTGATGGTGAAGCGGAGGGCCTCCTCGCTCTCGAACTTGAGGACGCTCACGATCCCTCGCGTGCCCTCGCTGCTTCGGCGGCTTGCTCGTCCTGCGCGACCTCGCTCGGGGCCGCCGTGCCTTCACGTGCGACGACGATCGTGTCGCCCGGCTTCGCGATGCCACCCTCGAAGAGCTTCTCCACCACCTGGCGATGAGCATCCTCGTGCTCGTGCGGCAGCGCGTCGGCGTCGCTCGCGTACGAGATCGTGATGGTGCGCCGGCCGGTCGTGGGGTCGACGGAGAGCTTCAAGGTCGCGCTAGCCATTCGCCGTCTCCTCTTGCTTCGCTTCGTTCGCCTGCACGGTGCTCGCGGGCAGCAGATGCCCGAACGAGGAGCGGTCGAGCACCTTCTTCTCGAGCAGCAGATCGCGGAGCGCCGCGACGATGGCGCGCTGTTCGGCGAGGATCGTCTGCGCCCTCCGGCGCTGCGTGTCGAGCACCGACATCACCGATTGCTCGATGCTCTGGAGCGCGGCCTCCGAAGGACGGGGCTCGTGGATGGCGTGCGCGACCGGGGCGTAGCGGCGCACGCCGGGCCCGTCGCCCCCCATCCCGAGCTCCTCGACGAGAACGCGGGCGAGCGTGGTCGCGCGCTCGAGATCGTGACCCGAGCCGAGCGAGAGATCGTCGAGCAACATCGCCTCGGCCTCGCGACCGCCCATGAGGACGCAGATGCTGTCGAGGATCTGACCGCGCGTCGTGACGTAGCGATGCGCCGGATCGGCGTACTGAACGAACCCGAGCGCGCCCGCGAGATCGCCCTGGATCGAGATGCGATCGATGGGCGGCGCGTGCTCGCAGAACAGCGCGCACACCGCGTGCCCTGCCTCGTGCGTCGCGACGACCCGTTCCTCCGCGGACGTGAGCTCCGGTCGCTCGAGGTACGCGGAGATCGCCTGCTCGACGTCGGCGACCTCGGTCGGGCCCGTGCCCTGCCGACGGAACCGCGAACGAGCGATCTGCCGGCACAGCGCCTGGATGTGATCGCCCGAGTACCGCGTGTCCATCCCTTCCACCATGTCGCCGGTGCGCTTGACCGCGTAGTCGAGCGCGCGCTCGCTCATCGCGAGGTCGAGCTTCCGATCGTGGATGGCGAGGATGGCGCGGCGATCGTCGACGTCCGGATACGGGATCTGGAGGTGGAACTCGAAGCGACCGGGCCGGAGGAGCGCGCGATCGAGCGACTCGACGAGGTTCGTCGTGCCGACCACGAAGACGAGCTCCTCCTTGCGAAAGCCGTCCATCTCGGTGAGCAGCTGGTTGACCATCGAGTGCTCGACGCCCGAGCCCGTGAACGTGCCGCGCGCCGCCGCGAAGGCGTCGAGCTCGTCGAAGATGATGATGCTCGGCGCGGCCTGCCTCGCCTTGAGGAAGACGTGCCGGAGGTTCTCCTCGCTCTCGCCGACCCATTTGCTCTTCAGCTCGGGACCGCTCACGACGATCACCGCGGCGCCGAGCGCGGTCGCCATCGCCTTCGCGAAGAGCGTCTTTCCGGTGCCGGGCGGGCCCCAGAAGATCATGCCGCGCGGCACGAGGCCCTCGATGCGCTTGATCGCGGAGGGGTCCTCGAGGCCCGACTTCGTCGAGAGGATGTCGAGGATCTCGCTCCGGAGGCGCGTCTTCACCTTGGCGTAGCCGCCGATGTCGGCGTCGAGATCGACGTGCGGCATCTCGAACGACGTGCTGAGCGTCGCTCGGCGGAGCTGCGCGAGCGGCGCACGCGGATCCTCGGGGTAGTCGGTGCCGGTGAGCGCACCCAGGAGCCGCCGCAGGCGGATCGCATTCACGCCGGAGACCCACTTGTAGAGCTGGTACGGGTCGAGGCCGCGACCGAGCTTGCGCGCCTCCTTCTGCGTGACGAGGTGCGCGAGCCGATCGCGCGCTACGCCGAGGATGCTCTCGTGGTGGGCGAAGAGATCGTGGATCACCTTCGGCACCGGAAACGACGGGTCCTTGAAGCCGAGCCAGAGGATGTTCGGATTCTCGTAGAGGAGCGGGATCACCTCGCGCGCCTCCGCCGTGAGGCCGCCCGAAGACGACGCGAGCAGATCGAGATGGGGCAGCACGACGACCCGGTCGCCGACGGGTCCGCGCACGGCGTCGCGCAGCTGCCCGATCATCGTGGCGATCACCCCCGCGGCGACGGGTGAGGGCGGCGCATCGGGCGCGGGCCGGCCGTCGAGGTACGCGCAGAGGAGATTGCGCTTCTTCAGGCGATTGCGGAGGCTCGCGTAGAAGTACGGAACGAGCTCCTTGTCGCACTCGACCATCACGGGCAGCCGCTGGAGCAGGGCCTCCTCGACGCGCGTGAGCTCCTGCGGGTACGCAGCCTCGGTGGTGTTCCCGAGCGAGATCTCGAGCGGGAGATCGGCCTCGGGGACGATCCGCGTCACAAGCGCACCTTGATCGTGAGCTCGCCGGTCTCGGCGTCCTCGCTGATCTCCTCGATCTCGCCGAGCTGGCGCGCCTTCTCCTTGAGGGCCTCGGACGTGACGCGCGCGCTGACCGAGTCGAGCTCACGCCGGAGATCGCCGAGCTTCTTCTCGAGGCGGGCGGTCACTTCCTGCCGCGCCTTCTCCTCCGCGATCTTCGCCTCCTGCTCCACGGCGCGCTCGATCTGCTCCTGGGCGGCTCTCTGTCCGGCCGCGAGTCGCTCCTCGGCGATGCGCGTGCTGTGCTCGCGCTCGATCGCGATGCGGGCGGTCGCCTCGGCCTTCACGCTCACGGCGCCGGTCTTCAGATCGATGTCGATGACCACGCCGTCCGGGTCGGTGCGGGTCGCCGCGCCGTTCTTTCGCGTGAAGCCGCGCGCGACGAGATCGGCGGCGAGCAGCTCGGCGGTACGCTCGGGCGGCAGGATGGGAAGCAGCTCGAGCGCGGTGCAAACGCCGTCCTCCACGTGCACGACACGGTTGACGGCACCCTTGACGGTCACGCGATAGGCACGGCTCACTTCTCCTCCTTATCATCCGACGCCGGGGCGTCGAGCGCTGCGAGCGTACGGACGACATCCGCGGCGCGTGCGAAGCCCTCCCGTCCCAGAGGTTCCCACGACCCGAGGAGCAGCTGCGCCTCGTCATAGCCGTCCTCGAAGAAGCGAACGAGCGACAGCTGCTCGCGCCGCGCCCCGATCCGCCCGAGCGCGTGGAACACGGCGCCCGAGCGACGTCGCACCTCGGTCCGCTCACGGAGGAGCCCTGTGTTCGAGACCGGTGCGAGCGCGCGCGCTGCGACGTCACTCGTGGTCGTCCCCGGTTTCAAGAGGCGCGTGCCGGCGTCGACGAGGAACGTGGCGAGATCCCAGCGCCCGAGCCGTTCGAGCGCGTCGAGGAAGTCGGTCAGCGTTCGTTGCTGCGCCGCGCCGATCCGGAGCGCGTCCGGGATCGCGAGCTGCCCGCTGTCGGTCGAGACGCGCGATGCACGGATCCAGCGCTGCGCGAGGTCCCCCGCGAGACACTCGACGACGGTGCGCGCGTCATCGAGAGCGAGCAGCTCGGCGATGGCCGGGGGCTCGCCCGCATGCTCCTTCCGCGCGAGCGCTCCCGCATGGCCGAGCCAGGCGAGCGACGATCGGCGGAGCGCGGGCTGCCGCGCGACGACTCGCTCCAGCCGCGTGTCGACGACGAGCCGGAGCGCGAGATAGGCAACGACGTGATCGCCGAGCGTGCGAGGAATGGCATCGAGCTCGGTCGTCGAGGGGTCGTCGAGCGCCGACGCGGTGAGCCAGCGGAGCAGCTCGAACGTGTACGGCCCGAACGCGAGGACGGGAGCGCCACGCACCTCGAACACGCGCGCTGCGCTCGCGCTCGCTCCCGGCCGGAGACGCGGCTCAGCGCCGCCGAGCCTCGCGAGCATCTTCACGACGCCCTTCGCGAGCGTGTCCTCGAGGATCCCCATCGCGGACGGTCCGAGCCGCTCGATCGTGACGGCGCTCGCGAGCGTCGGCTCGATCGACGCGAACGAGCCCTGTCCCATCACCGCACGCGCCACGGCGATGAGCTCCCGCTCCTGCGGGCCGACACACGGCAGAGCGCGCGGTACGACGTCGATCGTCATCGGGACGGCGTGGTGCGAACGACACGCCCCGCGAGCGACGGCCAGCCGTTGACCACGAGCTCGCCGCGGCGAAGGCGGATCTCGACCGTGTTCCGCGCGCGGAACGCGGGGTCGTCGCGGCGGTAGCGATCGCCGAGGACGTGGAGCTGCTGGTTCGTGGAGCCGATCCAGCGCCGCTCGCCGTCCGGGCTCTCGCGAACGTAGCGTCCGTCGACGAGCAGATCGCATGCGTCGAGCAGCTCCGCGACGCCCGCTTCACCGGCGGCCTTCTTGACGTCGAGCTCGGCGAGCGTGAACCCCGAGAACACCATCACGCTCAGGCCCGCCGCGCGAACCGCCGTCGCGAGCGCGGCGCAGCCTTCGGCCTGGGCGAACGGCTCACCGCCGAGGAGACTCAGGCCCTCGATCCCCGGCGTCGCGACGGCGCGCGCCGCGAGCGCCGAGGCGTCGATGGGCTCGCCGCCTTCGAAGCGGAGCATTCCTGGATTGCAGCACCCGGGGCACCGCATCGGACAGCCCTGCACCCATACCGCGAAGCGCCGGCCCGGGCCCTCGGCCTCGGTGTCGGCCACGATCTGCGCAACGTGAAGCGGCCGCGCCATGCGACGCATCGTCGAGGCCGACCCCGATACTGTCAAGGCAGGCGGCTCAGCCCGTGCGGGACGTCCGGCAGTCGGACCACGGCATCTCGTCCATGACCGGAATCGGCCGCGCTCCCGAGATCTCCGGGTCGCGCAGCGACGGCGTGCTCACCGGCGCGCTCGGAGGTGCGCTGTCCGGTCCCGCGGACCAGCGCGACGCGCCCGAGATCGGCCACTCCTCGGCGCGCAGCGCAGCGGCGACACGAGACAGCTCCGTCCGCATCATGCGGATGCGCGTGCGCTGCGACGGATTCGCGCGCAGCGCGCGCTGCAGGATCTCCGCGACCTTCCGGAGCTCGGGCCGCGCGCGCAGCGAGGCGACACCGGGCGGCAGCCCATCGTGGGCGAGATGCTGGCGGATCACACCGAAGAGATCCTCGCCGTCGAACAGCACCGTGCCGGTCAGCGTCTCGAACGCGAGGCACGCGAACGAGTACGAGTCCGCGGCGAACGCGCTCTCGGGCGCGCGATCGTCGCTCCACACCTCGGGGGGCGCGTACATGGGGTTGCCGCACTTCTTGCGGACATGGCGGCCGCTCAGACCGAAGTCGACGAGCGTCGCTTCGCCCGTTCCGCGGCGCAGGATGACGTTGTCCGGCTTGAGGTCGAGATGTCCGACGCCGGTTGCATGCATCGCATCGACGCCGGCGAGGACACCGTCGAGGATCTCGAGCGCGCGCAACGTCGTCATCGTGCCGCTCGCGAGCTCCTCGTCGAGCGTGCGGCCTTCGACGAGCTCCATCACGAGGAAGGGCTTCGGCCGCGCCGCGACGTCGAACGCGAGGATGCGCGCGAGGTTCGGGTGGACCGGGATCGCCGCGAGCGCCGACGCCTCCGCGCGGAACTGCGCGAGCAGCTCCTCCTCCGGGACGTACGCCGCGAGCGCGGCCGCGTCGTGAGGCACCTTCAGGACGACGTCCTTCGCGAGCGGGTCGCCGTCGTCCTCGATGCGACGTGCGAGGAAGAGCGAGCCGAGCCCACCGCTCGCCATCGGACGCACGAGTCGGAAGCCGCCCAGCACGCCGCCCTCGGGCACCCAGGAGGGAAAGGTGCGCTCCGGCGCAGCGACGAGACTGGCAGGCATCACACTGGGTCTACCAGGCCGCAATGACGGCGGCCGCCCGCGACGCCGCGGATCGAGGGCCTCGCGACCGCGAGTGACAAACGTGTAGAGTGCACACGCCCGCGCCGCGATGTCGGAGCGCCCAGGTCGCGCCGCCACGTAGAGGGCCTGGAGCGCGCCGACACTCTGCACGGGCAGGTCCGTTCCTTCGCGATCGTCGTCGGGGAGGAGCGCGAGCACCGCATCCGCGAGTCGGTTGGCACGACCCCACGCGCGCATCTCGCCACGTTCGATCGCAGGAAGGAGCTCCCGCTCGAGCGTGTTCAAGAGGCCGATCACGAGAGCGTCGTCTGCCACCGGGGACCGCCGTGCACCGGACGTTCCATCCGGAGGCGGGTTCCTCCGCGGGTGCAGCAGTACGGCGTACCTCGAATTTGTCGAGGTGATCGGACCTCACGCGGCGCGGGGTTGGGGAGCGGAGGATCCAGGGGCGGGTGCCCGGGCGTTCCAGCGGCGCTGTGGGCGGAGTGCGACCCGGCGTCAGCCCGGCCCGAGCGGCAGCTCGGCGTCGTCGAGAACGAGGGTCGAGGGCGCGCGCCCGAAGACGACGCGCATCCTCCGCTCGAACGTCGCGTAGTCGCCGAACCCCGACTCGCCACTGAGGCGGAGCAGCGTCGACCGCGACTTCGCGCCGAGCAGCTCCCAGCAGAAGTACTCGGTGCGCAGGAACTGTGCGTACTGCATGGGCGTGAAGCCGAAGTGCTGCTTGAAGGCGCGCATCACGTAGAACTCGCGCGTCTTCGTGAGCCGCGCGAGCTCGGCGAGCGACGGCGGGTCGTCGAAGCGCTGCTCGATGACCTCCTTCACGAGCGACGCGCGCTGCGCGCCCGGGATCGGCTCGAGCACGAGCGGCTCCGCGGCCGCGACGCGTGCGAGCATCGAGGTCGTCGGCGCGGCGAGGAGCGCGAGGCCCTCGGCAGGAGCCATCATCCACGCCTTCGTGAACGGAGCGAACGCCTTCGCCGGCACGTGCCTGCGGGCGACATGCCGGAAGGCCGACGGCGCGGGCGCATGCTGGACGTCGACGATCAGGATGCGCGTCGGACGTTCGAGGCGGAGCCCGTGAGTCATGCGCTTCGGAACGAGACAGGCCTCCCCGGCGGCGACCCTGACGACCTGCTTCTTCGGTCCGAGCTCGAGCACCATCTCGCCGTCGAGGACCATCGTGAGCTCGGCGCTGCGCGTGGAGACGCACGGCCATGCGCCGTGCTGCTTCGTGACGGCGTAGGCGCGGATCGACTCGCGCGGACCACGCGTCCAGCGTGTCTGTCTGCCGACGCGCTCGCCGACGAGCTGGCGTATGCGCGACGACATCGATCAAGTTTGCCCATGCCACGCGGCGCCGCGCAACCTACCGTTTCCGAGAAGCATGCGATCTGCATCCCTCGCGTGCGGCGCGCTCGCGCTCGCCATCGTTGCGGCCGGCGCCGCGTGCGGCGCGTTCAACGGCTCCGCGCCGCCGGTGCTCGACGGCGGCGATCCGCCGGCCGATGCGGACGTGGAAGGCCGTCGCGACGCGAGCGATGCGGACGCGGACGCCGGCGCGGACAGGTGCATCCGCGCGACGCGCTGCACCGGGACGCCGTTCCTCGACGAGCCTTTCTCGCAGCTCCCGGCGGGCGTGTGGAACGCGTCGGGCGCCGGTCCGATGCTCGATCCGTCGGTCTTCGTGTCTCCGCCTTCGAGCCTGCTGGCGTCCGCAGAGGCGATGGGCGGCGGCGGTCGCCTCGAGCGGATACGCGCCGCCAACGGTCCCCGCCTGTGCATCGAGCTCTGCGCTCGACTCGCCTACGACCCCGCCACGTTCGGCGACGCCGCGACCGACTTCGTGCAGCTCTTCGCGATCACGTTCCGCAACGGCGACGCGGGCGAGCTGCGGGGTGGGCAGTTCAACCTCGGTCTTGCGCAGCGGGAGTACGCGTTCAGCGACGGCGCCGGACCGTTCACGGTCTCGCAGCTCGCGCCCGGCGCGCTGCCGCGCGGGCGATGGGCACATCTGCGGGTCACGCTCGATTACGGGCCGGCGCCGGCGTTCCAGATGTTCGTGGACGGGACCTCGGTTCTCGCGGGCGCGCTCAGCGCGCTGCCGGACGGGTTTTCGTCGGTGGCGGTGAGCGTGGGGGCGGCAGGGAGCGGGGTGCACGGAGGGGTGGAGGAGTGGGTGGATGATCTGAGGGTCACGGGGTTCTAGACGCGGCGCATGCGCGCAGGGGAACTCCGGACGCGGAGGCGAAGGCGAGTCACGCGGACGCGGCGGCAGACGAGCCTCTTCAGCTTCGCGTTCTCGTCCGTCGGGCTCTCGAGCTCTTCCGCCGTGCTCGGCGGCCTCGAGAAGAGCGAGCGGAGCGTCCGCGCTTCCGCTTCCCCTTCCCCTCCCGCCCGCTTCCCGTCGTCTTTCCCTCCCCCACCCCCGCGGCGCACTATAATCCGCGGCTCATGCGTCGCCTCCTCCCGCTCCCGCTCCTCGCGTCACTCCTCTTCATCACGCCGCGCATCGCCGTCGCCGACACGCCTGCCGCCCCCGCTGCGCCGCTCGCTGTGTCGCTCAATTCGAGCTCCACCAAGCTCGCGAACGGGCTCGAGGTGATCTTCGACGAGGACCACCGCACGCCGATCGTCACCGTGAACCTCTGGTACCACGTCGGTTCGAAGGACGAGGCCGCGCACCGCAACGGGTTTGCGCACCTCTTCGAGCACGTGATGTTCCAGGGATCGAAGCACGTGCCCGAGGACACGTACTTCCGGTTCCTCGAGAAGGCCGGCGCGACGTCGATCAACGGGACGACGAACACGGACCGCACCAACTACTTCGAGACCGTGCCGGCGAACCAGCTCGAGCTCGCGCTCTGGCTCGAGAGCGATCGCATGGCGTACCTCCTCTCGCACGCCGACGAGAAGACCTTCCAGAGCCAGCGCGAGGTCGTCAAGAACGAGCGCCGCCAGAACTACGAGAACGCACCGTACGGCATGGTCCCCGCGTTCGTGCACGCCGAGGTCTACCCGAAGGACCACCCGTACCATCTCCTCACCATCGGCAGCCCCGAGGACCTCGACGCCGCGACGTTCGAGGACGTTAAGCAGTTCTTCCGGACGAACTACGTCCCCAACAACGCGACGCTCGTCATCTCCGGTGACTTCGACAAGACGAAGGCAGCGGCGCTCGTCGAGAAGTGGTTCGGTCCCATCCCGCGCGGCAAGGACGTGCCGCACCGGAAGGCGATTGCCGTCCGTCATCCCGGCGAGACGCGCCTCGACATCGAGGCGGGCGTCGAGCTGGCGCGCGCCCAGATCACGTGGCCGACGCCCGCGTTCTTCGCCCCGGGCGACGCCGAGCTCGATCTCGTCTCGCACGTGCTCACCGGCGGCAAGACGAGCCGCCTCTACAAGCGGCTCGTCTACGATCTCCAGATCGCGCAGGGCGTGTCCGCGTCGCAGCAGTCGAGCGAGCTCGGCAGCGTGTTCGAGATCACCGCCACCGCACGTCCCGGTCACACGGGGGACGAGCTCCTCAAGGTCATCGACGAGGAGCTCACGAAGCTGCGTACCGGCGGCATCACCGACCCCGAGCTGTCGCGCGCCCGAACGTCGATCGTCGCCGACATGATGTTCGATCTCGAGCGGAGCTCGTCGCGTGCGAATCGACTCAACACGTACGCGCACTACGTCGGTGACCCGAACTATCTCGCGAAGGACGTCGCTCGCACGACCTCCGCCACCCCCACGAGCGTCGCGGAGGCCGCGCGCAGCTGGTTGAAAGAGAAGGACCGTGTGGTGACGATCGTGACCCCGAAGACCGACGCGCCGATCGCCGGCCGTATCGCCAAGAAGACGGGAGGCGCGCAGTGAGCCGCCTCCGCAGCCGCTACCTTCCGCTGCTCCTCGCCGCGCTCGGCGCCGTCGCCGCGTGCGGTGGCGATCCGCCGCCGCCGCCGGTCGTGCCGACTCCTCCGGTCGTCACGCCGCCTCCGGTTCCGGTCGCGACTCCGACCGAGACGCCCGACGCGCCGTTTCGCCAGCAGGCGCCCGCGGCCGACGGAAAGATCACGTTCGTCGCGCCGAAGGTGGTCGAGACCACGCTCAAGAACGGGCTACGCGTGCTGATCGTAGAACGTCACGAGCTGCCGGTCGTCGGCATCCGTCTCGTGGTCGGCGCGGGCGCGGGCGATCTCGAAGGAGCACGCGCGGGCGCGCTCTCGTTCCTCGGCGGCATGATGGAGCAGGGCACGAAGAAGCGCACCGCGCTCCAGATCAGCGACGACTTCGAGGCGATCGGCGCGCAGCACGGTGCGTGGTTCGACTGGGACTCGGGCGGCGTCAGCGTGAAGGTGCTCGCCGACAAGGTGGATCCTGCGCTCGAGCTGATGAGCGACGTCGCGCTGAACCCGCAGTTTCCCGACGCCGAGATCGAGCGCCTCCGCGCGCGACGTATCGCCGGCATCCAGGCCGAGAAGAGCAGCCCCGGCACGGTCGCGCAGAACTCGGTCGCCGCGGCCATCTTCGGCCGTGCACACCCGTACGGGCACAGTCTCGGCGGTGAGGAGTCCGACGCGAAGAAGCTCACCCGCGCCGAGCTCGTGCGCGCCTACGAGCGCCTCTTCGTCCCCAAGAACGCGGCGATCATCGTCGCGGGCGACATCACGAAGGACGGCATCGTGCCGAAGCTCGAGGCGACGTTCGGCGCGTGGAAGGCGACTGGCGTTGCGATCTCCCACAAGGGACCGAAGACGCCCGCGAAGGCCGCGGCGGAGAGGCGCATCGTCCTCGTCGACAAGCCGGGCGCACAGTCGCAGATCCAGGTGGTACGTCCCGGCGTCCCGTTCTCGACCAAGGACCGCGACAGCCTCGTCGTGATGAACGCGATCCTCGGCGGGATGTTCTCGAGCCGCATCAACATGAACCTGCGCGAGAAGAACGCGTACACGTACGGCGCGCGCTCGTACTTCGGAATGCGTCACGGCGCGGGCCCGTTCTCCGCGGGCGCCTCGGTGCACGCCGAGAAGACAGTGCCGGCGATCAAGGAGATCTTCGTCGAGCTCGAGGGTCTTCGCAGCGGTGGTCCCACCGACGAGGAGCTCGCGCTCGCGAAGGAGAGCATCCGCATGGCGATGCCGGGCCGCTTCGAGACCGCGGGAGACGTCGCTTCGGCGATCGCCGATCTGGTGGTCTACGATCTGCCGCTCGACGAGTACGAGAAGCGCCCCGGGCGCATCGACGCCGTCACCGCCGCCGATGTTAAGCGCGTGGCCGCGGAGTACCTCGATTCGAAGGCGATGACCGTCGTCGTCGTCGGAAGCAAGGCCACGCTCGCGCCCCAGCTCGACGGGCTCGGCCTCGGCGCGTTCGAGGAACGCGACGTCTACGGCAATCCCGTCACCGCGAAGCCGGACGCGGCAAAGGCCGACGGAGCAAAGCCGGACGCGAAGAAGCCCGCAGGCGTGCAGCTCAAGAAGTGATCAGACGTCGGGCGGCCCGGACGCGGGCCGCACGGCCTGCGCGCGCTCGAGCGCACGGCGCAGCGCGGCCTCGAGGTCGTCGAGCGCAATCGGCTTCACGAGATGCGCGTCGAAGCCCGCGGCGCGTGAGCGCGCCTGGTCTTCCGGGCTGCCGTAGCCGGTGACGAGGACGGCGACGCTGGGCCGCTTGCTGCCGAGGGTCGCCATGAGCTCGAGCGCATCTCCGTCGCCGAGCGCGAAGTCCGTCACGAGCGCATCGACCGGCGCCGCAGCGAGGAGGGCCTTTGCCTCTGCGCACGAGCGCGCCATACGCACCTCGAACCCGCTTGATTGAAGGGCGGCTTCGAGGATCTGCACGTTGTCCTCATCGTCGTCGAGCACCAAGACGGTCGGCTTAAGCATCGGACCTCACAGTAAGCAGCCGCGAGTTGCGAGCGAGCGCGAGCATAACCGTTCACGCAGAATTCAACCCCGCACGCTCGCGCCGGAGGCCTCAGCGTAGCAAGCTTCGCATGGGCGCGTCAGCCACACCTGAGATCACCGGGAGTCTTGCGCAACGTGAACGTCTCGAGGGTCAGCGTCCTGGTCACTGTCGCGACCGGTCTGCTGGGGGCGTGCAAGAGCACGAGCCAGCGCGCACCTTCGCTCGAGCAGGGCGCCGCGCAGCCGGTCGCCGACGCCGGCGTCGTGAGCAAAGCCAGCGCCGGCAACGCGGCCCCGCCGACGTACTCGAATCGCGTCGCCGACATCCTCGATACGCACTGCACGAAGTGTCACGCGCGCGGCGGGATCGGACCCATGCCGCTCACGTCGTTCAGCGACGCGCGCGAGCACGCCGCGCGCATCGTCGAGCAGACGCGCGAGCGACGAATGCCGCCGTGGCTCCCCGACACGAAGGCGTGCGCTCCGCTCAAGCATTCGCGCGCGCTCGACGACGCCGACATCGAGGCCCTCGCCCGCTGGCAGGCGAACGGCGCGCCCGAGGGCAACCCGGCGGATCGTCATCCGGCTGCCGTGCACCGGACGTTCGCCGAGGTCACCGGCGCCGCCGATCGCGTCGCCGCGCCAGACCTCGCGTACGCGCCGAAGCGCGCCGGCCGGACCGACGACTATCACTGCTTCGTTCTCGACCCGAAGCTCGAGAAGCAGGAGCGAGTCACGGCGCTGCGGATCTCTCCCGGCGCGCCCGCCATCGTGCACCACGTGCTGCTCTTCGAGGTCAGGAAGTCGGCGTTCGACCGCGTTCGCGAGCTCGACGAGAAAGAGGCCGGGCCCGGCTACACCTGCTTCGGCGGCATCGGTGTCACTCCGCAGGTGAAGGCGGGCAAGCCCGGCTCCGGACAGCTCGTCGACTTCGACGCGCAGATGGTGGTGGCGTGGGCGCCCGGCGCGGGGGCGACCGACGTCGCGGGCGCGCCCACCGCGCTACCCGACGGCACCGCCATTCATCTCGCCGAGGGCTCGCGCCTCGTGATGCAGGTGCACTACAGCCTCGAGAACCTGCAGCCCGCGATGACGGACAAGACCCGCATCGAGATGTGGTTCGCGAAAGACGAGCCGCGCCGGCAGGCGGTCTGGGTCCCGCTCCTCAAGTACGACTTCCGGGTCCCGACCGGCGTGGGTCCCGACGACGCTCGCGCGACGGCGCGCGCCGAGATCAACATGCCGTTCCCGCTGACCGTGCTCGGGGTCGCGCCGCACATGCACTTGCGCGGTCGCTCCGCGCGCATCGAGTCGCTCGACGCGAGCGATCCCGCGAAGTGCCTCCTCGACGTGCCGCGCTGGGACTTCCACCATCAGGAGGCCTACTGGCTCGACCAGGGCGTGCGTATCGGGCGCGCCGCGCTCACCTGCAAGTGGGACAACCGAAACGAATCGCAGCCGCTCACGAACGGACGTCGGCGACCGATGAAGGAGCTTCGCTGGGGAGAGGGGACGGACGACGAGATGTGCCTCGCGTTCCTCTATACGACGCTTTGAGCGCGGCCTTCTTCGCGCGCTTGCTGCGCGCGCGCATGTTCAGCATCTCGACGGCGAGCGAGAAGGCCATCGCGACGTAGATGTAACCGCGGCTGATGTGCGTGCCCGCGCCCTCCGCGATCAACACCACGCCGATGAGCACGAGGAAGCTCAGCGCGAGCATCTTGAACGTGCTGTGCGTCTCGATGAAGCGGGAGACCTTGCCGGAGAAGAGGCCCATGAACACGACGGCGATGCTCATCGCGGTGACCATGATCCACACCTCCTGCACCATTCCGATCGCGGAGATGATGGAGTCGAGCGAGAACACGAGGTCGAGCACGATGATCTGCGCGATGGCGAACGGCAGCGAGCTCGCCGCGCGGCGCTCGTGAGCCGGTCCCTTCTCTTCCCCGCCCTCCGCTTCCATCTTCTTGTGGATCTCGAGGACGCTCTTCGCGATGAGGAACAGGCCACCACCGATCAGGACGAGATCGCGGCTCGTGACCGCGTCGACCTCGTGTTTGTGGACCCACGCGTCCGGCAGGAAGCCGATCGACGCGAGGTGGAAGAGCGGCTTCTCGAGCCCCATCACGAAGCGAATCCCGAGCAGGAGGCCCATTCGCGCCCCCAGCGCGAGCCCGAGCCCGACGAAGCGCGCCACCTTCTGCTGGTGCTTCGGCAGAGAGCCGACGAGGATCGAGAGGAAGATGATGTTGTCGATGCCGAGGATGATCTCCATCCCCGTGAGCATCAGCAGCGCGAGAGCCCAGTCCATCAGCGGTTGCCCGCGACGAGCTGCCGCCAGAGCGGGTCACCCTCGGTGACCCAGTCGAACGACGCGCGAAGCTGATCCTTCACCTGACGTTTGTAGCCATGACCCTCGCCCTCGCCGTGGACGATCCGCGTCTCGACGTTCTGCTTCGCGAGGATCGCTGCCGCCGCCTCCGACTCGGCCACGCACGACGGACGACCGCACGCGAACAGCACGCGCCTTCCGCCCTTCGCGGCGAACGCGGCGGCGGACTCGTTCGTCCAGGCGCTCTGCCCGCCCTCGATGAAGACCGCGCGCGTGTAGCGGTCAGGCGCCTTCGCGACGAGCGATGCGCCGAGAAACGCGCCGCGCGAGAACCCCGCGTAGACGACGGGTCCGCTGGCGACATACGGACCGACCTTCGCACGCAGCGAGATCAGCGCCGCATCGACCTCGCGCTCGAGCGCCGCGACATCCGGATGGTAGAAGCCGACCTGCGTGAGCTTGCCCGAGTCCGGCGAGGGCTCGGTGGTCTCGTCGTTGGTCTGGCTGGTCTCCTCGCCGTCGGTCTCTGCGACCGGGCTCGGCTCCTCACGGACGAAGTGGGGCCGCCCGCGCGGACAGAGGACGAACGCGCGCGACCCCACGAGGTCACGCCACGCCGCGCACTGGCTCTCCGGCGTGTCTCCGATGCCGAGCACCGCGACGACGACCGGCGCCGGCTTCGTGACCCCGGCAGGCATCGCCACCACCGCGTCGGCAAAGCCCGGGACGGGCAGCGTGTACGCGGAGGCCGGTGCCGTGAGCGGAGGGAGATCGCTCGCGGCCGCGGTGGGTCGCTCGGGGCGCGGCTCCTCGCGACGGCAGGCGGCCGTTCCGGTGAGCGCGCAGAGAAGGATGACGGTGGCGCTGGCGGTGTTCTTCACGGATGGCTCAGACGATCGCGCGGCGACCGCCGCCGCCCATACCGACGAGCAGCATCACGACGATCGCGCCGACGACGCTGCCGATGATGCCTGCGGTGTGCAGCTGGAAGAGCCGGCCGCCCTCGATGACGCTGCCGACGAGGCCGCCGATGAACGATCCGGCCATGCCGAGCAGCGTCGTCGGGAGCAAGCCCATGCTCTGTCGACCGGGCATGACGGCGCGCGCGATGAGGCCGATGACGAGGCCGAACAGGATGAAGGCGAGCAGACCCATGACATGAGCTCCGGTGAGGCGGCCGATGGCCGCGTGATGCCTACCTCTACGCATGGCTCGGGCCAGCCCGAACCTCATGCGCAAGGCGTGTTTTCACGCATGTCGCCGCTGCGGCGCCCCCGCGAGACGGGGGCGAACGACACGAACGAGGCGCGTTGCCTCGCCGCGTTCAGCCGCCGTCCTTCGGCGCCTTCGGCGTGGTGCTCGGGTCGTCCGGGCGCTCGATCTTCGTCGGCACGGGCGAGTTCACCGGTGTCTTCGGGTCGATGACGGGATCACCCTGTCTGCACGCGATCGCGCCGAGCGTGATCGCGGCCAGCGCGAATCCGAGCCACGCGACGGCTCTCTTCACGTCCCCCTCCGCTGCCTGACCTTTTCCGACGCAGGGGTTGCATCGATCGTTCCCGAGCCGTGCCGCGTCGCCGCGAGCACCTTCTTCGCGAGCGGCCGCGTTGCGGGACCGTCGAGCACGGCGCCGTCGATGCCGAAGCGCGACCCATGACACGGGCAGTCCCAGGTCTTCTCCGCATTGTTGAACTTCACGAGGCAGCCGAGGTGCGTACACACGCTCGAGAGCGCGTGGGCGTTGCCCTGCGGGTCGCGATAGACCGCAAGACGTTCGCCCCGATGACGGAGCGTCTTGCCCTCGCCGGGACGGATTTCCTCGGGGCTCTTCGCTTCGGTCGGATGGAGGCGATCGCTGACGAGATGCATCGGAAAGTCGATGTTCTCGGCAGCGTAGGTCGCGGCGGAGCTCATCGGCTTCACGCGCGTCGCCGCGTAGAGCTCCGCCCACGGGCTCGCGCGTCCGTTGACGAGATCGCTGACGATCATCGCTGCGATGGTGCCGAACGTCGTGCCGTTGCCGGAGAAGCCGGTCGCGACGTAGACGTGCTCGCTCAGGGAGTTGCGCCCGATGAAGGGAAGACCGTCGACCGGCTCCTCGACCTGCGCCGACCAGCGATGGGTCGGCTCGGATACGGAGAACCGCTCCTTCGACCACGCGAGGAGCTTGTCGAGATGCTCCTCGGTGTTCACCGTCGTCCCCGTCTTGTGGTCCTCACCGCCGACGATCAGATACGGGACGCCGTCGATCTCGAAGCTGCTGAAGTAGTGATACGGGTCCTCCGTGTCCCAGAACAATCCCGTGTCGAGCGACACGTTCGGGAATGCGAGGACATAGGAGCGATACGCGGCGATCTTCGTCTGCAAGAAGACTCGATTGAGCGGCGCGTGCGTGGCGACGAACACCTCCTTCGCGCGAATCACGGGTCCGTGCTCGAGATGGACGATGCAAGGCTCACCGTCTTCCACGGTGATGACGCGGCTGTCCTCGTAGATCTGTGCGCCCTTTGCCTGGGCGGCCGTGGCGAGGCTCGCGAGGTAACGGACGATGTGCATCTGCGCTTGATCGGGGAAGCGGAGCGCGCACTTCGTCGCGAACGGCAGCGGCGCGACCGGCAGCAGCTCGACGGGAAGCCCCGCGCGGCGCGCGGCGTCGTGCTCCTCCTTCAGGGTGGCGAGATCGCGATCGTTCTCGGTGTACAGATAGCCCGGGCGCCGTACGAGGTCGCACGGGATGGAGAGGCTCTTCGCCAGCTCGGCGACCTTCTCGATCGCGGCGCGGCTCGACTCGGCGACGAGCCGCGCGCCTTCCTTGCCGAAGTCCGACTCGATCTTGGTGTACCGCGTGTCCACCGCCTCGGTGAGATGCACGGTGGAGCGGTGGCTCACGCCGCAACCGATGCGGCGCGCCTCGACGAGGCTGACGCGCTTACCGGACGCGGCGAGCAGGAACGCAGCGGTGAGGCCCGTGATGCCGCCTCCGATGACGACCACGTCGGTCTCGGCGTTGGCCATGAGGGGCTTGAAGGTCGGCGACGTGGCGGTCGCCGACCACAACGATGAAGTCTTGTTCATGGTCGTCCCCTCTCACGAGCGCAGGGTCTTACCGTTCTTGTGGTTGCCGTCGCCCTGACGCGGCGGCGACTCGTTGCGCTCGTTGCGCTCGTTGCGCTTGAGGCGGATCTCGTTGTGCACCTCGTCAACGCCGCGCGTGTGCTCGACGATGTGCTCGAGGCCCTTCTTGTCGTGCCGGTGCAGGACCGTGCCGCTGAGCGTGACGATGCCGTCCGTGACCTTGACCTCGACGTCGCTCGCATCGATGTGGCCCTGGTGGGCGATCGCCTCGCAGACGTCGTCGTGGATGCGCGCGTCGGAGCGCTTGTAGCCCTTCGGGCCCTTACCGTAGTGGGGCCCGCGGTCCGCGATCTGATCGCGCGCGCCCATGCCGAGATCGGTGCCGTGCGAGCCGTACCCGCTGCCGCCGCGGCTGCTGCCGCGATCGACCTCGTTACCAAAGTAACGATGCTCGGGGTGGCGTTGCGGCGGACCGAAGTCGCTTCCCGGGAAGCCGCGTCCGCTCGATGCGCCCTCGCGTCCGCGGCTGACGTCACCACCGTACCCGCCGCCCCAGCGCTGGCCGGGGACGTGACCGAATCCCGCCTCGCGCGCGAAGCCGCCCTCACGCGGGTAACCGCCGGTGTTGTCCGCGCCCTCGCGCGGATACGGATCCTGCGAATAGTGGGGATATGCCCGTTCACGCGGAGAGGGATATCCACCCTCGCGCGGATATCCACCTTCGTCGGGCCGGTCACCGTAGCTCATGCCGCCTCGGCCGCTGGCGCCGCTCCACCCGCTGCCGCCCATGTCCTCGCCACGATCGAAGGCGCGGCTTACGCCCTCGCGCCGCGGATCCGACTCCGGGTGAGACGGCTCGGGCCTGCGTGAGCTGCGTTCGTCGCGACGATTTCCCATGACGATTCTCCTTCTTCGGTCGGGATGGATCGCGAGAATTGCAACGCACGTACCCCGCGCGCTCGCCCGTGGCTCAGCCGGAACTTGCCGACGCGGGGAAAGACGCCGCTGAGGACCGCGGGGCGGAGTGCCTCGCGAGGGGCATTTCGCAGCGGCGCGGAAGCCCGCTAGCATGCGGGGATGCGCAAGCCTTCGCTGACCGTCGAGACGTTCGTCACCGCGCTCGCGGTCCTTGGTGCCGGCACGTCGCTCGGCTGCAGCAAGGCGGAGCGCGCGACCGCTGCGCCCGAGGCCACCGCCGCAGCGGCTCCGCCTGCACCGCCCGCGGCGGCCACGCCTCCTGCCACGGTCGCGCCCGAGGCGACCGCGCTCGCAGCTCCGCCTGCGCCGGACCTCGCCGAGCCCGCGAAGAAGCCCGACGAGACAGCGTCGAAGGGGCTCGCGCAGCCGGTGCGCGGAGCCCCCGCGCCCTCCCCGAAGGCAAGCGGCAGCGCGAAGTCGCCGAGCGCATCGTGCGGCGCGGGCGGGTGCACGCCGGACATGAAGAAGGGGAACTAAGCAAACCACTTCGGGGGCACGGTGCCCTCGAAGCAGGTGATCGTTCGCGGACGAAGGACGCCCGAGCCGTGTGCCGACACGGGCTTGTCGGCCGTGCCCTCCTTGATCCCCTCGTCGGCCGGCCAGTCCGGCGCGTGACCGGGACGAAGGCCGTGCAGTCCGCTCTGCAGCGCGCCGATGATGAACGTGTGCCCCGCGACGCGCGCACCGAGACCGTCGGACAGTCGCGAGGCGAAGGCATGACCCGACGCAGCGCCGAACGACTCGCACGTGCGAAGCCACACGAGCGCTTCGCCGCCGGGAACGAGGCGCTCGCGAACCGCGGCAAGGCGAGGCGCGAGACGATGTGCCGGCTCGAACGCGCTCCCGTCGAGCACGTCCTGATCGATGAAGACACGGCCCCACCGACCGTGACCCCAGTACTGGATCTCGGCGATCGGCTCGCCCGGCGCGTGTGACGCGAGCCAGCCGAGCGCCTCGTCCCAGCTCGTTGCGCCGAACGCGGCGTCGAGCCGGTGGAGCCCACGATAGAGGACCGAGCCTGCGGCCCACGCGGTCGACAGCCCGACCGGCGCGATCTTCGCGACGCACGTGCGGTCATAGATCATGAGCCGCAGCCCGCGCGCTCCGCTCATGCGGGCCGTCCTGGATCGAACGAGACGATCTGCTCCACGGTGCGCTCGGGGGCATCCACCTGGAGGAAATGCGAAGCGTCGTCCATCCACACGAGCTCGGAGCCCGGGATGTCCGCGTGGAACAGCGGCCCGAACGAGGCGGGCACCATGACGTCCTTCCGTGCGTAGAGGATGCGCACCGGACACGGAAACGCCGTACCCGCCTGCGCACGCGCGCGGAGCTCACCGATGATCGACGCGTGCTCCCGGGGATTGACGCTCTCGAGAAGGATCCGTGCGAACACGCGCGCCCCTTCGATGGTCGCGAACAGATCGCCGTATTCGGCGCACTCCTCCGCGCTCATCATGTCGTTACGGAGATAGTGCACGTTCTTTTCGACGAACGTGCTCGGCCAGCGATGGCTGACGCGCGCCACGAGCGAGGAGAGATGGCCGCCGAGCAGCGGCGCGCCGAGCGCCGTGTGCAGCGCGCGCGTTCGCACGGACGGATACCCCGGCGCATGCATGAGCACGAAGCGATGCGCGAGCGAGGCCCCCTCGGTGAGGAGCGCGCGGACCGAGTAGAGCCCACCGAGCGAGTTCCCGACGAGATAGACCGGCTCGTTCGCGACCACGCGGACGTACGCCGCGAGGAAGCGCGCGATGTTCTCGACGGAGTAGACGAGATCACTCGGCTTGTCGGTCTTCCCCGACCCGACGAGGTCCGGAGTGAAGACGCGATACCCACGCGCGAGCTTCTCGATGACGTAGCGCCACGAGTACGACGACGTCATCAGCCCGTGCACGAGCACGAGAGGAGGCCCGTCGCCGACGGTCTTGTGGCGAGCGCGCACGCGTCGCGCGGTCCCCTCTGCATCGGTGAACGCGACCTCGACGTACGCGTCGGGGAGCTCGTAATAGGGATGAGGCCAAGGCCCTGTTGCAGGAAGCATCCGTGCGACAATCTCAGCTCGGGCATCGCGCGCGTCAATCCGCGGCGCGACGCCTCACGCCCCGTCGCCATCATCCCGTGGTATCGATGTCGTTCGATGTTCGACGCGCGTGGAGTCCACACCGAGGTCTGGATGGCGATTGCGCGCCATACCCCGCTCGGAATCCTGTGCGATCTCGATGGCACTCTCGTGCCCTTCGCGAGCTCGCCGGAGGAGGCGCGCCCGGACGACGACGCGATCAAGCTCGTCACGAACCTCGCGTCGCTCCCCGGCGTGACCCTCGCGATCGTGAGCGGTCGCCCGAAGGACTGGCTCGAGAGCTTCTTTCCCGGCGATCAGGTGTTTCTCGTGGCCGAGCACGGCGCCTATCGCCGCGGCGCGGGCGCCTGGCAGAATGTCGCAGATCTCGATCCGGCCCCGCTCGGCGAGCTGGCGCAGGAGCTCGAGGAGCTCGTACGACGTCACCCCGGCTCGCTCCTCGAGCGGAAGACCACCACCGTCGCTCTCCACTACCGCAACGTGAAGCGCGGCCGCCGGGGCGAGTTGCTCATCGAGGCGTTCGGGATCATCGATCGCTTCCTCGCGAAGCATCCTGCGTACGAGCGGCTCGAGGGCGTGCTCGTGGCCGAGGTGCGGCCCGCATCGGTGAAGAAGTCGTCGGCCGTTCCGTGGATTCGCGAGCTTGCAGGTCCCGGAGCGCGCCTGGTCGCGATCGGCGACGACGTCACCGACGAGCACATGTTCCAGGTCATCGAGCCGCAGGACGAGTCGATCGTCGTCCGCACCTCGGAGCCGCGCAAGACCGCCGCGCGATGGGAGCTCACGAACTCCGACGAGGTCCGGGCGGTCCTTCGCTACTTCCACGGCGTTCGAAGCGGCCACACGCCGCCGCCGATCGTCCTGCCGCGCGCGATCGTCCCGCCTACCCCTCCGTCGTCGACGCAGGGGCGCGACCTGCTCGTGATCTCGAACCGCCTTCCCGATTTCCGGCACGTCGAGGGTGACGAGATCGAGCGCAAGAAGAACGTCGGCGGGCTCGTGTCTGCGCTGGAGCCCGCGCTCCGCGCGCGCGGCGGCATGTGGCTCGGGTGGAGCGGCCGCACGGTGGCGGAGAGCGAGCCGATCGAGAGCGGCATCGTCGAGAGCGGCACCGCGCAGTTCGCATGGGTCGACTACAAGGAGTCCTGGTACCGCGGCTACTACTCGGGGTTCTGCAACGGCACGTTGTGGCCGCTGTTCCACTCGTTCCCGTCGCGCGTGGCGTTCTCCGACTCGTCGTGGGCGGCGTTCCAGGAGGTGCACGAGCACCTCGCCGACGTCGCGTCGCGTCTCGTCGGACGGCGCGCGATGCTCTGGGCTCACGACTACCACCTGCTCCTGTTCGCGCGCGCCATGCGCCAGCGTGGACACTCGGGGCCGATGGGGCACTTCCTCCACATCCCCTTCCCCGCTCACGACATCTTCTCGATGATGCCCTGGGCCGGGCAGATCCTCGACGCGCTGCTCGACTTCGATCTGCTCGGGTTCCACACGCCGCGCGACGTCGCGAACTTCATCTCGTGCGCGTCTTCCATGCTCCCGGCCAAGGTCGCGGACGATGTCGTGCAGCACCGTGGTCGATCGACCCATCTCGCGGCGATGCCCATCGGGATCATTCCGAACGACTTCCAGGAGGTCCCCGAGCCCGCGGTCGTCGAGGAGATCGACGGGCTGATGCGCGCCCTCCAGAGCTCGAAGCTCGTGCTCGGCGTCGATCGTCTCGACTACACGAAGGGCATTCCGGAGCGGCTCATCGCGTTCGGCAAGCTGCTCGAGAACTTCCCCGAGTGGCGCGGGAAGGTCTCGCTCGTGCAGGTGTCCGTGCCGTCGCGCGCCGACGTTCCGCTCTACGCCGAGCAGCGCGCGAGCATCGAGTCGATCGTCGGGCGCATCAACGGAGAGTTCGGCGACGCCGCGTGGGTGCCCATCCGGTATCTCTATCGCTCGTACGTGAAGGGCCAGCTCGCGCAGCTCTATCGCGCGGCCAGTGTCGGCTACGTGACGCCGCTGCGCGACGGCATGAACCTCGTCGCCAAGGAGTACGTCGCCGCGCAGGATCCGGAGAACCCGGGAGTTCTGCTGCTGTCGCAGTTCGCGGGCGCCGCGGTGGAGATGCGCGACGCGGTGCTCACGAACCCGTACCACGTCGAGGGCATGGCCCGGGACCTCGACCGCTCCCTGCGGATGGGGCTCGACGAGCGGAAGATGCGCCACACGAAGCTCCTCGCTTCCGTGCAGCGCTCGAACGCCGTGACGTGGGCCGAGGGCTTCCTCGACGCGCTCAACGCGTGCCGTTGAGCGCGCCGGTGCCGGCCTCGCGCGGTTACTTCTTCGTGTAGACGGTCTCGACCGTCGCAGTGCCGAGGACCGAGTAGATCGTCAGCGTGGTCGCGGTCGCGGTGAACTTCGCGGTCGTCGTCGGCGAGCCCGTCGACGCCGGGAACACGCAGCTGCTGGTCAGCGTGAGATCGGAGCCGTTCACGGTGGCCGTCGCGGTGGTCCGCTTCTCGGCACCCGAGGTGCTGTTCTGCACGGACTGGGTTGCGGTGCCCGTGATCTGCAGCGTGTTCTTGCCGACGCTGCCGGCCTTCGCGCCCTCGGTGCCGCCCGCGGTGTGCGCCTTCGCGGCGGTCAGGACGTACGTGCCGTCGACCACGGTTCCGCCGGTGGCGGTGGGAACGGCGACGAGCGTGTTGATGAGATCGACGTCCGCCGGCGCCTGCTGCGCGAGCGTGTTGCACTGGTTGCCGCCGTCGCCGGAGCTGCCGGAGCTACCCGACGATCCCGAGCTGCCCGACGATCCCGAGCTGCCCGACGATCCCGAGCTGCCCGACGATCCCGATGAGCCGGACGATCCGCCCGAAGTACCCGACGTGCCGGACGAAGATCCCGGATCGCCTCCGGTCGTCGAGCTGTCACTGCATGCTGCGAGGCTCGTGGCGACACATCCAGCGGCGATCATTGCAGCGAAGAGGAAGAGAGGACGCATGGGCAGGCTCCTGGGAAGGTAGGTGAATAAGGATGGGCTCGTGAGACGAGGTGAGCCAAGCGATATTCAGCCTTCCGGTCAAGGCCCCCGTACGGACGTTCAGGGCTCGAAGCGCGTCGAGGTCCCGCACGTGAAGCGAGCGAGCGGCGGCGCAGTGGCCTTGAACGTCTTGTCGTCGTCGGGATCCGAAGCGCAGATCTTCGGATCGAGCGCCTCGGCGGTGAGCTTGCCCTTCGCGGCGAGCCAGGAGAGCTTCCGGTAGAGAGGCGTGAGGCCGTCATCGAGCGCGCTTGTCACGAACACGGGCTTCAGCGGATTGCCCGCGCCGTAGCCGCGCTCGCACATCTCCTCGTCCCATGCGCGCTCGGCGGTGAGCGAGGGCTCGTGCAAGAGACGCTGCATCGCCGAGAGGAGCCCCGTGCGATCCTCGCCGACCGTGCAGTGGAAGTAGGTCTTCTTCTTCGAGGACGCGTTCGCCGCGATGAACGCGAGCGCCTCGACGGTCTGCTTGCAAGGCTCGGCGAAGGCGCCGATCTCCTTCCACTTGAAGGGGATGGTCTCGATCTTCGAAGCGGCGAGCCCGTGCGCCTCGAGCGCGGTCATCTCGTCGGCGATGTCTTGCTTGCCGGTCGCGTTCTTGAAGATGAGGACCGCACCGACGCCGGTCGCGACGAGCTGCGCGAAGTCCTCCTCGGAGTGCGGAGCCATTTCGCGAAGCAGGCTCGTGCCGGCACCGACGGTGTGCGCGTTCGGGATGTCGAGGCCCTTCACC
>JADMIO011437880.1_pt1 | contig 49909 bp, 56 predicted proteins | sample 8958161 | NCBI WGS metagenome assembly JADMIO01 (sample SAMN16585339, study PRJNA669376) | soil metagenome | isolation source: Crop rotation soil | place: USA: Cullars Rotation, Alabama | collected 2011
CGCGACAACTTGTCCACGTGGAATTCTAAGCTTAGGATCCCAATGTGCTGGAAAGATATTTTTTCTGTAGCCAATGATACGATGGCATTTCGTCTCCAGTTAGATACAGAAAATCTTCATTGGACGCTTGAGGAAGTAGCAGACAGTTTATTATAAAAGTTCAAATTTCAAAGCTCAAATATCAAATCAAGTTCAAAATCCAAAATGGATCATTAAGTCATTTGGATTTGATTTGAACTTTGGATTTTGGTATTTGGTTTTCATAACTACTGTCATGTATTATGCAGTTTATACCCCCAAATATTCTGTCTTTTAATCCCTCTCCTCCTACCCTCATGCACATAGATCTCAATTCATGTTTTGCAACAGCTGAGCAACAGGCAAATCCGCATCTTCGAGGAAAACCGATAGTAGTGGCTGCCTATGAAACGGATAATGGATGCGTATTATCTCCTTCAATTGAAGCAAAACGGTACGGAATCAAAACCGGTATGCGGGTAAAAGAAGCGAAAGAATTATATCCAGGTGTTGTCGTGCGTTCTCCCGATCCACCGAAGTATAGAGACATCCATATACGGTTTATTCAAATTTTAGAGAACTATTCACCATATGTGTCGCCCAGATCCATTGATGAAGCAGTGATTGATTTTTCATGGCTTAACCGTCATTGCGAGGAACGAAGCGACGAAGCAATCTTTATTAATAAAGATCGCCACGCCCTTCGGGCTCGCGATGACATTCTTCTTCAAATCGCCCAAAATATCAAACGCCGCATCCGTGAAAAAATTGGTGAGTGGATTTCGTGCAGCATTGGCATCTCTACGAATCATTTTTTGGCAAAGTTAGCAGCGGGTTTACACAAGCCGGACGGATTAGATGTCATTGATGGTCAAAACATCGAGGCTATATATCAAACCTTGAAGTTGACTGATTTGCCTGGCATCAATGTTCGTACCCAAATCCGGCTGAATTCCCATGGTATTTGGACACCGCTGGATCTATTGCATGCCTCAGCTCAGAGTTTACAGTATGGAGTTTTCCAAAGCGTTGTCGGATCATATTGGCATCAGAGATTGCGAGGATGGAGAGTAGAAACAGATGCTATAGAATGGGAACGAAAAAGTTTTGGACACCAATATGCCTTGGGAAAATGGACGGATGACGAGGCGCAGTTATTATCTCTTTTGATGAAATTGACGGAAAAAACCGGAAGACGATTGAGAAGGAACAAATATGCAGCGCGTGGTGTGAGCGTTTTTTGTATCTATATCGATCGGACATCGTGGCATAAAAGCCAGACGTTTGAGAGGGAAATGTACACCACGCAGGATTTATATCAAAACGTGCAGTATGTTTTCAAATATTCACAAAAGAAAAAAGTAGCACTTCTTTCTGTCAGTTGTTTTCATCTCGTGCCGCTTGTTCCCGAACAGCAAGAGTTGTTTGAGGTAGAAAGACAAAAGTGGCGTTCCATTACCGATGCTCTTGATTGTATTAATGATCGTTTTGGTGAGTTTACGGTAACATCTGCACGGATGATGAATATGCGGGATAAAATTCTCGATCGGATTTCGTTTGGAAAAGGAGGTATTCCGGTATCTTCGTAGAGTCGAAATTTATTACCCTACAATATCAAATTTCTCCAATTTTTTCTGTCTTTCCTCAGTGGGAGCTTTGAGGAGTTGTTGTTGGAGTGAGACAAGTTGTGCATACAGGCCATTCTTTTTTGAAAGCAACTGTTTTGCAGTGCCATATTCAGCGACTTCTCCTCCTGAGATGACTAATATATGATCAGCTCCTGCAATTGTAGAAAGTCGATGAGCAATAATGATTGACGTTCTATTTTTTAGTAATTGGTTTAATCCTTTTTGAACGAGGATCTCCGATTTACTATCTAGGGACGAAGTCGCTTCATCAAGCACAATAATAGGAGCGTCTTTAAGTATCGCTCGGGCAATAGCAATGCGCTGTTTTTGACCTCCCGAGAGTTTTACGCCACGTTCTCCGACTAGACTGTTATATTTGTTCGGAAGCTTTTCTATAAATTCATGGGCGTTGGCAGCTTTCGCTGATTGGATTATTTCTTTTTCGATGGCGTTCGGTTTGCCGTACCGTATATTTTCCATGATAGTACCTGAGAAAAGAAGCGTTTCTTGAAATACAACCGCTACATATTTATGGAGAGACGTTTGCGTAACATGAGAAACGTTTTGATTGTGAATATAAATCTCACCAGAAGTTGGTTCGTAATATCGAAGTAAAAGATTCACCATCGTGGATTTACCTTCTCCGCTTTCGCCAACAAGGGCAAGTTTTTCATTGGGGAAGACATCGAGTTTGATGTTTTTTAATACATCTTTTCCAGTTTCATAGGCAAAAGAAACATTTCGAAATTCGATAAGTGATTTGGAAGTTTTGGATGAAAATGGAGGAATGGAAAGTGGTTTTGCATTGGATGCGTCCTTGATGCGTGATGTCGTTTCAAGGACTTTGAAAAAATCGGCAGAGCCTGCGCTTGCCTGTTGTATTTGTCCAAGAATAAACGACATCGCAAAGAGAGGGAATCTTGCTTGATTGACCAATTGAAGAAGGAGCGTCATTTCACCTAGAGTGTAACGGCCATTATATGTCCAATAGACAATATAGGCAAAAATTGCAAACGTAATGACATTGAGGGCAAGCCGGCGGAGAAAATCATACCAATGCCATTGCTTTGTTTGAGCGATCGCAAGTGATTCAATTTTATTGCGATTTTTGAGAAATGACGCAAGCTCATGGATTTCTGAAGCAAATGATTTGACGATCCTGATTCCTGTGAGTGTTTCAAATACTCGTCCTTGGGAAAGATCATTGAGTTCATTTTTCTTCCCTTCATATTTTTGCCATGCAATTGTTGAATTATGGGAGATGAATACATATAAAGGGAATAAAACAGCCAGCAAAATGCCAATAAAGAGTGAATAATATCCTAATAGGATCACCGTAATAAATGCTGTGAGGAAAAATGGGAGGAAATTGTTGAGCATATTTTGAATAAATTCTGTGATACTTATGATTCCTCTATACATTTTGTTTACGATTGTTCCCGTGATTTCGTTATCAAAATAACCGATATGGAGATTGAGAACATGCTGGTAAAACTTTTGTGAAAGGAATGTTTGCAGTCGGACAGTTAGAATGTCACCGATCCATTGACCCACTGCAGTGAGTATCGTGATTGCAATGTCAGATATGATGATTGCAGCAAGAAGAAAAAATATTCTAGAAACATCCGCAGGGTTGCCGCGAATATTCTCGACAATCAGATCAACGATTTGTTTCGAGAGAAGAGGTGATGCGAGAGAGAGGAGAGAGACAGAGATAACAAAAACCCCCATAAAAATATAGAGTTTCCAAAACTTACCGGTAAATGAGATGATTTTAAAGATGGGAGACATTGAAAAATAGTTATATGCTAGTTGATAATGTAAGATAATCGATTAATGCTTCTCTTAAGCTATTAAATGCAATTTGCTGCTTTAATACTTCTTCTTTAGGAAAGTATTTATATGCTGAAATATCATCTGCAGCTTTAATAGTACCAGAAATGATGGTTGCAGTGAGGACTACTGCTATCGTAGAGTATTGAGTGTTTCTATATTCATATACATCTGTATACGTACCGATATATCTTCCAATTTTTATCGACACCCCCAGCTCTTCTGATATTTCTCGATCAATAGATTTCTGGAATGTTTCAAAAGGAGCGATAAAACCTCCTGGCAAGTCCCATTTGCCTTTATGCGGATCAAATTTCCTTTTTACGAGTAAGATTTCTTTATTGTCGTTCTCGATAATAACCGCGTTGCAAGGCTTAGGGTTGATGTACAAATGATAATGGCAGGAGGTACATTCCAACAAATTCTCTACAGGCGGTTTTAATATGCTTGCGCAAAGGGGACAGTGTCTATATGCCTGGAGTTGATTCATGGGGGAATTATATCCCAAAGTAGGTAGGCATGCTACATGCTATTGGCTTTTTGATTGATCTTTTTTTCTGCAAGCTCTGAGAGCTTTTTATCTGTTTTTTCTTCCTCATCCAGAGTCTGTGCGAGAAGTTTGGCTTCTTCTGTGTGTTTCATACGCTTTGCCCATGTGACTGCGGTGCCATAGGCAGCAATTTCATAGTGTTCAACTTTTTGAGCAGCAGCGATGAGTGCTGCATCCAAAACTTCAGGATCTGCTTCTTCTTGTAGTAGGGTATCACTCTCTTTGAGAAGACCTTCCATGCCTTTACAATGAACGCCGTTCATTTTGATGTCGAGTGAAGCGTGTATTTTCTCCAAACGTTTCAATTGTTGCTTTGTTTGTTCCAGATGTTTTTCAAATCCTTTTTTGAGTTGTGGACTTGAAGCTGCTTGAATCATTTTGGGGAGCGCTTTGGTGATTTGTCGTTCTGCATCATAAAGATCTTGTAAATCGTGGGTAAAAAGATCATGGAGCGTATGCATAGAGTTTTCCTTTCTTAATAATTAATAATGATAATACTGTTGGCAGCATATCTTTCGGCAATAAAAAGAGTGTAGAATGTAAGTAAGGAAGAGGTAAGAATTGTGGAAAGGCGGTGAAGCATTATGGCGCATTATATATGCACTGGAGGATGCCAAGGGGTTTCAGATGTCCCTGGTACATGCCAGGCAAAAGATTGTCCTAAACATGGACAACCTCTTAGTGAATGCAACTGCGCAGACGGGAAACACGGAGGAGCGTTTGGAGAAAAAAAACACGACTAAGCGTTTTATCTGACAGATGATTTCTTTCGTAATTTTCTAAATTGTCGTTCCAGCTCTTTGAGCTGTTCATCAGTTGCGTCTTCCAAATCCACAAATGTATTGCTTGCAGTTTTTATTGATTTGATAATTTCGTCTAATTTTAAATGGACAGCTCTGGCATCCCTATTTTGTGTATTTTGGATGAGGAACACCATAAGAAACGTAATAATTGTGGTACCTGTGTTTATGATCAATTGCCACGTATCAGAGAAATGAAATATAGGTCCAGTAATTATCCATATGATAATAACTAGAGAGGCGAAGAGAAATGCTTTTGCAGATCCTGTTATTTCTGATACGTGATGAGCAAATCTCCTGAAAATATCATTCATGTATTAAAAAATCTGATTAATAAGCCAGAAAAGAACCAGAATGGACAATGGTATTCCAAGAATCCATGCTATAAGATATGGCATACAGATATCACCTCCTTTACCCGAAGAAATTTTCGCTTTCAAAATATTCTGAGAAAATTTGCGCGGATGAAGCAAGCGAAAACTACGTCAAGTTATGAAGCTATAGTACGAAGAATTGATAAGATGAAACAAATAATTATGTAAGAGGATTGTAATTTTCTATCCGAGGTAATCTGCTAAAAATCTACACACATCTTCTCTCAGGGTTTCCATCCTTCATAGGCATAATAGTCTCCAAAATTTTCCACGCACACATATGGTGTATCTCGTTCCATGTTGAGTGCATGGCTTGGTGAATTAATCCAAAGGTCAACCACATGTGTATAGTCTTTGGTGTACGCAATATTTTCTGTTATGGCCGCGTAGTGAGGATACGGGAGAGTATTGGAAGTTTGTCTTTTTTTAAAGCCTTCATGGGAAAAATCTGCTGCAATTTCCTTGGCACGAAGATTTGCAAAATTACACGTATAGGGATCAGGAGATACTGAGGGTAAGCCTTTTACTGTCCTATATGCATTAATTGCTGCAATAATTGTTGTTTTTTTCTCATCGCCTATTTTTTGAATATGAGGAGTAGGTGTTGGAGTCCGAGTGGGTGAAGGAAGAGGTCTGTTGGTCGGTGTAACGAGTGCTTGGGTTGGTTGAAGACGAGTGATAGTTGGAAGTACGCGTACTTGTTTTGTTGGAATTCTTATATGTGATGCAGCAACTGGTTGAGCAGGAGCCAGAATAGTCAGGAGAGATAAAGCCGTTCCAAACCATACCTCAGTGTTTATGCCCATAGAAATATACTATAGAAGGATTAACGGGATGTGTCAACAGTTTATTGGAGAAAAATGATTCCGTACCATAAAGCCAAAAGAATTCGATAGACTCCAAAAGGAATAAATGTATGACGTTCTATGTAGTGAAGAAAATATTTAATACTCATATGAGCAACTATAAAAGTGCCTATAAAACCAATGCATAACATCATCCATTGATCAGATGAAAATGAAAATTCACTTTTGAAAAGATCCAGAATTGTTGCAGCCAAAATGGTGGGTATAGCCAGAAGAAAAGAAAATTGGACTGCGGTTTTACGATCATATCCAGCAATAAGACCTCCAATAATAGAGGCAGCTGAGCGTGACACGCCAGGGATTATAGAAAATGATTGAAAAATACCGATAAGTATCATATGTTGGTTTGACATGTGTTCAATTGTTTTTACCTGATGGGTTTTTGGTTTATATAAATATTCAAACAAAATAAGTATAATGCCTCCAAAAAAAATCGCCGTCAAAGTAATTATTGTATTTCCCAAAAGTACATGTTTAATAAATGGATAGAGAGTAAAACCAACAATTGCGGTTGGAATAAACGCAATGATAATTTTTTTCCAGATGGATCTATTTTGAAAAATGATATTTCTCTGTAAGGCAATGACCGCAAGAATTGCGCCCAATTGGATAGTAATCTCAAAACTTTTTACAAACTCTGTTTGAGGAATATGCAAAAGATGAACAGTGAGCACCAAATGTCCCGTTGAGGATATAGGAAGGAACTCAGTAATTCCTTCGACTATAGAAAGAATTACTGCATGAACAAGCTGCATGTTCGTATCATATACCTCTAATTACCCTTCAGCAATGTTTTATTTTTTACTGCAATATTTACAGTAGCCCATGTGTGCAACGATATCATAGACTGCTGATGCGCCAACAAGGATGTAGACCAACTTTTCCACACCAGGCCAACTCCCAAGAATTGCATTGACCAGATTGAAATCAAGAAGTCCTACAAGTCCCCAGTTGAGAGCACCAACAAACATTAGTATATACGTCACCATATGAACCATTTTGCTTGTATGTTTATCCATGCATTATCACCTCCTTTACCCGGACAAATTTTTTGTACAGATAAAGCAAAAATTTGCGCGGGTGAACCTTATTTAAGAGTAGTCACAGTTGTTGGAATTAGTCAAGGACTTATAGAAAATTGATGGATTTAGGTGTAGAGGAAGGCTTGAGAGTGAGTGTATTGTTTATGATTACGAAGTAAAGTAATGTGTTTTATCGCTTCCTTAGTTTTTAAATATCTTCGAAGTATTTTATATGTATCATAGTCAAATGAATATTGTACATTGAGATTATTATAAATATCTTGTTCTTCCTGTATTTTTCCCAAAATGCACCATTTGTCAATCAAAAACCCTTCTTCTGTGTTGCTTGATTCTTTGATAAGGATCGGTCCGTCAAAACTCCACTTGTTGATTTTATGAGGGGCAATTGCTTCTTCAAAACGAATATTGTATTGAGCAGGAGGTTCCAGGCCATTACATGCGCCCTTACATTGTCCAAGATGATAGGAAAAACAACAAGAAGATGTTTTTTCTAGATCGAAAATCTTTGGACAAAGAGCATGATTTTTGCAGAGAGTATGAAGAAAATCTTTCATATCTCGATTGGATTTGAAAATACCGATAACATTGTGGATCTCATGTATGTCTATATCATCAAGTAGAAAAGCTTCGGCGGATAAGTACTTTTTATCTGTTTCGCAGCGCATAAGCGCGATGAGTTTTCGCGCATGTCGAAGCTGTCGATTGTAAAGCGGTTGATATTTCTTGATTAACGTGGATTCTAAAAGAAGGGCTCCCAACTCACCTGCTGTCGGAAACGTTTCTAAGCTTTTTATCTGTTGCGAGATCTTCATGTCGGTCCCCGAAAGGTGATCAGAGGAAAAATGAGAAAGGACACGGTCCCTTATGTTGATACTTTTTCCAATATAGAGGGGCATGCCATCCTCACCGTAAAAAATATAGACACCAGGACATTCCGGAAGTGCATCCAGCATATCTTGTGTAACACCAAGAGGTATTGAGGGTCGTTTGAGCGCAATATTGAGCGATGTGATGAATTGATCCTCCGGTAGTTCACTATATGCCTTTTTGTAAAAATTCCAGATAACCTCCGCATCATCAAGCGCCCTATGGCGTCTGGCGCAAGGAATTTGGAAACGCTCTATAATGCTGTCCAAATTATAGTTCCGGTGTCCCGGGTAGAGAAGTTTAGCTAGTTTCACCGTGCAAAAATGTTTCTTTTGGAATTTGATGTCAAAACGCCTAAGTTCATTTCTCAAAAAACCATAATCAAACCTGACATTATGTGCGACAAACACAGCATTATCCAAAAGCTCAAGAATTTCTCCTTTTACGTCTTCAAAAAGAGGAGCGGTTTCTAATTCTTGTTGAGAGATACCTGTCATTTCGGCAATAAAAGGATCAATACGGATTTCGGGATTAATAAGTGTTGTAAAGCGTCTGACTTCTTGATTGTGCTCTACTCGGATAATCCCAATTTCAATAATCCGGTTCCACGTCAGTGAGGTGCCGGTAGTTTCAATATCAACAAATGAGAGGGTATCGGGCAGCATAGCGAAAGGATATATTTTATATCAGTTTGCTGGGGATTATGCAACCTTTTGCATTGTATCCTTAAAAAAAGCTATTTGCGCAGCATGTTCCCGTTTGTGGCCGTAATTGGCATAGACGATAAAATCATCCAGAGAGTATTCATTTCCATACCAGGGAATTGTACCTGGTTTTCTGAGCGTTTCTTCAGGAATTTTAGCAATTAATCCCATGACTTCCGTATGGATAGACTCATACTCTTCCATGAGTTTCTCGGGAGTTATATTCTTTCTTTTAGAGACTTCCGTATCATTAAATGTATCATGAGTTGTTCGGTAGGCATCAAGTGCGGGTGTTTTTGTCTCGCCAAGAAATGTAGAAAGAACTTCTTGTAATACCTGCTCATATGATACGAGATGCGCTATGATATCTTGCGCTGACCATGTGCCGCATGCTCCTGGTTTTTTCCATTCATCTTTCGGAAATCCATCAATTTTTTTCATCAATGTTTGATGGCCGTATTTCAGAATATCTGAGGCATTCATTCTCTTATTCTAGCATATAGATTCAAAAAAGGTTGTATTTATGGCGATGAGGTATAATGAGATAAAGGTAAAGTTTCTGTTTTTCCCTCTAGAATAAATGATTCAATAGCATGTTTTAAATCCGTTATCCCGAACCCGGTTTTCACTGAGACAAGATATGGTGTATGGTGGATATATTGTTTCCATAAATCCATTTGTTTATTTTTGGCAACCAAGTCAATTTTATTGAACACATATAATTTCCGGGAGGTATTGGTGTGTATGGCGGCAAGGAGTTTTTCAACAATAATAATTTTTTCATGAATATACGGGTCTGAACTATCAATGACGTGAAGCAACAGGTCCGCATTGACTGATTCAAGAAGTGTAGATCTAAATGCGTTGATAAGCTGGTGCGGAAGATCTTTAATAAATCCTATCGTATCAGACAACAAAACCTCCTGTTTATTCTTGGAAAGAAAAAGTGACCCGACATTGCTGTCAAGCGTTGCAAACAAGGCATCAGCAACAAGTTTATCTTTTCCTGTAAGTATATTAAATAACGAGGTTTTGCCTGCATTGGTATAACCAACAATAGAAACAGTAGTGAGTCCTTTTCGTTTTCTTCTTGCTAGTTGACTTTCTCTATTTTTTTGAAGCGTTTTGAGTTTATCAGCAACCTGTTTCATGCGGATGCGCCAATGCCGTTTCATGAGTTCTGTATTGGTTTCACCAATGCCTCGTGTTCCAATTCCCCCTGCCTGTTGGGAGAGCACAAATCCCATGCCATAGATTCTGGGACCCATATGACGCATTTGAGCAAGCTCAATCTGAAGTTTTGATTCTGAAGTCTGTGCATGCTGGCTGAATATGTGCAGAATCAGTTCAACGCGATCCCATACAAGAATGTTGGGATTGGATCGAAAAAAAATCTTTTGAAGAGTGAATAATTGTCCCGGCTTAACTAGCGCATTAATAACAACTATATTAATGTTTTTTTCGGCTATGATATCTGCCGCTTCTTGCGCTTTCCCTGATCCAATATATGTAGCATTATCATGATACTCGCTCCGCTGTGCCGAAACAGCTGCTACTGTGCCGCCATATGTTTCAACAAGCGATTGGAGCTCTTCTAAATCAGGAAGAATCGATTCTTTATCTTTGTATTTTGGTATAAGGCTAATGAGTAAGAATTTTGGTTTGTTATTCATAACCGTCGAAACGCATGCGTATTGTATCGAGAATGGGAGATATAGTATAGTACCGCTATGTTTCGAATCCAAAAGCTTGACCTTCTCATCTCAATGTATATATTTTGTATTGCTGCATCAGAATTGATGGGTGCCAAAACGTTTCCGCTTCTTACATGGCCTATCACGCTGAACGCGAGTGTTGCGATATTTTTGATCCCCGTAATTTTCAGTATCAATGATGTCATTACAGAAGTATATGGAAAAGAACGAACTCGAAGTATTATCCGGTCAGGTTTATTCATTATTGCTCTCATACTCCTTTTTTCACTTCTATCGATTTCTCTTCCTCCATCAAAGCGGTTTGAGGGAACTGAAGCAGCGTACGACACTATTTTTGGTAAGTCTGCTCGCATTTCTTTTGCCAGTCTTACGGCATTTACTATTGCTGAGTTCATGGACGTTTTTATTTTCATGAAGATAAGACAAAAATTGGGAAAAAAGGGCTTGTGGATCCGGAATAACGTGTCCAACATAATTTCACAATTTCTTGATACGGTTATATTCATGACGCTAGCCTTTTATGCGTTCAATAGATCATTGGGAGATAATGCAGTATTTTTATGGAGCTTGATTCTGCCATATTGGCTCTTGAAATGTTTCATGTCATTTATTGAAACACCGTTTGTATATTTAGGGGTGAAATGGTTGAAATCTGAAAAGACTAATAATAGTTAAATGGCTAAATGGTTAATAAACAAACCATGTAACCATTCAACCATATAGCCATACGACACCCGAATTTCCCATGTTATATCCAAAACTTCAATTTCCTTCCCGAAAAGACCGGCCGTATTTTTATACTAATTTCGTTTCTACTATTGACGGCAAAGTGGGTTTAAAAAAAAATTCAAAAAAATATTGGCCTATTGGAAGTTCCATTGATTATCAAACGCTTTTGGAGCTTCGAGCATATGCTGATGCGCTTGTTCATGGGAAAAAAACAGCGTTGTGGCATAGAACTATTGATACGCTCGATAGCAGAGAATTTCGAAAAATAAGAAGATCATTGGGCAAAGAAGAAAAGCTTCCATATTTCATTGTTAGTAATCATCCAGATGCCCAATTGGTAGAAATAGGTCAAAAAGAAGGCGGTTCTAAACCATTTCTTGTGACAACTCATCGAGCAAAAATTTCTCCTACACTTGGAAGTAAATATATAATTCTTCCTAGTGGAGAAACTCGTGTTGATATTCCAACATTTTCTTCTTACCTTCATAAAAAAGGGTATCGGTACGTACTTATGGAAGGAGGACCAACTCTTTTAGGAGTATTTTTATCTCATAATCTCATTGATGAAATATTTCTTACCATTGCGCCTAAAATATTTGGAAATATCGATACAACGGCCTTTACTATGGTTGAGGAGTATCTTTTTCCTGCTGAAAAGGTGTCGAAATACCAATTGATTTCCGTGAACCAGCAGAAAAACGAGTTATTTTTAAGATATCGTGCTTGACAGCGTACCTCAGGAGAATTATTATTACATCTGTATTTTTCAAAAAGAAAGGCGGTGATACAGTATGGCACATGCCCATAAAAATTCTAAAGGAACGACATATTACCTTCATTCTCGAGATGTAAAACTTAGAGGAAGCGGGAAGAAGCAACGGATCTTTTGGTTTGCTCGCAAAGCAGGCAAAGATGGTATTGATGCAGTTCCAGCAGGATACAAAGTCATTGAAAGCAAACGAACCAATCTGCCGCTTTTGAAGAAATCCTAATTCCCGATTTCATTATTCTCAGAGTATATTGGAGTACTCAGTATGTTCCGTGGTGTCAAAACGGAGCGTGGTAGACAATGCTAAGAAAGATTGCATTAAGGCGGAAAGAAAGATAATCATTGGAAATGAAACCTATGACGGAGAGTTTCAAGAAAATTTGGACGGTGTTCAAATTCTTTGTCTGGATGGGAAAAAGTTGGAGCAATACTCGTTGCATCTTTTAACCGTGCGTTTTCCATTTCTAGAACTTGGATGCGCTCATTCAATTTTTCAATCTCGCGCTGTGCAGACTTAATAGAGTTATCCTTTCCATGCATTTCCAATACTGTTCCCACCCATTGTAAAAGGTGGATTATCCATGAAACGACAATGCCAGTCAGGAGAGAACCAACGATAACAAGATAAAGGGGTATATCTGAGAGCACATAGTTTCCTAACAGGAGTGTTACCGTGTTGGTATTATTAAGGGCAAATATGGCAATAAAAATTCCGATGATAAGGGTAAAGATTAATTCTAACATACGCAAGTAGAATACCTGGAAAATGTAAAACAAACATCCGTAAAATGTAAGAAAAATAAGAGAAAAGAGGAATTAAACAGCTGCAATTGGTAAGGAAATGTAAAAAGAAGATCCTTTATCTTTTTTACTCTCTACCCATATACTGCCGCCATGACGTTTCACAATATCGAGGGCAATAGAAAGCCCCATGCCTAAGCCCCCAAATTGTACTGTTCTTCTTTCTTTTACACGGTAGAACCGTTCAAAAATTCTATTTTGATATTCTAGGGGTATACCCACTCCATAATCTTTCACGGAGATAATTATTGAATCGCTTTCCGTTTTTATATCGACAATGACTTTATTACTATGCGGAGAGTATTTAATAGCATTTGATAAGAGGTTTGTGAGAGCCTGTGCCAGTCGCTCTCGATCTCCATAAAACTGTTTTTTAGATGCACCGCGAAAGATAATAGAGTGAGTTTCCGAGGTGGTTTGAACATCTTCTACTGTTTCCTCCACCATTTTATCGAGAAGAAACCTTTCTTTTCTGAGAATAAGTTTACCCGCTTCAATTTTCGAGACATCTAACATATCGCTGATAAGCGTTGTGAGTCTATTGATTTGATTGTTAATTCGATTGACGTATTCAAACGCTTTTTTATCACGGGTAACCGCAGATGTTTTTCCCAGCATTTGAATAAAGGCTTTAGTGCTCGTCAGGGGTGTTTTTAATTCATGGCTAGCCATGCTGATAAAATCATCTTTTCTTTGTTCGAATTGTTTTCGTTCAGAAACTACTGCTGATAAGATCATCGTGGTGATAGATATAACAGATAAAAAGCTTTCGAGGTAAAAGAAGCTTTCACTCAAGTTTTCCTTTGCAAACGGCCCTAAGCCTTCGATGGTGCTCCAAATGGCAATTGCAGACATAACAAAAATGCTGCTTACTGCCTCTCGTTGGCTAAATCTGATGGATACCCATATCAAAGGCGGAAAAACTAAATATAAAATGGGAGAGTATGAATTTATAAAACCAGAAATTCGATGGAATACAGTGAAGCTTACTAATACCAACACGCACACAAAAAATATTGCTTCCAGCGCTCTTCTCTTATTTTTCAAATGGATATTTGGATGGGTGCACCATACAAAGAGAAATGATGCAATGATGATGTTGCTTAGCGTATCGCCGACCCACCAGGCAGTCCAGGTGATGAAAAAAGGTTCTGAAAGGAGACCGCCAATAAGAAGGCTGAGTGTTCCTACAGTTGCGCTGATGAGTGTACTTGCGGGTGCTGCATAAAGGAGTAGTGAAAAAACATCGTGCAACCTGTTCATTGCCGGATGAAAGTCACGTTTTTTCAAAATATACCTGCCAATTATTGCTTCTAGCGTATTTCCTATACCAATACCGATTGCAGCTTGTGGGGTGGCCCCTGCCGTAAGATTGGCTATGAAGGCGCCAAAAAAAATTGCTGGCCAGAGTGAAAAACCAAATAGAAATAATATTGCCAGTGATATTCCTGTTGGAATCCAAATAAAAGTCGCAAATCCGGATACTGCATCCAATTTCAATCCGAATGTTGCAGTAATAATGTACACAAAGCTTATTACCGCAATTTTTCCAATGTAGGAAAATTGATCACGTCTCATTACAAATTATGGGGAAATTCTGTTGGTATTGTACCACGTGAGGGAAAGAAAGGTTTATGTCCATTTCTTTATTTCTTCAATCGATTTTTTTGGGTTATCTGTATTGAAATGAATAGTATCCCAGCCGAGGGATTGGGCTGCTAGGATATTCGGTTTAAAGTCATCAATATAGAGAATATGTTTGCCTATTACACCTGCTTTTTTTTGGGCATATTCAAAAATTTCTCTTTGCGGTTTTGCTAATTTGACATCACAAGATTTAATAATCACCTGATACGATATGCGAGGTATAAGCGCTTTTCTATACGCTGCTTCAAATACCCCTGTATGAACATTAGTGAGAAGACCAATTGTATAGTTTTTCGCAAGTGTTTTTACGAGCGTATGCATTTCCGGAATGGGAGTAAATGATTCAACGGAAAACGTTATGAAATCAATATCATCCTCTGTGCTAATATGAAGATTTTGGCAGACTTCACGCCAAACATCTTGAGAGGTTATTTCCCCTTTGCACGCTAAATCGTCGTATCGCAAAAATACTTCCTCAATCTCTGTGTGAGTTTTTCCATATTTTATAGCGATTGCGTCAAATAATTGTTTCCATCTCAATAGTACGCCACCTATATCAAAATAAATGAATTGTGGAGCGGTCTTCATAGTTTTCGTATTCTACCATACAAAAACTTATGAAATTGAGTGTTAGTTATTTTTTGAATGAACTTACTTTAGAAATACAAAACACTAAAACCAAAACACCAGCAATCTGTGTCAGAGATAAGCTTTTTTGGTAATAAAAATAGTCAATAAAAATAGCGGATGCCGGCCATACGAGTTCACAAATTGTGCTTACTCTTGCCGGAGTTTTCTTGAGACCAAAATAATAAATGAGAAGAGCAACAAGTCCTGTTGTAAATGTAATGGTCAAAAGCGCTGACCACTGTGGTGTAGTAAGTGTGGTGAGAAGAGGTAGTTGGTTTTGAAAAAGAACAAAAAAGAATGCAAAGAATGGAGCTATGATAAATCTGAGTCCTGTGGCAGTAATAAATGAAACTTTATGAAGGACAATTTTAGAAAATGATGTCGATACTGCCCAGACGAATCCAGCTCCAAGAGCGAGAAGCGCTGCAATAAGGGTAGGATTATCAGGTGAAATATTAACCGTCAGATCTCGAAACGTGACGAAATACGAAGAAATTATTGCCAGAGAAGCCCAAAAAAGGAAGCCTTTGGATATTTTTTCTTTCAGCAAAAGAGCTGCAGCTCCTATTGCCCAAATTGGTTGCAACTGCTGAAGAAGTACCACAACAGAAAATTGAATATATTGCACCATACCAAGCGCCTGAGTGTAAAAAATTGTTCCCAAAGCGCCCGAGAATAATGAAACAATGCCAATTGATGACCATTCTTTTTTTGTCATTTTCGGCAAATCCTTGAGACTATATTTGAGAAATATTGGTAAAAGAAGAAGTGCGCCTAATAGATGTTCGTAAAAAACAACAATTGAAGGAGGCAGTGTATAGAGACTTCTTCTGAGAATTCCATCAAAGCTCCACAGAAGTGCTGCCACAATGACGAATAGTGCGCCAGTTTTTGCAATCGTTTGTAATTTGTTCATATAACCTCCATCATCCCGGTACCACACTTACTTGCTCGCATGGTCTACGTCCATGCCTCGCAAGGGCGCGGGTAAGGGATTAATCGGCTGGTAAACTCGTCGTCGCTAAAGCTCCTCCTCATTAACCAGCCATCAAAAAAAACTCCCCGTCCTCGGGGAGTTACTATTAGTAACAAACACGATAAAAAATCGTGTTTCTCCTTCTTTCATCGAGTCAAACTCGATAGACCAGTTAGACTGGTCATTCCGACTATACGGCCGACTCAAGAATTACACTTGATCGTTCCACCAGCTGGCGGATCGTGGGTTATACCACCGATAAGGAATTCCTCGCCTCGCCGTAGCTTTCAGCGAAGGCGGGTCACCCGACCCCGAAGGATATGTTTATTGTATACAATACATGGAAAAAATTCTAGGGGAATTAATGTGGGAGAAACTTCCCTGTCTGTTTTTTAGCGTAGATAAAAGATGTCATTTGTATGAAAACAACAATACCCATGAGGATGCTCCACGTACTCCACCTTTGGAGAGCCACATGGAGGAATATGAGCCACATAATGAGGTAAATGAGTCTATGTATTCGATACCACCATATATTCAAACGGTTTTGACTGAAATCATTAGAAGTTACAAATAAAAATATGAGAAATATATGAGCGAGAAATCCATATAATTCAAATCCAGTTGGCAGAATAAATTTGCCAGATGAAATCCATGGAATGAGTTTTAGAAAGCTAAAGTGTATAAGTGCAAAAAGATACATGGTGATCCCTATATGACGACGGAAAAACATAACAACAGCAAGAAGCTTATGCCTGATCCCGAAACGATTTGTAATTCCAGGGAGTAATGCGATGATGAAAAAGATGATAGATATTTGTCCGGCAGTTATGCCTGTAGAATAGTAATGAAGAAAATTTGCGTCTTGGTAGTAGATTGATCGAGCTCCAATATAACTATATATAATAAGCCCGCTCCAAAAAAATTGAAAAATTCGTATAACGAATACTTTATTTTTTGCAGACCAGAGGAAAACTTTATCAACTACGGATGGGAGCATAGAGGAATTTACTCGACAATCAAATTGCCCTTCATACCATTTGCTCGATGCTGCCCGACTGAGCAATAGTATTCAAAGGTGCCTTTTTTGTTGGCGACGAATTCTATAGTTTCTGACTGACCTGCTTGGATTTGTTTTGTTTTCGCATTGAATTCATCAATAACCCAATCATGAAATCCGACTTTATTATGAAAATTAATTTTTACCGTATCTCCTTCTTTCACTCGAATTTCACTGAGAGAAAATTTGAAATTTTCACCATCAATATCAAATGTTTTGACGTTTTCCGTTTCTGTTTCTGCCCCTTCTGTTTGCCCTTCTGTAGTATTTGTTGATTGTTCATTCTGTTGTACAGAAGTTGTTGGAGAAGGTGGGGTCGAGGAATTATTATTTACAGCAAAGTATACGCCAGCACCAATAAGAAGGACAACTATAACAATAACAATCATTTTATTCATACATATATAGTATCTTTTTTTATTCGTTTTGTAAATACACCAATTGATAGAGGGTAATTATTTCCGAGGAAGTTTGTGGATCGATATGTCGAAAATCGATTTGACAAAAAACGCTTCAAAAGCTGAAAGTTTACGTCCATTGAGAAAATCCAACTCATATCGAGATTTCGAAAGTGGATGATTATCTCTGATACAAACAAATTGTACCCCATCTCTCACTGGGCATTCTCCAGAAGGATTGAGCCATAGGTCCAATCGCCAACTTAGCAATTCTCTTTCTTGAATATCAGGTTGATGAGCTGGGGATGAGGAGAGAGTGGTGGAAGATAAAACTGGAGCATACCGAGTATCAAGCTTTTTTACCTGGGGAAGATTGAGAAGCTCTACGTTATAAAGAGGCAGATTTCCTTTGTTATCTTTTGTTTGTTCCAGAAGTCTCAGGCCGTCAGATGTGGTAAACCAACCTGCTTTTGTTAGTGCGCCTCTTTTTTTACTCTCTTCAAATAATTCCCATAACTCACGAAACCATGTATCTAAAAATTGCGGTTGCGGAAGAGCGAGAGTATCCCACTCATGAATAAGAGTTGAAAGAATATGGGCAAGAGATTTCAACATAGTCAACGCGTCAATTCAAGAAAAGCATATGTATATTGCTGATATTGTTTTTCATCATGAAAATTCACAGTGCCAAATGCAGAGTAATCAGGGAAAAATGCATCTGCATCATACGTTCCCTTTATGAGGGTCAAATATAATTTGTCAGCAAACTGAATTGCTTGCTGGTATATTTGTCCACCTCCAATAATAAATATTTCTTCTTTCTCATGTTGTTTTGCGATACGTATTGCTTCTTCAAGTGAATGGCTGACAGTACATCCTTCGATCTGAAAATTAGAATCCCGTGTGATGATTATGTTCAGGCGCTGCGGAAGAGGTTTACCGATTGATTCATACGTTTTTCTGCCCATGATGACTGGGTGATTGCGGGTGAGTTGTTTGAAACGCTTCAAGTCGTCGGGAATGTGAAAAAGGAGTTGGTTGTTTTTTCCGATTCCGCGGTTTTCATCTATGGCGGCAATGAGGCTTATTGTGGGCTTGAACATTAGAACCCCCCAACTACGGTAATGTCTCCTTTTATTGGTGGGTGAGGGTCATAGTTTTCTAGAGTAAAATGCTCATGACGAAAGTCATCGATCTGTTTGATAGAGGGATCAAGTTTCATCAACGGGAATGATTTAGGCTTTCGTTTCAATTGTTCTTTCACTTGGTCAAAATGGTTTTCATAAATATGTGCGTCCCCAAACGTATGGATGAAATCCCCAGGTTTGTATCCCGTTACTTGGGCTAACATAAGTGCCAGGAGTGCATAGCTTGCGATATTAAATGGTACACCAAGGAACATGTCAGCGCTTCGTTGATAGAGAAGAAGCGAGAGTTTATCGCCTGTTATATTGACATGAAACATGGTGTGACATGGTGCAATGACCATTGAAGCATCATGGCTGCCGCTCATTTCGTAAATGCATCCCGCATTCCAGGCTGAGATGATGTAGTGCTTTTTTTGTGGATATTTTTTTATCTTCTCAATAGCCCAGCCGAGTTGATCCACTGTCTTTTTATTTCCTACAGGCCAACGTCTCCATTGGACGCCGTAAACCGGACCTAATTCTCCCCATTTTTCAATAAACCCCTTTTCATTTTTGATCTTTTCCATAAATTCTTCAAAGGTAAGTGGTTTTACTTTGCCAGCATCCATTGCCCATTGATATTTTTTATATGCCCATTCATCCCAAATATGTACATTATTTTCTATAAGATATTTGATATTAGAATCTCCTGACAAGAACCAAATCAGTTCATGAGTAATACCACGCATGAAAACTTTTTTTGTAGTCAAAAGAGGAAAGCCTTGGGATAAATCAAAACGGATTTGTCTGCCAAAAACACTTTTTAATCCCACACCTGTTGAATGGCTGACTTTCATTTGTCCGTTTTCTAAAATATCGGAAAGGAGATCCAGATACTGATATTCTGGATGTGTAGCAGGTTTTTGTTTCATGAAGTTGCACTATTGTAAATGAGTTGCGTTTGAGTGTAAAGACTGAGAGTGTATCTGAAAATATTCTTTTAACATCGTTCTTAATGTCGTTTTTCCCCGAGTTGTTTTGAGATATTCCTCTCTTCTCTTTGCATCTATTTCATTCTTATATGCTTCATAATGGATTAGTTCGAAAGGAGCAAAGTGTTTTGTAGAAATTACTTGGAACTTATTATGTTCTTGGAATCTTTTTGTCAGATTAAGCGTAAAACCGACGTAAATGAAGTTATGTTGGAGACTCCTAAGTACGTAGATGTAATAGAAAGCCATAGTGTAGAAGTGGGACGCACAATTCTGTGCATCCCTCACGCACACTATATACACCATGATGCCTTATTGATACATGATTTAGTGAGTTTAATCGGCGAAGCCATGCACCGACTGGTGCGTGGTACCGCGTGCAGGAGTCGAACCTGCGATTATCATGTAGAAAAACATGATGTCCTGACCGCTAGACGAACGCGGCTATTTCCTAATTGGGTTATGAATATTTCCATTCATTTCCGCTACAGATGAAGTGTAACAACGCAAGCTGAAAAAATGCTGAATGTTCACCGAGGTGTATTTTGTACCGCCAACCGGAATCGAACCGATCTTCCGTAGTCCAAAAACCACGTGTCCTCGCCTCTAGACGATAGCGGCTATATGGTTGAAAACAAAGGAAGCAGAAAAGGGACAGTCCTCGGGGCAAAGTAGGTAGGTGAACAATATCCTTACCTTCCCTATGCTATATTATTTCATTGAGAATATCAAGGGGATTATTTTGATAGAACAATATTAAATATTATGTGAATACATTATTTACTGAGGAACTGAAGTAATGTATCAGCAATTGCTTGGGCTGGAATTTCAGGTTGATTGATCAACATGCGTGCTTCAATTGGATTAGTGAGAAATCCAGTTTCGAGAATAACAGCAGGAGTCATAGGATGTACTGCGTGATCATAACGCCACCAAGCAAATGCATAGTAGCCGCGCATATTTCTTGTAACGTTTGGGTCTAGTGGCAACTTTGTAGTTTCTCCGTATGTTTTTTCAAATATTTCCACTAAATGACGAGCCTTGCCAGTGAAATCCCGGCGAGGAGCCGCGAGTTTGAAACCAGAAGCTTGGGGACTTGTGCTTCCGTCAGCATGAAGAGACACAAATGCGTCTGCCCAATATGATGGAGGAATGGTTGCTGGAAGAATATCAACAACAACACCTTCTTTTTCAAGGATTTTTTTTGTTTCTTCTGCAATCTTTAATACTGCTTCCCATTCTGGTATACCACCACTGCTTCTTGTGCCTCCTCCTGATTCTCTTAGCCTTTTAAATTCATCAGGAAGTTCGTTGTTTTTCCAATGACCAGCTTGAAGTCCTACGCGGAGCGGTCCTTCAGGACGTTTCCAATTCAGAATATCTGGAAAACGTTCGAGTCCTGGGGGTACTATATCATCTCCCTCAATGTATGGTGGGGCGCCATATGGTGTTGGATTTTGTTTATATCGTGAATAATAAAATCCTGCAAAGAAACATAATCCAATAAAAAAGAATATAAGAAGTTTTTTTGTCATTTATTCATACCGTAATGCTTCTATAGGTTGCATGTTGGCAGCGAGGCGAGCTGGATACCATCCAAAAAGAATTCCGATTATACCAGATACACCGACTGCAAGAAACACCGATTGGATTGAAAGTGTAAAAGGTAAATTGATGAGATACGAAACACCGTAAGAGACAATAACCCCCAACAGTATTCCTACAATACCTCCAGCAAATGTCAGAAAAACAGATTCAATGAGGAATTGCATAATAATAATTTTTTTCTTAGCTCCCAATGCTTTCCGCAGTCCTATTTCCCTTGTTCTTTCTGTTACCGTTACTAACATGATATTCATAATACCGATACCTCCTACCAAAAGAGATATGGCTGCAATCCCAGAAAGAAGAGCGGTAAATGTGCCAGTGACTTGAGATGCTGCTCCTAAAATATCGTTTTGAGAGAAAATAGTGAAGTCTGCATTTTGCGGGTCTTGGATTTTATGGCGTGAAAGTAAAAGATAGCCGACGGTATCACGTACTGTATCCATTTGATCTTTTGAATCTACTTGAATAGAGATTGAACCAATGAAATCTACACCAAAAAGCTGTTTTTGGGCAGTAGATAATGGTATAAAGATAATATCATCTTGATTGCCGCCAAACCCTCCACCTCCTTTGGAGATTGTTACGCCTACTACTCGAAAAACTAAATGATTAATACGTAAAGATTGTCCAATAGGATCCGTTTCCTCTCCAAAGAGATCGGTAGCAACCTGGGGTCCAATCACTGCGACTTTGGCTAAAGTCGATACGTCGCGATCTGAAATAAATGTACCATTTTCTATTTCAATGCTTCTTGCTTCTTGATAATTAGGAAGGACGCCGACGATTTGGGTATTGGTATTATTTCTTCCAGCAACGACCTGCGCCCTGCGCAAAAGCTCTGCGGAAACATTTTTTATTCCGGAAATTTGTTTTTCTTTGATAGCGTTGGCATCTTCAACTTTTAATGTTGTTGATGTACCGGCAGCACTTCGAATATCTCCTGGACGAAGCGCACCCGGAATAATAGTCAAAAGATTTGAACCTAATGATTCAATTTGCGTTTCCACAGCTTTTTGTCCTGCCTGGCCTAGAGAAACAAGTGCAATGACGCTGCCTATTCCTATAATGATCCCAAGGATTGCTAGTCCCGTTCTCAATTTATTTATTCTTAATGTACTGATAGCTTCTGAGATGAGCTCTGAGTATTCCATAACATGTAAAATTTATAATTATTCTAATTCCTGCCTGCCGGCAGGCAAATCTAATTAACCTAATCAAATCCAAATAAGAAGAAATTCTCTTATTGTGTGTTTGAATCTCGGTACTTCTTTAGGTCAATTAGATCAATTAGGTAAATTAGGTTAATTTTTTTTTCGTTTATGTCCATTCAACCTATCATTAACTATCTTGCCATCACGAATGGAAATAATCCGTTCCGCATAGTTTGCAATGTCTGGTTCATGAGTAATCATAATAATAGTTAAGCCAGAATTATTGAGTTTTCGGAAAATCGACATTATTTCCTCTGCTTGTTGAGAAGCGATATTCCCTGTTGGCTCATCAGCTAGAAGAATGGAGGGACTCGTTGAAAGCGCTCGTGCAATAGCAACTCTTTGTTGTTGTCCTCCGGAAAGTTGGTTCGGTGTGTGAAAAAAACGATTTCCCAATCCTACCATTTCCAAATGTTTTTTCGCAATTTCCATGCGTTTGTGTTTTGGTATGCCAGCATATACCAGAGGAAGCATGACGTTTTTGAGAGCAGTTGTTCTTGGGAGTAGGTTAAATGCCTGAAAGATAAAGCCGATTTTTTGGTTTCGTATATCTGCTAATTCATCGTCACGCAAGCGTTCAACATTTTCTTTTTCTAATATATACGTCCCGCTTGTAGGAACATCAAGCGCCCCCAATATATGCATCAGGGTAGATTTGCCAGACCCAGAAGGTCCCATGATAGCAACAAACTCACTTTTTTTTATGCTGAAAGAGATGTCATCTAAAGCAATAGTTTCAACGGAATCATTTTTATATATCTTAGAAAGATGGGATATGCTAATCATCGTCTGCCTCCGCCGCCGAAGCCTCCTGGCCGGAATGCACCTCCACCTCCGAATCCTCCACCAAACGGTGATTGAGATTGGCTTGTTTGACGGGTTGAAGCTGGAGACATGGTAGAGCCTGCAATGACATCGTCTCCTTCATGAATACCTGAAACAATCTCTGTTTGTGTATCTGATGATAATCCTACTTGAACAGGTACTTGTTCTATTTTTCCTTGACGTTGAATGCGTATAGTGGTTTGTCCATTTTGGGATTGGATGGCAGCTGAAGGAACTAGAAGAACATTCTCTTTTGATTGGATTACTATGTTTGCTGATGCTGCCATATTGGGTAAAATATCCGGGCTTCCAGCGTCGAGGCTAATAACAGTCGGATAGGTGGTAACGCCAGAATTTACTGATCCGATGGTATCAACGCTTACCACTTGTCCTTCGAATTTCTTGTTGGCAAGAGCATCAAACGTGACTGTCGCTTTTTGTCCGACTTTTACTTGTGGTACATCAATTTCCGTAAGATTAATGCTTATGGTTGGAGGAGCATCGGTTTTGACACTAGCAACTTTTTGAGTGGTAGCAGTATTTGACGTTGATGCGCGCTGTGTGGTGATAACTGTGCCTTTTTGGAGAGAAAAGCCAGTGATACTTCCTGAAATAGGAGCATAAATAACAGGAGAAGATTGTTGATACGTAATCCATGCCGAGGAGACTGCAGTTTGCGCTTGGCTTATCACGGCCTGTTGATTTTTATATGTTGCTTCGGCAGCAAACCATTCTTTCTGAGGGATATGGAATTCAGGTAAATTTCTATTGGCAGAGTTTACGTCTTTATAGGTATCATTTTCTGCAAGCTCTTTAAACGTATCCCATTTGTCAAACATATCTGCTTGTAACGTATACATCTTCACTTGAGTTGCGTCTAAGGTATTTTTTGCGTTTTGATAATTTGCTAACGTTTGACTTGCGCGCTGCTTACCTTCTAAGTCTAGTTCAATATCGGCAATCTTGTCGCCAGTTTGCACAATATCTCCATCTTTAATATACACATTTGTTACTACCCCTGATGCTTCTGTCGTGACAGAAGCGCTATTGACTGCTGCGACTTGACCAGAAGCTGTGATTGATACAACCAGTGTGCTTCGCTCTGCTTTTTCTGTCTGATATTTTTCACTCTGCTGTTCTTTTCCTTTGAAAAGTTTAGGCGCGAATATCCAAATTATCAGGAGTATGATAAAAATGCCGATGAATTTCTTTTTCCATGATAAGCGCCGGAGAAGATTGATCATGAATGGTGTATTGGTAAAGAAATGATAAAAACAGTTCCTTTGCCCATAGTGCTTTTGGCTGTAATAGTTCCATTATGGACATTGATAATTTTTTTGGCAATAGAAAGTCCCAGTCCATATCCTGGAATCTCCGTTTTCGTACGTGATTTATCAGCTCGATAAAATCTATCAAAAATATGCGGAATATCGTTTTCTTCGATACCAATTCCTTGATCTTCCAAATAGATTTTTATACGATGATCGTTTTTCTTGGCACGAATGGTAATCGTTGTTTTTTCTGGACTATATTTAATTGCATTGTCCAATAAAATAGTAAACAATTGTATCAAACTGGTTTGATCTCCATACAGAAATGTTTCTTTTACCTGAGTAGTAATCGTTATATGCTTCCTTTTTGAAAGCGGCAAAATTTTTTTCAACGCATCGTCAATAACCTGTAATATTGATATGGTTTGAAACATTAATTTTTTATATTGTTGACTATAATTGGTAAGTTGAATGAGGTTGTCCGAAAGCGACTGTAGTTTGATGACTTCTTCAATATTGCTTTGAATTAGTTTTTTCGCGCTTTTTTCTGTCATTTTGTCATCCATCAGACTTGCTTCCATTTCGCTTCTTAGAGCGGTAAGGGGGGTACGTAATTCATGCGAAGCATCGGTGATAAATCTGTTTTGTTCCTCCATCATATGTTGAATAGGTTTCAGCGTTCGTCCAGCAAGAAAATACCCTAAACCGCCCGATAAGAAAAAAATAACTCCATTTATAAATGCTAACCTGGTGAGGAGACGATTACGGGCTTCCTCAAAAATTTCTATATCAAATTGTTCCCGCTCCATTCTGTACCGCTGTCTTCGTATCATGTGCTCGATATCAAACATCCAACTACGATAAATTGCTGCGCTGAAGAGGAAGCTTATGCTCATAATGATGAGAAGGTACCAAGCGGTAAGTTTGAGGCGAGCTGAATGAAACATGTAGTATTATTAGAAATTTGACATTTTCGTCCAAAGGACGATCAGCCTTTGGCTGAGAAATTTACTTGCTTCCCATCTTATAACCGAATCCTCGTACTGTGTGGATCAATTTTGGTCCATCAAATGGCGTATCAATTTTATCTCTCAAATGTTTGATATACACTTCAACGGAGTTGGGGAGAACATCAGCATCATAATTCCATACATGATTGATAATTTGTTCTTTAGTGACAATCTTATCATGATGGCGCATCAAGTAGGAGAGTAAACTAAATTCTTTTGTAGACAGACGGATAAGGATTTTTCCTCGCTTGACTTCATACGAATGAGTATCAAGTGTTACATCGGCAATTTGCAATATTGGACGGGAAATGTTTTTGGGGCGTCTGATGAGCGCTCGAACGCGTGCGAATAATTCAGAAAAAGCAAAGGGTTTCACCATGTAGTCGTCGGCTCCACTATTGAGTCCGACGACTTTGTCCTCGATTTGCCCTTTTGCAGTCAACATCAAAACCGGCGTATGTATATTTTCTTCTCGAAGTTTTTTACAAATTTCCAAACCATCTTTTCCAGGAAGAAGTCTATCAAGAATAATTAGATCATATTCTTCAGCTAATCCCAAATCCAAACCAGCAATACCATCATATGCTACATCGACTACATATTTCTCATGCTCCAGCCCTTTCTTGATAGAATTGGCAATTTTATGCTCGTCTTCAATGACTAAAATTCGCATACATCTATTGTATCAAGAACGAGCTGAAAACTAACTGAAAAGCAAATGGTTTTAACTTGATGGTCCTTCCACAGGAGTTATGCAAACGGGTGGACCACCACCGACTCCATATTGGGTTTGGTAGGTAGTATCAGTATATTTTTTGGTTACCTCATTTGCTAACCACCCTCCAACAAAAAAGAGAGGAATGAGAAGAAGAGATAACCATGGGACGCCATTTTTTTCATGACTGGCTTGCGCAGCTCGGGCATGTCCTTGAGAATCACCATGCCATCCCCGGCCTGTCTGTTTTTTTTGCATATTCATCACCCCCTTATGTATGAAGATTAAAGTTCCGCTACAAATGCTACTTTACTGCTGCTTTTTAAGAATATGATGAAAAAAAGATTTGAAAGTTGTAGGAGATTCAGAATGCTGCTGCTTATTAATGGTCAGAAAGGAAAGTGATTGAAGCAAATGTCACTGCAATACCAAGGAGAAAGGATATAGATTGCATCCACTCTTTTTGTTTTCTAAAATCCTTATGCATTTCAGGGATGAGATCAGAACAAGCAATGTAAAGAAACATGCCAGCTGTGTAGGAGAGAGTAAAAGGTATCACATGCTCTAATCGTTCTAAGAAAAAATATCCTGCTACAGCCCCAAGAAGAGCCGAAAGAGAAGATATGAAGTTGAAGAATAGTGCGCGTTTTTTCTTGATACCATTGGAAAGAAGAATACTAAAATCAGCAATTTCTTGGGGTATTTCATGAGCTGCAATAGCAAGCGTTGTAGCGATACCAACAGCAGTGCTGGACAAAAATGCAGCAGCGATAGCAACTCCGTCAATAAAATTATGAAGCCCATCTCCAAGAAGAATAAGGAGTGAAGAAGGTTCAGCTCCGTGCAATTCATCATGATGATGAAACCACACGACAAATCGTTCCAAAAAGAAAAAAGTGACCACACCCAAAAGAAGCATGAGGAAAATAGACATATGTTCTGTTGTGCCTTCAATTGCTTCTGGAAGCAAATCAAGAAACGCTGTGGTTATCATGACGCCTGCTGCAAAACTGACGACGTGTGTAAGAGTCTTCTGAGTTTGGAATCTTTTCCAAATTAAAAGAACTGCACCAGCTAATGAAATAATACTCGTTGAAATACTTGCTAATATGATAGAAATCAACATAGTGACTCCTTTGTATCCATATTATACATGATGAAATAACGCAGCACTCAATTTTTCTTGGTGACTGTATTTGGATTGTAATAACAATGTAAAAACTCTTACCATTTTGCTACATAATTCTTACACTGTTCCACTAGGATGCTGATATCCTACATATATGAAACTTATTATTGTTTCTAATCGACTACCCGTTACATTTTCTGCCTCAGCAGGTCGCCTCCATGTGGAAAAAAGTGTTGGGGGACTTGCAACTGGCTTACAGTCATATGTTGAGTCTTTTCATCAGTCAGCCCCTGACAGAGAGATTCGTTGGGTAGGCTGGCCCGGTATAAATGGGGGAAGAGGAGTGGGAAGAAAAATACGCAATTACAGAAATGGCATCCGTCTGCATCCACTATTTTTTTCACAACAAACCAAAGAGGAATATTATGATGGATTCAGTAATAAAGTAATTTGGCCTTTATTTCACTATTTCCCCGATCGATGTATATTTAAAGAGTCATACTGGCAGGCATACAAACGAGTCAATATGCAATTTAGCCGAGAGATAGCCAAAATTGCCAAACCTGGTGATATAGTATTTGTTCAAGACTATCATCTCATGTTGGTTCCCCGGTATTTGAGAAAAATCAGGCCCGACATTGCTCAAACATTTTTCTTGCATATTCCTTTTCCATCAATTGAGCTATTTCGGATATTACCGACAGATTGGAGGAATGAGTTGTTACAAGGATTGCTGGGAGCTGATCTTGTCGGTTTTCATACACATGAGTATGTGCAGCATTTTCATTCCTCTATACATAAATTGTTAGGGTATGAACAGCACATGGGAAAATTTTTCGTCAATGGTCACACAGTATCCACTAACGCGTTTCCATTGGGTATTAACTACACATTTTTCTCAGAGGCTCAAACGAATCAAGAAGTAAAAAAAGAAAGAGAAAAGTTGAATGAGACAATAGGCAATTGTCGGGTCATTTTGTCTGTAGATCGGCTAGACTACACAAAAGGCATCCTCAATAGACTCCAAGGGTATGAGCAATTTTTGCAAGAGAATCCAAAATGGCACCAGAAAGTCATGTTGCTCCTTGTTCTAGCCCCTTCCAGAACAACAGTTGAATCCTACCAACATATGAAGCGCGCTATTGATGAATATGTAGGAAGAATAAATGGGAAATTCGGCAATTTCTCATGGACACCTATAATATACCAATATAAATCTATGCCCGTTGAAAAACTCATTGCGCTATATGATCGTAGTGATGTTGCATTGATCACTCCACTTCGTGATGGGATGAATCTCATCGCCAAAGAATATGTTGCAGCAAAATCAGATGAATTGGGAGTTTTGATTTTGAGTGAAACTGCCGGTTCTGCGAAAGAATTAGTAGAGGCAATTCGCATCAATCCAAATAGTAAAACAGAGATAGCTGACGCAATTAAAGAAGCTCTTACTATGCCGAAGAAGGAGCGAAAACAACGAAGTAAAGCAATGCGTTCTAGATTGGCCAAATCAACTGTAGGAGACTGGGGGAATACGATCATTCATTCATTGGAAATAGAAATCACACAACGTCAACATTTGAGCGCTAAACAATTACAGGAGACATCCAGTCAATCGCTTGTTAGCGACTGGTCTCGTTCGACTCATCGGCTTTTACTTTTAGATTATGACGGCACCCTTACTCCCTATACGAAAGAGCCGCAAATGGCTAAACCTTCAAAACGATTAAGAAACGTTTTGAAATATCTAGCACAAAAAGATCACACAGACATTATTCTTCTCAGCGGAAGAGACAAGACGACATTAGACCAATGGTTTGGAGATTTGCCAATCGGCCTTATAGCAGAACATGGATCAGTGGTAAAAGAACATGGCGATGTTTGGCAGTCAATTGCATCTTTGCCTGATGGGTGGAAAGACAATCTCCTGCCTATCTTTCATCGATTTGTGGATGCTGTTCCTGGTTCACTCATTGAAGAAAAAGAATATTCTATAGCGTGGCATTATCGAGCAGCTGATCCTACCATAGCAGCCAAACATCTTCAGGAGTTGAATGAAGAGTTGGGACAATTTACTAACTCAGGCGATTTTCAAGTGTTGAACGGGAACAAAGTAGCAGAGATAAAGCCAGCCCGCCTCACAAAGGGAAGCGCTTCTCTTCCTTGGATTTCCAAACATCAACATGATTTTATATTGGCATGCGGTGATGACATGACGGATGAGGATATGTTTTCTATATTGCCAACCAGCTCATACTCTATCAAAGTTGGATTAGGGCCCACAGCTGCACGGTTCGTTGTTGTTTCAAACCGCGATATAGTGAACTTATTGGAGAAAATAGGACAGACGCCAGATGTTGTAAAACGAGCATTGCCGGAAAATACAATAGATTTACTTGAGGAAAAAACACAAACGTTTTTTGCTCCTACACCAGAGGGACAGATCCTCGAGCAAAGATTCTAATCGCCTTTTTTTGTTGGGATACTATTCATTCCTATTATGCTGGTGACGATGATTATTCCACCAATTAATTCTCTTATTGTAGGAATCTCATTATAGAGAATGAGTCCCAGAAGAATGGCAAAGAGTAATTCTAAATTTAATAAGATGCTTGCAACTACAGCTTCAACATGCTGAAATCCATAATTAGTCAAAAGCAAATTGAGAATATTAAAAATTCCAGCTAAACAAATAACGAGCAATAATTCCCCGCTCCATGAAACTGATGGTATTCCATCACCTTTCCCAATAGAAACAGCAGACAGTATGAAAAAGGCCAGGAAAAGAATTATTGTTGTAATCTCTCTATTGTTTAATAGTGTAGAGTGCCATTTTCTAGCAACATAACTGAGCGCAAAGAAAAATGAAGCGACAAAAGTTAGGAGTTCGCCCTTGCCCCAAGAGGAAGAAATCTGCGTAAAATCAGTTACAGAGATGATAAATGCTCCTGCGAAAGCAGTCAAAATAAACAAAGCTCGTCTCCATCCTAATGTTTCCTTGAATAAAAATACTCCCAAAATTCCACTCATAGGAAGAGCGCCAATAAGGGACACGTTACTATACTTTGCAATAAGAATCGCGCTAGTAAACAATGTGACGCCAAACCCATACATAGTAATTGCTCGAAAAAATAAAAGGCTCCATTCTCGCAAAGAAACCAGTTTTATTTTTGACCAGTGAAGATCTTTTGCGAAAAATATGAGACTGAAAAGGAAAGCAGCCAAAACCCTCAGATAAACTTGTTGAAAGAGAAGTAAATCAGTTCCTAAATATCTAGCAAATACACCCATTGAGGCAAATACAGCAGAGAGTGCAATTATTGCCAGAATACCTTTTTTTCTTTCTGACTTTTTTGTCATGTGATGATTATAACGTATGTGAAATAAGAAAAAGAAAAAATGATTGGATCCGCCAGCTGGTGGATGACGTTAGGCTCTCATTATGGAATGAGAAGATCGAGTGCGGCGGCGGCTGACCATGCTTGTTCCCGGCATCCGGTTTGTCCTTGGCCATTATTAAATTCCATGTAGATGCCGTCTTTGGATTTCATATAGAGTTCAATAGGAGTACCAAAAAAAATGATAGGTTTCAGACTGGCAATTTTTAACCTATTCGCTTCATGAATAAAATTCCATTTTTCCAACCCTTCATGTCCCATACCATTGAGCTTTGGCCAGAAACTACCATTGTGATAAGAGTCTTGGTTAGGATTGTAGGTGGGCGAGAGTCTGCTCATAGTGCGAATACCTGCATCTTCCTCGAAAAGATCAGAGGCAAATGATCGTGATACTAGGTCATGGATATAATGATTTTCCAAAATGCATTCGACTTTTCCGTTTTTTTCATATGTTGCCCAAAGCAGCAACAGCGGATTTCCAGTGATCGTTTGTATTTGTCGTTTTTTACCGTCGAGCGCTTGTGCAGGAAAAATATATTCTCCATCATGAAATAAAAATGAACTATTGAATGATTTTTTCATTGCGCGAGCTTTTGATACTAATTGTTTTGCGAAAGATTTTTTGTTGATGTCGGTTTGTGAAGAATAAAAGTTTCCCCATAGTTTGAGCGTGAGCCAGGCATATCCTTGTACTTCTACAGGAGCAATTGGATACTCTGGTATATTGCCGTCTGTTTGGAGGAGCGATTCATGAGAGTCTGTCCATGACTGGACAGGAAGGCCTCCATGTTTTCTCGTTTTTGGCAATTCATACTCCAGGAGATGGTCATTATCTTTGTCGCCGCTTCGAAGAATCCATTGAAGTCCTTTTTCAACAGATGGTAATACCTGAAGTAAAAATTCTGCATCATGGGTCAATTGCCAATAACGGAATATAGCAATAAGCGCAAGAGGCGTGGAGTCGATTGAGTCATAATTTCGAAGTTTGCCGTCAGGATACACAAACCATGGTTTATGAAGTTTCAGAAGATGATCAAAACGATCTTTACGATATTCATGAACGAATTTTCCCGGTTCTTCTCCGCTTTCGAAATTGAACTCTTTGCCCTGTAATCCTACCAGTGTTAGAAGTGTTTTTTTGCACATGTATTGAAGATGTGCGGTGTCTACATATGTTTTTGAGGTAGGATGGGAGAGAATTTTGAGAATTTTCAGAATGGTGATTGCGCTGTCTCGGCCGAAAATGCAGCCGTAAATCTCATTTTTTCCGGAAGCGTTAATGCCATCTTCTGAAGCGAGAGAGAGGATAGTCTGATAGATCTGTGCTCTGAGTTGGGCAGGTTCCATAGGTCGGTAAAGAGCAACACTATCACAAGCAAAAAATGCTGTCAAGGGAGTAATATGACTATAGGTTCTAAGAAGAGATTTGAAGCGCGATATACAAAGAAACAATTACCAAGATACAAACAATACCTAATGATTAATAATCAATAAACAAAAAAATGTTTGATTATTAAAAATTTGATCAATTGAAGATTTTTTGGTTATTGTCTCTTGTATCTTGGTTATTCAGAATATGTCTTTTTTCAAGAATTTGGTAGTACACTTCTTCATAATTATCTGCCATACGTTTGGTATTGAAGTTTTCAAGTGCGTATCTCCTGCACTCATTTCTATCAATGGTATTGATATTGGCAACAGCAGCAATCATTTCTTCTACGTCATTGACGACAAAACCAGTTTTGCCATGTGAAACAACTTCAGCAATAGATCCTTTATCAAACGCAACGACTGGACAACCGCACGACATGGATTCAATCATTGTGAGCCCGAAAGGCTCACGCCATGTGACGGGATGGAGGAGACATATTGCATTTTTCATCAGGTTATTTCTTTCATTTTCATCTACCTCACCAATCCATTTGATATGGTCATTAGAGAGGCGGGGTTCGACATATTCCTCAAAATAGGCTTGGTCTTGCGGGTCAAGTTTGGCTGCAATGATGAGCGGGAGATTGATATCCACTGCCACGTCTATCGCAAAATGTGTGCCCTTTTCCATCGCGATTCTGCCCGTATAGAGCAAATATCCATCATGCTTCTTTCCAAATGGATAATGATCCATAGGAAGCCCGTTGTAGATAGTAGAAAGGATGTTTACATTGGGAGCTGGGTTCGATTGTGCTTTGGAGATAGTTACAAAATATGGCTTCGTGAATGTCTCAAACAGTCGTCTGTTTTGAGGATTGAATGCTCCATGAAGTGTCATGATCACCGGAGTGGTGGAGAGTTGCGCTGCTGGCAAGCTAAAAGGGGCGGTGTGATCATGAATGATGTCAAATTTTTCTTGTTGCATATAAGCTGTTCCGATATTGAGAAGTGTCCAATCATTTACTCCATAAGGATCTTTGAGTTTCGCCTCTCGAAGTGATCGGGGATAGATAGATACAAGTTTAGCACTTGTCTGGGAATCACCGCTGGCAAACAATGTTACATCATGGCCGCGTAAAACTAGTTCTTCGGTAAGCGCATGAATGACGCGTTCAGTTCCTCCATATTTTTTTGGCGGCACACGTTCACTAATTGGTGCAATTATGCCGATTGAAAGATATTTCATAGGATGATACTACTCGAAAATAGTAATAAGAAGCCTCAACATATGTAAGAATTTATTAAGGATGAAAAGAGTATAATAAATATATGTTGGATCGTAAGAAAAGATACTTACAAGTAGCATTAAATAGCACTATTCAGGAAGCGCAAGAAATCATTGAGCAATTGCCAGCATCTGAAAGAATTCTTATAGAGGCGGGGACACCATTTATCAAATCATATGGAATTGAGGGTATACGACATATAAAGAATGCCTGGCAATCACGAGTTGGCTGGGGTAATGCTGCATATGTAGTCGCCGACACTAAATGTATCGATCGCGGGAAAACAGAGGTGGAGATTGCCAAACGGAGTGGAGCTTCGGCAGCAACGGTGATGGGAGCAGCGCCGGTTGCAACTATCGATTATTTTATCGCCTCTTGCAAAGAGGCCGGTATTGACTCAATGGTTGATATGATGGCTATGGATCAACCAATTAAAGTATTAAAAAAATTAAAGAAAATGCCAACAGTTGTTCTGTTGCATAGAGGTGTGGATGAAGAAATATTTGATAAACGCGTGCCTATTCCCTATATACATATAAATAAGGTACGGAGCAGTTTTGATACGATGATAGCGATTGCGGGTGGAGATACAATACGAGAAGTCCAGCGAGCAATTTTCAATGATGCAAATATCGTTGTCGTATGGAAAGAATTTTATACATCCAGCGGAAATACAGGAAAGCTTGCGGAAGAATTTCTAAAAGAGATTAAGTAAAAGATTTGTCACTTTCCACCAAGTTTTTTCAACCCCTCAAGGATCTCTATCGGGAGGGCGAAAACGACGGTATTAGCAGGATTGACTGTTGTTGACTCGATGGTCTGAAGAGTGCGAAGGGAAATTGCTCCTGATGTCCCCATATTTTTCATCGCTTTACTGAGATTTTCGGAAGCTTTCAATTCTCCTTCCGCGCGGATGATAGTTGCCCGCCGTTCCCGTTCTGCCTCCGCCTGTTTTGCCATCACCCGTTTCATGTCTGCAGGAAGTTCTATGTCTTGGATTTTGATCGCGGTTACGTCAACGCCCCATTCTGTTGTTTCACTATCAACAATCTTTTTGATTTCGTCTGCAATTTTCTGGCGATCGACAAGCAGACTGTCAAGCTCTATGCCTCCGATCACGTCACGAAGGGCAGTTTGCGCATACTGCGTTACTGCGTAGGTATAGTCTTGGATTTTCAATACTGCATCTTCTGGTTTGTTTACTTGGAAATAAACAACCGCATTTATCCCAACTGGAACATTGTCGCGAGTAATCACTTCCTGTTGGGGAATATCTGATGTCGTGATGCGGATATCGACACGGATTAATCGTTGAAAGAAAGGAATAATTACTTTGAGTCCTGGTTGCAATGTATATGAGTAGGAGCCGAGTGTTAATACAATACCTCGTTGATATTGATCAATAACTTTGATGCCTGACAAAATGATTATACCAACGATAATGAGAAAAATGATGACAAATGCACTCATGGCTTTACTGTACTACCGAGTATCCCACAAATCAAGCTGTGTGTTATAATATGATATTGGTAGATGGGAAAAGATTAATATCATTAATCGTTTCACCGTACACCAGCGGGTCTCTTCTCAATTTTTTCTGAAGGGTGCCGCTGGTTTTTTTTTGTTTCTATGACGAAAGGACAAATTGAGGATACCATTTCAAAAGAGGTGACAAAATTTTACGCAAAAACACTGGGCGTTGGACCGAAAGAAACGCGTGTGTATATTGTGGAAGATATGGTTGTTATTCGCTTGAAAGGGAAGTTGCTTCCCATTGAAAAGCAGTTACTTGAAGGAAAAAATGGAATCGGCCTCGTAAAAAATTTGCGTGAAAATCTTCATGAGCAGTTGATAGAAAAAATGAGTGCCCTTGTGACAAACATTACCAAACATGAGGTTATTAGTGTACATGGTGATATAAGTACAAAAACTGGAGAACGATTGGAAGTTTTTATACTGGATGCCAACTATCAAGATGAGTTGGAATCCAAGCCCCGGTAGTCTGCTGAGATGATCTAGTCCAATAATAGGATGGATGCGTTACGCAGCATACCACTTTTCCTTTTGGTAGGTATATTTCCGTTTTTAGGGTAATCTACAAACCATGAGCATTTTTTCTCATGGAATGGGATATTGTTTGGAAACGAATTGCCTATGGCTATTTTATTTCTACAACGCTGGGACTTGTGATTCTTTTTGAATTCCTGGTATTTGGCGCCCCATATATTACCGGATTTATCGTATTGTTTATTTTCATATTAGGTTTGAATATAAAATTCTTCGCTCCCCCTCAATTGAAGGAAAGGCTCTTCAAAAAGTTACTGTGATAATAAAACAGAAAAATAGTCATGGTACAATTGATGTATGAATAATTTGCAAACTGCAACGCTTGCCGGTGGATGTTTTTGGTGCACCGAGGGAATTTTCAAAAGAATAAAAGGTGTTGAGTCGGTTATTTCAGGCTACACTGGAGGAAAAACAGAAAACCCTACGTATGAAGAGGTGTGCGAAGGAACGACTGGTCATGCAGAGTCAATACAGATAACTTTTGATCCTTCTATAATTTCTTATGACAAGCTTCTGGATATATTTTTTCACCTTCATGATCCAACAACGCTTAATCGTCAAGGAAATGATACCGGCACTCAATATCGATCAGCGATTTTTTATCATGATGAAAAGCAGAAAGAAGTGGCAGAAAAAGTGAAAGAAAATGTACAGAAATCGGGATATTACAAAGACAAAGTTGTGACAGAAATCACACCTGCAGGGCCATTTTACAAAGCAGAAGATTATCACCAAGATTATTATGATCGTAATCAAAAGTATCCGTATTGCCAATACGTTATCGATCCCAAAATCCAAAAACTTTTGGCCTCCTATAAAGAAGTGGTAAAGGAATAAATTTTCTCTCCTAAAGCAGTTTTCATGGTACAATATATGATTCACTATGCAGATCGATACTTCTATTCAATCCATTGGTGATGCAGAGAAGAAACGTCTCAGAGAATCAATTGTCGAACTTCAAAAACAGCAGGAACAAATAGGAAAAAAGATTGATCGATTAGAGGAAAAATTCAATCTTATAAAACGGGAATTTTTTTCACGTATCGGAGTGTTATATACAACAATAGATCAGCTCAATGGACAGATTGAGTATTATCGCGACATCGGAAAGTTGATTGATGAAGGGTTGAGCTTGAAAGATGCGAAAAAACAATTGAAAAATCAAAAAATAGAAGAGGAAAAAAAGAAAGAGAGAAAAAGAAAAAGCGAGGAATACATTTTTATTCCTGATGAAGAGAGTGATTTGCCAGAAGAAAATGCAATAACGCTCAAAGAATTGTATCGCAAGTTGACTCGTAAGTTTCATCCTGATCTAGTCCAAGACGTTGGAGAAAAAAGAAAGAGAGAAGAAATAATGAAGAAGATTAATACTGCATTTGCAGATAAAAATGTTAATCTATTGACTCGGTTGGATGATGAAGAAGAGGTTATCGATTACGAACATGCAACAGTTGATTTTCTCAAGAAAAAACTGATCCAACATCTCAACTTGATTGACATTATGAAAAAAGAACATCGCATGCTTCTTCGGTCAGAATGGAACAGTTGGAAGAAAAAGATAGAAAAAGGAAAAAAAGAAGGAATCGATGTATTCAAAAATCTTGCAAATACGCTAACTGAGGAAATCCGTAAGAAAAAAATTATTCTTGAGGATTTTAAAACATCATATGAGACAAACTAAAACAATTCAGAAAATTACTGGAAAAAATGACATCGCAAAACGCGGATTGACTGATTTGAGCAACTTCTATATGCTCGAACAATTACAGGAGCAGATGCTGCTGCATTTCAAAGCAGGCGAATTTGCAGCATGCATCCGCGTGTGCAATAAAATAAAAAAAGTGAAACCGGATGATTTACTCGTAGTCCTTATCTTACATTCTGCACGAAGCCGCATGAGCGACAAAAAGAAGTGATTTTATTTGCGCGCTGATTTTTTTCCTGTTTCCAATTTATTTCGCGTTTCGCGAAGAGCTATTTTAGGGAGAGATCCTTCATGGTTTTTCAAGAATCTAGCCGTTTCATCTCTATGGTGAATGATGAGATCTCGGAGAAGCCAGGAGATTGCTTTGGTGATCCGGATATCTTTTTCTCCTTTCACAGTATCAACAATATCAAATGCCAAGTCGGACAGCTGCCGGTCAGCGGATTTTTTGACGGCATCCGTGAGGAGTACCAATGACGCACGGCGTTTGGCAATATACTCGCTGTCGGCAAACTGTGGTAATAACTTTTTCCAAATATTCCAGTCAAATAGTAACATTTCTGCAGTAAAATTCCCGTGGCATGTCGTATCGATCTCTGCCCAGCCCTCCAACTGTTCCAGCCATATATCCAGGTGTGCAGGATCTATCTGTTTAGTCAATCTGGGGAGATATCCCAAAAGAAGTCCCGCGATTGTTTTTTCTTCATATGACGTACCCTGATAGAGGGAAGTTAATAACTCTGTAAATTCTGAGACTGTAATATCCTTGTGATTTTTCGCCCACGTATTCACCAGATTTCGTTTATCAGGGACGCTCATAACATAGTGGACATGCGAATGTCCGAGATAACGAGGCAGATCAAAATCTCTTTTGGATTTTTTAATATGTTTTTTCACCTCTTCCAGAAGTTCTTGATGATAGTGATTCATAATTTTATTAGTTTACTATTGTAATTGAAGACCATTGAATAAGCCAGTAATTTTGACTTTCAAAGCCGATTTTTGATACCATTCCTGGTATGGGTGAAAAAATTAAAGTCGGTTTATGTGGGGGAATGACCTGTGGATGGCAAAACCAAGAATTCGCTCAACCCGAGCTATTGAAGCTAATTGCAGGTGATCCAATACTCAGCGCTCAAGTGGAAGTTGGGTGGATAATATGTACATTAAACTGTGGTACCGCTCCCTCTGTCCTTTTTGAAATGGGTGATAGGATGGAGCTGGGGACACTTCGTCAACTTCAAAACCAAGAGGATATAGAACCCGTTATTCTTTACCTCCATGAAGCTGTTGAAAACAGAGAATTAGGAAAATTACCCAATGTATGTTTTTCGGACCAAATAAAATTCTACCCAGAAGATTTAAAAGAAGCTATGCAGGAGATAGAACTGTTTGATTGGGAAAAATACGAAGGTGATGATGGTTTATATTAACGATTGTTATCAGGGATAAATTGTAACGCGAGAGAATTGATGCAATAGCGTTTGCCAGTGGGCGCAGGACCATCGTCGAATACGTGCCCCAGATGTCCGCCGCATTTGTCGAGAACTTCAATACGTTCGACTCCAAGCGTCACATCTTTGCGTAAAACAACTGCGTCTTCGTATATAGGTGCTGTAAAACTCGGCCAACCAGTTCCGGAATCGAACTTCGCATCTGAATGAAAAACCGGCTCGTTGCATCCAACGCTGACGTAAGTTCCTTTTTCTTCGTTATGAAGAAGTTCTCCTGTAAACGGCCGTTCTGTTCCTCGTTCCCGGACGATATGATACTGTTCCTTCGTCAGAAGCTGTTTCCATTCTTCATCAGTTTTGAATTTGATTTCGTCAAAAGAGCCGGAAATAATATTGTTGTCGTTGGATAAAGGAGTTTTTGTTGAAACGTTTCGTTTGTTCCACCAGAGAGCTGAAACAGCTATCAAAAGGATTATTGCGATTATTACTTTTGATATATTATTGAGGATTGAATTGGTGGTAATACTTTTTTTGGTCACGTATTTATTGTACTATATTGTCATCCTGAATTTATTTCAGGATCTTTTTTGTGTTTGCGGGGAGTTTTGGAGATGCTGAAACAAGTTCAGCATGACAAAGCATTGATTTAACTCTCAATACACTCAACCATTTTCTGCCAATTCAACTAATTTCACAAGTAGAGGGAATTTTTTGTATGGCTGATTAAATGATTCTGATCCCATGTGGCCTTCAGTATTGATTACCAGCAAGCCTCCTGTATGATCAAATATTTTTCTGCCTTGCTCATCATTACATCCCCACGGATCATTTGTTGCATTAATGATAACAAAGTGCTTCGCATTCTCTCGAATTTTTCTCCAATCATACTTCTCGTCTTTTGCGATATGAGGAGGCCTTGGTTTTTTATTTATGATAAAACCAGATACCAAAATTGCCTGATGAATGGGAGTTTCAATCGTTTCCAAAAGCGCCAGTGTCAATGGAACGCCGGATGAATGCGCAATGATGATCGTATCTAGCGTCAATACTGCATGTTTTTTAAGCCATGGCAATTGGATGGCAAGCTGTGGGTTATCTGCTTCTGGTAATTGAGGAACCCACGTATCGTACCCTTTCTTCTCCAGTTCTGTTTTCAGATAGGGGAACCAGAATTGTTCTGGGTTTGAGGAGACACCATGAAGAATAATTGCATTTTTCATATTGGAGATTAGCTTTTTTTGAGGAGCCTTTTTATTTCTTCAAATTGTTTTTCTACGTCTTTTAGCTTGGCGAGAATTGAAGACTCAGGTGCTTCTTCCAAAAAATAACCCAACGGGTGATCTGTCGTTTTGGCAATTTTTTCTAGAATTTTTATAGGCGGGTTCGTGCGGTCTGATTCATATGCTGAAATTGATTTGTCGCTTATCCCAATTGCGTGGGCGAGATCTTCTTGTGTTATGTGCTTGTTTTTTCGTGCCTGCTTAATTTTTTTCCCCAGTTTTACGGTCATCACAAAACTCCTTCTTGACAATGTTTCTCTACTTTAAGTAGAATTTACTCTAGATACAATGGATAAAATACTGCTCGTTATTTCTGATCCAAATCTCCGGCAAGTATACCATGAATTGTTGTTTTCAAAAACTATCGAGATTGTTGCAACAGATAGTATAGGCAATGCAATCATGCTTTTGACGATTCATGAATTTCGCATTGCTGTATTTTTCGTTGATGAGGAAACAGGGGAAATAGAAACATTTTTGACTATGCGTAAGAAGCATGCCAAGTGGAATAACACTATTGTTATACTCCTTACGACAGAGGAAGCGCGCTATAGTCCATGGTTTCTAAAAAATGATATAGCATGTAATCCGCTCACCTCTACGTTGGAAGAAATTGTATCTACGATCAAATCTTCTTTATAATAGATCCAGACTGCGTTCCTATACACATTGCCCATGCGTAAGATTCACAACCTTCCCATCTCTTTGCGTCCGAGAGAGAAATTGCTTCAACGCGGTGTAGAAGCGTTGACCAGCGAAGAACTTTTTGCTGTTATTCTTGTCACTGGTGCAAAAAAACAATCTGTTTCACAACTAGCAAGCAGAATTTCCAAACTTTTTTCAAAATCCCATGATTTGACCAGAACGTCACTTGGAGCAATCGGATTGGGGCCTGCCAAAATAGCACAAGTTCTTGCTGCCATCGAGCTGGGGAAACGGCTATCAAAAAAAGATGTGGTGTTATTGACTTCTCCGGATCAAATTTTTGCTCATTCCCAGGAAATTATTCAAAAAGAGAAAGAATCGCTTTTGTGTTTTTATTTGAATGCCAGAGGAGAACTGCTCAAGAAAGAAGTAGTAGCTGTGGGGTCTCTGAATAGGGCAAGTATTTTACCCCGGGAAATTTTTATTCCGATCAAAGAACTTCCTGTTTCAGATATTATTCTTGTCCACAATCATCCGTCAGGTAGTTTAGAGCCATCCAAAAATGATCTTCTCTTTACGAAAAGGGTAAAACGTGCAGGAGAAATTCTTGGAGTTACCTTGCTGGATCATTTGATTGTAACTCCTGCTGGCTGGAAAAGGATTCGATTGTGATCATGGGTTATAATACAAAGATCCACCAATGGAAAAACGCCTTACACGAATCTCTAAGAGAATCTCTGATTGGCAGGAAGCTTTGCTTTTTCGTAATCCTCGTGCCTTGACAGCTATATTACATACAAGCGCCATTATTCTCGGATGTTTTCCTTTCACGATGCGTTCTATTCTCACACCCTCCATTTTTTCGAATGAATCCCTTGTAGGCGCTACACTTCTTTGTATATTTGTGAGCGCCTGGTTTGGAGGATTTGGTACAGGGCTTGTGACCACTACAGTTGCTATTGCATTTTCTATCATATCAACTTCTTTACCGGCGCATGAGCTTATACCATTTTCCCTTTCACTTTTTTTACAATTTGGAGGAGGCGCAATGATGAGTTATCTCCTGCAAAAACGAAACTTGATAGCAGAGGGATTTCGAAAAAGAGAGTTGCATTTGCGCGCGCTTCATGAAGAGAAGGAAAAACTTCTCGATAAAGAAAAAAACGCCAGGGAAGTGGCAGAGAATGCAGTGAGAGAACGAGACGAATTTTTAGCAATCGCGTCTCATGAGTTGAAAACGCCATTAACTTCTATTGTGTTACAACTGCAGTCGACACTTCGTCGTATTCTTACCCAAACACTCGCAGATTTCTCAGGAGAAAAACTTGTTAAGTCACTAAAAGTTGCAGAGCAACAGAGTGATCGTTTGTCCAACCTCATCAAAGATTTATTAAATGTATCTCTCATCAGCAGCGGCAAAATGGATTTGCAGATGAAAGAGGGTGACCTGACCGAAATCATTAGTGCACTTTCAGATCGTCTTGGAGAGCAAATGGAGCAATCAGGATGCCAATTTCGATTTCATTCAAATGGCATGATTGACGGTATGTGGGATGGAGTGAGAATTGAACAAGCAGTTTCCAATCTTCTCACAAACGCTATGAAATACGGTAAAGGGAAACCTGTTGATGTTACTGTGAAGAAACGAGATGACCTTGCCATAATTTCTGTCCGCGATCATGGTATAGGTATACCTGAAAAATATCATGATTTTATTTTTGAACGATTCAAACGAGCAGTTTCAGAAAACGAATACAAAGGATTAGGTGTCGGGCTTTTTATTGTCCGCCAAATTGTCCACGCTCATGGGGGAGAAGTAGAGATAGAAAGTGCTCAAGGGCGGGGAACAACATTCACGATAAATCTTCCCATTCACAAACCTCCCAAAGATTCATGATAGTGTATATCATTCTCCTTTTATTTGTCCTCCTTCGGATACCTTCCCTTTTTGAGCCTTTCTGGTATGGAGACGAAGGGGTATATCAAGTAATTGGCATGGGTATGCAGTTGGGAAGGGCAATGTATACAGAAGTGTGGGATAACAAACCGCCTTTTTTGTTCTTGATTTACGCGTTTTTTTCTGGCGAACAACAACCGATACGGATACTTTCTCTTCTCTTTGGGTTAGCGACAGTTTTCATATTCTTTCTTCTCTCGCAAAAAATATTCAAAAACAAACTATTTACATATTGTATTACTGGAGCATTTGGTTTGTTGTATGCAACACCGTTTTTGGAAGGGAACATTGCTAATACAGAAAATTTTATGTTACTTCCTATACTTTTGGGGATGATGTTTCTTTTTAATGCGAAAGATACGAGTAGACAAATATTCGTTGCAGGATTATTATTTTCTATTGCCTTTCTTTTCAAAATAGTCGGGCTTTTTGATTTTTGCACAGCTTTTTATTTTCTTTTATTTAGAAAAAAATATAAACAACTTTTTCCGCTTACCTTAGGGTTTAGTATTCCAATTGCGTTTACTGTTTTTTATTTTTTTTCCATTGGGCATGTTGAACCATTTTTTGTAACTGTTTTTACAGGCAACATTGGGTATGTAGTATACGCAAACCAATTCATTGTACCCCAAGGATTTTTGATTTTGAAAATTATTCTGCTTTTTTCTGGATTAAGCTTTCTCTATTTTTGGAAAAGCAAAATTTCGAACACGATGATTTTTGTTTCTATTTGGTTTTTGTGGTCTTTGTTTAATGTCTATTTTTCAGGAAGAAATTTCACTCATTATTTTCTTCTTTTGCTTCCCTCAGCATGTCTTTTGACAGGGATTATTTTGCAAAAATTATTTCCAAAAAAATTTTATGTTCCTACGTTTTTTGTGATTGGTAGCATTCTCAGTATGTATGTTTTTACTCGCACGATATGGTATTATTCATCATTTTTTTCCTATATATTCGGAAAAACTTCAGAAAGCCAGTACCTCGCTTCTTTTGATCCGATCACAATCAGAAACTATGAAGTAGCGAATTATATACAGAAAAATGTTTCACCACATGAGGATGTGTTTGTATGGGGCAATAGTCCGCAGATTTACAAACTAGCTGATAAACTGCCGCCTGGTAGATTTTCTGCAGCGTATCACATTACAGCAAGTGACGAGACAAGAAAAGAAACGGAAGAAGCATTCCGGAGAGTAAATCCGAAATTTGTTATTATCCTTCCCGATCCACAAACATTTCCGTATAGTCTGGAGGGATATCAATTAAAAACTTCTATAGCCGGAAGCAGTATTTTCGAACGAATATAGAACGATCACACTTCATACGTTTGCGGGAGCTTGATAAGTTTTTCTTGTTCAATCAAATATTGAATAGCAACATACATCATGTAACTGATAGCCAAACCAAAAAGAGCAGTAAGCTGCTGATCATAAAATTGGAAAAACTGAGTAAACAAAATCGATATTGTCGACGCTCGTTTGTAGCTTTCATATGCTTTGAGTCTCTTTTTTCGCATATGAAAAAATACACCAACTAAAACGAGTGCAAAACTTCCAATTGTTGTTATCATCGCTCCCACATTCCAGAAACCATAGGTGGTTTGTATGTTCAATGCTACATGCACGAAAGAGACAAATGACGTAATGATAAAAAAATTTGCAATCCATTTAGCGCCTCGCTCGCTTCTTGCCCATTTCAAATACACGTCTTTTGATTTTCGCTTGCATAGTGTCATGAATGAAATATCTTTTTTCACCTCGTGAGGCTTTATGTCCTGAAGCATTCGCTTCAGTAAACGTACTGTAGGATTGTTTTTGTCACTTCTGGATAAATATTCTAGTGCCTGCTTTTCTTCATCTTCATCTAAATCATAATAGACCACTTCTTTCATGACTTCTATGGCATTCATCGCATATTCTTTTTCGGTAACGCCTGCAAGTTTGATCAATGCCTGTACCATGAAGAAAATGCCAATAAAAATAATGTATATGAGCGCAAATGTTGGTTCAAAAAAATAATTATTATCACTTGTTATAAACTTACCCAATTCATCAATAAATGTTCCAAATCCAATGCCGCCGATAATTGCTGCTACTCTACGTGATTCCTTATTGAGAAATGAAAGAGAAATGATGAGTGCGATAAGCATACATAACCCGCCCCAGAGCATATGAGCGATGTGGAGGCCTCCGCCGCCAATTTGAGGGTAACCAGTCATTTCCAAATACACCCGAATAAGTACTATAGAAGCAACAGAAGCGATAAGAAAATTTTCCATGAGGTCTACAGTTTCCAGACTTCTTGCAAAAACAGAGAAATATCCTTTCATGCGGCGCGGTACCATGATTGTATTATATACATTGATTTGCATATGACAAAGGCGTATTGTTGTGAGATAGAGTTGCCGCAATGGTTTGTTCTCAGACATAATGGTAGTCCATCTGTATACCAAAACTCTCAATATACAAAATTAGAGTTATTAAAAAAAATCGCCAAACATAAATAATCAATTTTCTAATATCTTGTAATATCTTCTAATTTCTTCTAATATAAAATAACTTTTAGACTTCACGAATTCCGCGAATATGGTTAAGAAATATACATATAAGAAAACAAAACATATAGAGAAGTTATTGCAACGGTTGGAGATTCTGAAAGGAGTTTTTGAAGGATTGCCTGTGAAGAGGGAGAAAGAAGAACAACTTCAGAGGTTATCACTTCTCAAAAGCTCTCTTTTTTCTGCACGGATTGAAGGTAATAAGTTGCGTTTTGAAGATCTCACGCCGAGAGGATTAGAGAGACAAAGCAAGGAAAAAGAAAAAATAGAGATACACAATATTTATCATGCGCTTCAATTTATACGTTCTGAACGTTTTCCCCAACGAATTACCATTCCAGCAATTCAAGATATTCATGCCATTGTCATGCGTAGCTTATCTTCTGACGCCGGATCATTGCGACATGAACCTTCTGCGATTTTCAATCAAGCTGGTGTTGCTGTTTACATGTCCCCACCCCCATCTGAGATTCAAAGCCGATTACACGAATTGATACGATTAGCCAACAGTTCCTCAAATCCTGCGCCCGTGAATGCAGCGCTTACCCATTTTCATTTTGAGAAAATACACCCGTTTCTTGATGGGAATGGACGGGTGGGAAGAATTCTTAGTGTGCGTATCTTGCGGCAAGAAGGGTATGATTTCCGTGGCCTTCTATCGTGGGAGGAAAGATTGGAAGAAATGCGAGATGAATACTATCATCTTTTGGATATACCGGGGTCTGATATTACAATGTTTGTCGAGTTTTTTCTCGAACTCTTGACGCATCAGGCTGAAGCAATGATTCAATCATTGAAAAATACAGGAGAAGAAAGCGAAGAAGACACCTTGCTTCCGAGAAGAAGGGAAATTTTAGAAGTTATCAGGGATCATCCAAATGTAAGTTTTGATTTCATAAGAAGAAGGTTTTTACGCGTTGCGGAAAGCACGCTTCATTATGACATAAAGCAACTCTTAAAAGCAGGTTTAATCCGCAAACTTGGTTCCACTCGAGGTGTTGTATACGCTCCGAAATAACTGACGTATCTTTATATTTATTTTTGACCATAACGCTTTTTCCCCAAGAGATTTTGATTGTTGCATAGCATGTTGGGGTGATGTAAGAGCTTTATGAAGGGCGTCTTGTATTCGTGTTGCCAGTTCAGCCATTGTTTGTGCCTCAAGCGCGTTATTTTGTAAACTCCGGAGTGCACTGATTTGCATAAATGTTTGAGAAACATACTGCGCGTTTCCAGCTGGATCATCATCTGCCAGATCCAAAAATATTTTGAGCGCTTTTTGGAAAACAGTATCAGCTCCTTTATAGTTTTTGTCTTTTAAACGCATTTGGCCCTGAGATAATAAGGCGTGTGCCAAATCTGATAAAAATTCTGGATTTTCTTTCGATAACGTTTCATAACGAGAAATTGCAGAATAGAAATATTTTTCTGCATTCACAATATCTCCGCGTAACGCAGTGAGGGATGCAAGGCAGGATGAAAGCTTTGCCATTTTTTCTTGAATATCTGTATCCTTTGGCTCGCATGTTTCAAAAATAGAAAGTGCTTTTTTATACCATCCATCTGCTTGTGAATATTCTTTGCGAGCTTCCATTATGTTTCCCAACTCCGCATGCAATTCTGCTGTAAGGATAGAAATATCTGGTTCTGATTGAGGAAGTGGCGCAAGAAGACTCAATGCATTTTTCAAAGAAGCTTCTGCTTTATTAATAGTATTTAATTTGAGTAATAAGGGGGAAAGTGTGTGTAAGAGATATGCTCCCTCAAGAGGGGTTTGAGCAAAACCAAGTGCTTTTTCATATTGACTTACGGCTTTGGGATATTCTTTTTGGTTAGAATAAAACTGTCCGTACCAACTATGCGTTTCTGATGACGGATAAATAAAGGTATTTTTTTCAAAATAAATCTCTGCTTTTTTATATTCTGAAAGAAGAAGATAGGTTTGCGCTTTCAAACGGTAATAGTGAATAGACCTAGCTCTTTCTCTATGATCACTATGGGCATCCATTTCGATTTTTCTATCATCAAGTGATGAAATTACTTCAAATATATCACCGTTATAAAAACTCGAGACAGCCTTTTGGAAAAGAGGGCTCATGTGTGTCATATCCATTTGTGAAAGATGAGAAACAGTTTCCATGCATGTATTGATGAACATGTCACGTTTCTGTCGGTAGCGATGAAGTAATAGTTTCAACCGGACTATATCAGTATGCAAGAGGCGTTCACCGATCTTCAGTTGTTGGTCTATTTTGGAAACAACCTGCTCTTGCGCGGTAACAGTTTTCTCTAAAGTTTGATATTGCATGAACGATCGTAGAGGTATGGTTATCTCGGTCCCATTTTGGAGTTGCACGGCAAACTCATCTATAGTAATGAGGCGAATATTAGGCGGCAGAGGCAGTGACATTGTCAGACATCATAGCATGATTGAAGACTTGGTTACCATATTTTCATGATCATTGGAGAACTATTTAGTTTTTTCTTTGGAAGAGATTGTTACTTCTTTTATCCTATAATTACGAAGCAGAGTGACAGTAAACAATCTCCCAATGGGTTTTTGACTAACTTCTCGTATCAGCAAATCAATTCCTGATATATGTTTTCCATCAATTTTCCATAGAAGATCCCCTTTTTGTAAACCAGACTTTTCTGCCGGGCTGTCTTTTTGAACCGACATTACTTCAACGAGCGTTGGGGACTCTAGTTTCAGGATTTTTTGTATTTGAATCGCTATAGAGATTGTTGTGCCAGTAATTCCAAGCACACCTCTTCTCGTTTTTCCAAATCGAATAAGCTCGCTAACTGTCCACGCAGCAGTATTGCTGGGAACTGCAAGTCCGATGCCCTGTGCTATTGGGATCATCGCGGTATTGATGCCAATCACAATTCCGCGGCTGTTTACTAAAGGTCCACCGGAGTTTCCTGGGTTGAGTGATGCATCTGTTTGGATAACATTTTCAATAAGCCTTCCGTCGTCGTTCCTGATTGCTCTTCCAAGCGCAGACACAACTCCGGTAGAAACAGTATTTTGAAATCCATATGGATTGCCTATAGCAATAGCAAGCTGTCCGACTTTTATATCGTCAGAATTGCCGAGAGTTGCGAAAGGAAGACCGCTATCAGGAAGTCTAAGGAGAGCTAGATCAGTAGCTGGATCAGTCCCCACGACTTCACTTTTATATGTTTTGCCGGTAGTTAACATGGCATCTGCCTGATGAGCGTGAGATACGACATGATTGTTTGTCAGGAGATATCCATCGGGAGCTATGATGACTCCAGAGCCTACGCCTTGGTTATTGGTCTGTATCTGTACCACGGCGGGACCAACATTTTCTACTACAGTAACTACAGCATGGGAGTAAGCATCAAGAAGCTCTTTATCATCTGGAGTATTAGATTGAGGGTAGGTCATAACTAGCAGTCTGAGTATTAGAATGCTAACATAGGAGAAAAGGGCTGTCAATACCGAGGCGATTGTTTATTTTTTGCTTCTAGATATTGTTTTTTGAGCATTTCATATTTTTGGTTTACTGAATGATATTTTTTCCATATAGCATCAGATTGTCCTTTCTCTTTATATAAATTATTCCGTTTTTGTATTTCTCGTTTTGTTGCAGTCAGTTTACGGCGTATAAGTACAAGATTACGGGATACTAGATCAAGAGCATCAATAGCTGCTGCTCTTCGTTCTGCCTCTTCTTGTTCCCAGATACGCTCTTTTTTGTCAAGCCATTTCAATAAAACTTGTGTCCAATATCTGCATTCATTGGGAAAAAGAAAAGGAAAAGCTCCCAAAATAATGAGAAACATGATGATAGTTTTCATGATAATTTCCTCTCAAATTTTATAATACCACATATAGTGTGATTCGGCGTATAATAAATACCCTATGGATAAAAGAAAGTATTGGTTACTCATTCTCGTTAGTATTATTTTTCTCACTTTTGGATTTATTGCTTTACAACAAATAAAAAATGGAAAAGGAAATCTTGAGTCCAGAGTTGAAGTGGGTCCTACAAGGAAAGAAATGGGAAAAATTTTTCAAGCTTCCACCCCGACCTCATTTCCGTTTCAAGAATTAACCGTTCCCTATTTGAGAGAGCGGAAATATGAAAGTTCTCTGGGAGAATTAAAACCAGCCTATGAACGATCAGCATATACAGCGTATCTTACGAGTTATTTATCTGACGGTATAAAAGTGAATGGACTACTTACCAAACCAAAGGGCGAAATGCCGCAAGAAGGATGGCCTGCAGTCGTGTTTGTTCATGGATATATTCCGCCGGCACGGTATCAGACATTGCAAAATTACAGCGATTACGTAGATTATCTAGCTAGAAATGGATTAGTTGTTTTCAAAATAGATTTGCGAGGACATGGGACTTCTGAGGGAGAGCCAGGCGGAGGATATTATGCATCTGATTATGTGGTAGATACGTTGAATGCCCGTGCAGCTTTGGAATCGTCTGGTTTTGTGAAACAAAACAGCGTTGGCCTCTGGGGACATAGTATGGCAGGAAACGTAGTCATGCGGGCAGCCGTCGCGCGACAAGAAATTCCAGCAACAGTCATTTGGGCTGGTGCTGTCTATACATACATAGATATGCGCACATACAGAATCAGTGATGCGAGTTATGTGCCTCCCCCAAGTGGATCGTCGTCTACAGGAAAAAGACGAGAACTTATGGAAAAAATGGGATCACCTTCGGGAGAAAGCTGGTTTTGGCAGCAGGTTGCGCCCGCTAACTATGTATCAGATCTCAAAGGTGCGGTGCAAATTCATCATGCGGCGAATGATAATGTAGTAAGTATTGAATATAGTCGTAATCTCAAAAAATATATGGATCAGGCAAATGTTCCATTTGAGTTATATGAATATCAAAGCGGCGG
>JADMIO011486924.1_pt1 | contig 49906 bp, 79 predicted proteins | sample 8958161 | NCBI WGS metagenome assembly JADMIO01 (sample SAMN16585339, study PRJNA669376) | soil metagenome | isolation source: Crop rotation soil | place: USA: Cullars Rotation, Alabama | collected 2011
GCCGCGACTTCAAGTCACGTGAATTCCAAGCTTCGGATCCCACTGTGCTGGAAAGGTCCTTCAGCGTGCCGGTTACCTCGATCTGCTCAAACCGGCCCGGCGCGATCTTGATCTGCCCGCCCTTCTTCAGGCGAACACCCGTCCCGATGAAGCCACCGCCGGCAATGGCAAGATGCCCGGCGTCAAGCATCTGGTTGATCGTGGTGTCGATCGTCTCGCCAAGGCTTTCGAGAAGCTGGCCGAACCCGATGTCGTAGAAGCCGCCCTTCGGGTCGGGGATAAAGCTGTACTTGACGAAATACTGGTCTTTCTGAATCCGGACGATGCGCTTGCCGTTGTCCTTGACCTCTTCCATGCGGAAGTTGGCGACGATCCGCATAACCTTGCAGTCATCCTTGTGGACCGTGACGATGTACGGCTCCTTGTAGCCGTCGCCGTCCAGGTCCCAATAGCAATGCTGCTCAAGGAACAGATGCGGCGCGTCCTCGTCGTTGTCGGCATCGTTTGGCGTGCCAAGCTCGATGTCGAGGAAGGTCTCGCTTAGTTTCCGCTCCTCGATCTCCTGTGGATAGAGGTAGACCTCATGCGTGACAGCAGGGGCCTCGTCCAGCGAGCGGCACTTGTTGTTGACGACCAGGTGGACGGCCGGGACCATCTCCGAGACGTTGCGGCCCATTTCCTCCGACCGGCGCACCTTTCGAAAGGCGCAGCCAACAATCGGCAGGTGATGCAGAAGAACGTCGGTGTCCTCCTCCCATTCCGGCATCTCGTTGAGAAGCATGTACGACATATGCTTCGAGACGCGATCGGCCTTGGCGCGCTTTTCTCCAGGCTTCTTGATCCACAGCGGTTCCTGGTTGACAGGATCGCGGCGCGGCTCTCCATTCTCGTCCTTGATCGGAACGCCGGCATCGGAACCGACAACCTGACCCTTGACGATGCGATTCCCGTCAACAATGGCGGGATAGGCCCGCGCTCCGAACTGGAGGGCCGCAACCGTCACCAACGGGTATTTGATGTTAGCGGCGTTCGGAAACGGGTAGTTCTTGGGCTGGCGAACCTGGAGCGCAACGTCCATCGCCCGCTTGGACATGGTCTCCCATTCTTCGCGGGATTTCTTGTCGATCTCGTATTTGCGGTGAACGCATTGGGCGATCTCGTCGAGCTTCGCCTGCCCGTCATCCGCGCCCATCTCGTCAAGGATCAGGTCAGCAATATTCGCCGATTGCTCGTACTTGACCAGCTTGGCAAGCGTCGTCGCGAGGGCTGGTGTTCGCTTCTTGGTGTCGTCGGCGGTGGGCTTGTAGAGCATCAGTATCCCGTCACGCTCGATCTGCCGCGCTGCAAGCTGGTGTCGTCCTCGTCTTCATCTTCTTCCTGCGGGATTTCATAGGCGACACACATCAAGCCGAAGGCGTCCGCGCCATGCGACGACCAGTCATGTTCAGGCCCAAGCCCAACATTGCGCTCATCGTCCGACTTCTTTTCGTGATACCAGCCCAGCGCGTCGCGCCCCGGCTCGGTGGTTGAAGCGTTGAACCAGATGGACGGGAACAGCCGCCTTGCGGACTCAATCCGCATCTTGGCCGCGCCCTTGCCCTGGTTCGGGATGACCATCACCTCGAAGCCTGCCTGTCGCAGCGCGCTCTCGTAGGAGACGTCAAAAACCTTGTCGTTAGTCGCGCCGTCGTGCGGCAGGATGCACAGCGCCTTGTCGTACTTGTGCTCGCGCAACCATTGCACATGCGTTGCAAGCGGCTGCCCGACCGCCTCATAATAGTCGAGCACCCTGATCTCGCGCCCGACGAACTGAGCAATCCAGATGGCGCAGGCGTCAGCCTTGGCACCCGTGCCGCCAATGTCCCAGATCGCCCGCAGCGTCATCAGAGGGTCGGCCGATACGTTGCCGATCCTGCCCTTCTGCTTGGCCTCCGAGAGGCTTCTGGCGTAGTAGGCGCCCTCGACCACGGTCACGAAGTCGCCTTCCCACACGTGGTCGTATTGGTCAGGGCGCTTCTCCGCATCGGCCAGGCGCTTGATGTTGAGCTTGTTCGGGAACCACGGATTGTCCCGCCAGTTCATCTCAACTATCTTGGACATCGGAGGTGGATCGGCGCGAAACCTCAAATGAGTTGCGCTCTTCTTCCGGCCCGGATTCCATGTAACCCAGATTTCCGACTCTTCCTCGCGGACGGTCGGGTCAACGATCATCCAGGCGTCTTCCGAGACCTGCTCTGCCTCGTCCACCCAGAGGATCAATATCCTCGATTTGGACTTCAGGCTCATCAGGCTTCGACGCAGCCCGATAAAGGCGAACTCTACCCGCCCATCCTTGGTCCTGATGTAGCTTTCGCCGACATCGTACTTCGCAGCCAACCAAGGCTCTTCGGCAATCGCCGCCTTGACCTCGGCAAAGGAACTGTCAGCCAGCGAGTTCATGAACTCACGGCCGCAGACTACAACGCCGGTTATGCCGGCGTCTCCGAACATGGCCCCCCGGACTGCGGCCATCTTGGCGAAGGTTCTGGTCTTGGCTGACCCGCGCCCCCCGTAGGAGCCGCGATACATCGCCTCGCCAGTGAAAACGCCTACGAGCTTATCGGGTATCCTGATTTGTAGGGTGGACACCAATCAGCTCGATTCTGCTCACGGTCTTGATGGCGGGATCATTGGCATCGCCGCCAATGATCGCCTGGGCGGGCTTTCCGTCGAGTCTGTCAGCAACCTCTTTGATTGCTGGCAGGCCGTCTTTCGGGTCGGAAGCGATCGTCAGAAGGTTTCTGGCGAGCCGGCGTAGCGCCTTAGGATCATCCTCGCCCAATGCCGCCAATTCCAGCCGAAGCGCCTCTCGAAACGGCTTGTCCTTGTTTTGTGAGCCTGCGGGTCTTCCCGCCATATTTAATTACCCAAGCGCTTGTATTGTTAGGGAAGTTTCGGCCCGAACCAGAGCCTCTGCCAGACGGTCATCTGATGATCTTTCGCATCTGAGCATTGCTGATCCCGCGCCCGTGGGTGTAGCTGCGGCTGATCCTGATCTGCTCCTGGGTGAACGTCACCACGGCTTGGTTGTCCATTATGACCGTCCAGTAAGTGTCGTGCTCTCCCGGCTCTATCAGCATCGCGTAACCGTGGCCGAGTGGAGTGTGAACCGAGATCAACTCCCGGAGTTCGATCACGCCCCATCCTTCTCCGGCGCCATGTACTTGCCGATTTCAGCGCAAGGGCCCGGGTCCATCAGGTGCGCGCCGTTCGTCAGACTATCAACCAACACTCCCGGCGACAGCGCCTGGTTCATGATCTCGTTTGCCCACTGTTCCATTGTATGGACTTCCGAGGGTTTTAGTTCCACTATCGGAATCCCGCTCTCAATGTCTCGCTTGGTGTAGTGGCGGGATTTGCCGAGGAAGTCGGGGTAGATGAGTTCGGTGGTCACGACGCCAACCACCCAACTAAGAAAACTCCGAGTATCGAAACAACAATCAGCGCATGAGGCCAGCTTGGCCCGTAGTCATAGTCTCCTCGATCAAATGCGCTCATGTTGTCCTCAAAGGCTCCCGGCGGCACTCAGCAGGTTGGCGCTCTCGGCCTCAGTTCAGTTGTGGCAAATTTTGCCATAACTCAAAAAAGTTTCGGGCGAGCAGCCGGCAGGTGCGGTCTCGGGCCACATAAACGGGCCGTCAGCAGGGGGAGCAGACTCGCGGTTTGCTCTAGCGCCCGCCCGAACTTGGTTGCAGGGGTGAGAATCGAACTCACGTGTGTTCCGGTTATGAGCCGGAAGCCTTACCACTTGGCGACCCTGCGTCAGGTCTCTTGCGAGATGTAATTGGTGGCCCACCAAGGATTCGAACCTTGATCGCCCGGTTTCTAAGACCGGCGCCTCTACCAATTGGGCTAGTGGGCCTATTGGTGCGCGCGGTCAGATTCGAACTGACACTGGTCGGGGTTTGAAGCCGATGCCTCTGCCTGTTGGGCTACGCGCGCTTTATGAGCTGGCGTAAAAGTGGCAATCGACCAAACATCTCAACGTCCTTCATGGCACCCGCTGATAGATTTGAACTACCGTTTGCGGAATCAAACTCCGCCGTCTTAACCACTGGACCAAGCGGGCAATTGGTCTGTGTGGCAGGATTTGAACCTGCGACCCCTCGCTTCCAAGGCGAGTACTCTAACCAGTCTGAGCTACACACAGCAAAGCAAGCGCGTTAGCGCTGCGGTTGTTGTGGCTGCCTCGGCTGGTTGGGGCGCATGTTCAACCTTCAGAAAGTTGGTGCTGACGGCATGGATTCGAACCCGCGACCCTTCCCTTACAGGGGGATTGCTCTACCAACTGAGCTACGCCAGCAATTGCTAGCGTGTGGTCGTGTGTCCCTTCTCCACAGCATCAATCCTTTCAAAAACCAGCCTCAGATTTCTCCGGGCGGGTTACAATTCTTGCGACAATGCCTGAATGCACCCATACCACCCCAGGGGTCAAGTCCTGATTACACCGATCTGTGCACTTTTGCGTGATTGAGTGCTCAAGAACAAAGGGGTGGCTTTGGCAAAAAGCGCCAATGAGTTGCCACGAAATCAACCTCGGGCTGACCAGAAGGCTCGCCGCGGGAATAGGTTTCGCTTTCCAGTTCGTCTCTAATTTCCCACTTCCACCACCACTTTGGTAGATCAGGTCGGGGGTCTTCAACCCCGCCCTCAAGGCACATCATGCCGTCGCGATAGACCATTTCTGGCTGCGTCTTCCAAAAGATGGGTGTACCGAAGCGACCATGAATTCGAGCAACAGTGACGGTCGTGCCGTCAGTGACAAGAATAGGATCGTTGCTGCCAGTCCAGAGATCAAATGCCTCGAATGGACACTCCTCCATAGGAGTCCAATCTGAGCCGTGGCCCTTGGCAATGGCGCGGTCTAGCGCAGCTTTTGCCTTCTTGCGCTTGGCGTCTTCCTTGGCTCTGTGAGCCGCCATCTCTGCTTCAAACTTCGAGCTGTTCTCTATTCTCATGGAAGCATATTCCCTGTCTATGAGTGGGCCGCTACGGGCATATCCCAAACCAACTTGACTTGTAGCTTGTTGTCCTCAACTCGCCGCCAGATGCCAAATGGCCTGTTCGGCACTTCCGACAAGTCTATTTCGATCTCGGTAACGCCAAACTTGGTCATCAAAGAAGCGCAGATTTCCATGTAAATCTTGGCTTCATGCTCAGTAGGCTCGTCAAGCATCGTGTTAATCCTCGCTCACTTGTTAATTCTCAACCGCCCACTCGGCTCCTTCGCAAACCCGTACACGAACGCCAAGCTGTGCAGCGCCTCACGGACTCGCATCCCAAAGTATTCCTCCCAACGCCGCCCTGTCAGTCCTCTGCGCTCGGCAATCCCGTTCATCGTTCGCCCATCTATCAAAAAATCATGCATCAAAGCCGATCCATCCGGCCCCAAATCCCTGTACGCCCGCGCAAGGGCCTTTCCAGCACGTTGCTGGGCCTCTGTGATTGGCTCCGGCGTTCGCCCGCCGTCTACCGCCTCCTTGCCAGGATCGATCGCACACGGGCCTCTCTCGGCCGCCTCGAAGTCCCGCTGGAAGGCCCGCCCGCCCTCGTACTGCGCATCGTCGATGAACCTGCGAACATGCAAGTCCGCCAGCGGATCGTTTCGTGTTGACCTGATTGCCACGATCTTGGCCCCGGTTTCGTAAGGATCATCGACCTCGCAAGTTACAAACCTGCCGACTCGCGGCAGCTCGGTTGCCCTTCGGTCGTGGACCTTGGAGGGATCGTAAGGCGTTCGGCGCTTGGCTCGGCTCATGTGATGCTTGCCCCGTGGTTGCTCAGGTTGGTGGCGCCACTAGTGGCGCAGGGGCGTCCCCTATAGGGAGACGCCACCAACGCCACCTATTTTTGGCAAGTGTCGCGCCACTACAAACGCCACTAGTGCCACTAGTCATCCAAGCCCCCACATTTTCGGCCCGTCACCGTCATCGGTACGCACCACGAGACCCTTTTCATTGAGGGTTTCGAGAGCACGAAGAACCGATTTGTTATGGGCACCAGTCATGAGCGCCAGCCTGGTCAGGCCGAGCGATTCGCGGGCTTGGGTTAGTGCTGCAATGATCTGTTTTTCAATCTTTCCTAACTGGGGCTCGCTGTCTGGCTTTGGCTTGGGCAAATCTTCCTTGTCGATCAAATTCAGGATCAGGGTTGTTTGTTCTTTGCCTTTGTTTTCATAAGCTATTTTTACTGAGCGTAGGCTGATTGTCGGGAATTCTTCGGCGTCCTTCTGCTTACCTTTGGGGGCTTCGTTAATGAGTTCTATTGTGTCGTCCTTACGGCGAATGTGGATCACGGTATCGGCCGCATTGCGGAGGTTTTCGTTGCCCAACTCGTTCTTGTCGGTGTCTTTGCCACCATGATGGACAACCATCACATGCGCCCCAGTCCCTTCTCGCAGCCGGTCACAAGCAGCCACAAAGGCGCTCATGTCAGCCGGTTGGTTGGGGTTACCTGAGCCAAATGTGCGAGCAAGTGTGTCCACCACGATAAAGACGGGACGCTCTGGCCTGGAATTGATCGCGGCGATTAATGCTTCCATGTCGTCTTTGTTAACGAGTGTTAGCCCGTGTGGGACGACCTGAAAATCAGGGGGCGGCTGGTCCTTGCCGCGGCTTTGCATCCAGCCGGCGATGCGTCCGGTGAGACCTTGCGAACCTTCGGCCGCAAGATAGATAACGCGACCGCGTTTAACGGGCTTGCCGTGCCATGCTAGGCCAGTGGCGATACAAAGGCCCATGTCCAGCGCCACGAATGATTTGAGCGATCCTGAGCGCCCCCAAACCATCGAGAGGCCGAATTGCGTCAAGACATCCTGGACCAGCCAGGATAGCGGTTGTTCGTTGCCAAGATCAGAGATGTTGACCAGCCGCACACGGGGACGATGCACTGCGCCGGACAATGTAGCTGTCGCAATAACCCCCGCCGCATCTCCACCCTCCGCAAGGCAGTCGGCCGCGTCCCATTTGTTGGGCTTTTCGGCCGGCGGGGTGATGATGGCCACCTGACACTTGAAGTTGGCGAGGTATGGCGCCAGCCTGTTGGCGAAGTCCATGCCGGAGGCGTCCTTGTCCGGCCAGATGGTGATCTTCTTGCCGGCAAGCGGTGTCCAGTCCACTTTATCGAGCGGCGCATTCGAGCCGAACATGATGCACGTCGCCTCGATGCCCACGGAAGCAAGCGCATCGGCCTTCCGTTCGCCTTCCGTGAACACGATCTCGTTATGCTGGATGATCTCAGGCAACCGATATAGCGGGCGCGGTGTGGGGGCCTGCGCGCGAGATGCGCGGGCATCCCAGACCGAAAAAGTTTTCTTGGGTTTGCCGGTCTCCGGGTCGATCTCGTCGTGCTCGTGGCGGCGCACAACGCCGATGATCCCGCCCGCGGCGTCACGGTACGTATAGGACTCTGTGGGTGGCGGGCGGTCGTCGATCTGCGGGCGAGGTTTGCCGGCGTGGCTTTCGGCCCTTTCCTTGAACTGGATGGTGAACTTTCGGGTCCACTCCGGCGTTACACGGCCCAGGAATTCGCTGTTGATGATTTCCAGGGCGCGCGGGAAGTCGGAGGCCGTGAAGTTGTTGGTGGCCATGAACAGGCCGATGAGGTCGCGACCTCGGTCGCCGGCATTGGCCCAATCGTGCCAGTTGCCCGCCTTGGGTCCGGTCAGCTCGATGTGCAGACTGTCGCCAGGCTGGCCATAGATGTCGCCAATGACAGCGAACTTGCCCGAGCGGTGCACGACGGCGCACGGGAACACCCACTCCACGAATTCGCGAGCGCGGCTGGTGACGGCCTCGCGAATATCGTCGGCGGTAATGCCTTGTGGCCGCTCGCCTTGCGGTCGGGCGGCGTTGAAATCCAGAATCTGCCCCGTCAGTTTCGGCTCCTGTTAAGCGGACCAACACTCCGTCGAATGGCTGCACATCTTGCAGCGCCAATCGGTTGGTCCCTTGTCGGTGATGCGTGGCATTAATTCGCCGGCCTGCGTGGCGCGGATAACGGACACGGCTCGGTCTGATGCGGCTTGCGCCGCTTCGGCGTCGAACTCGATCAACTCATGCAGGATTTCGCACGTATCCGAGTTGACCGCGGTAAACAGCGCCGGGTTTGTGTCCAGCCCGAGATAGGCCATGTAGAGCTGGCACTGGTCGTAATATTGCGGATAGGCTTTGCGAACGCCGTCCTTCTCCAGCTTCTTCCAGCCCGACGAGCCAAGAGCCTTGTGCTCCCAGAGCGCCGGGTATTTCAGGAAGGTGGGTCCGTCCAGGAGAATGCCGTCAGCGTGCCCCTTGAACAGATCGCCGGCTGCAGAGAAGCCGGTTCTTGCGGTCCCGCGCTCCATCCGGAAGCCGGCGGTCGCAAGCGCGCGGACGGTGATTTCTTCGAAGGCGTGTCCGCGGGCGAAAATTCTCTTGGTGCGCGCAGGGTGCGTCGAGTCGCGCGTCCAGTCGTACTGCACTTTACGAAGGCATTCGGACCCGATCGCAGAGGCGCCCAGATAAGTGCGCCGCTGCTCGCGCTCTTCGGCAAGCGCGCCGGCGTCCATCACAGCGTTGATGAGTTTGGAGATGTCGGACGCGGAGATGTTGGTTCGGTTGAAATCGAGCATCAGTCCCCCTCAAAACGGTATGTCGTCATTCAACTCAGTGCGCGCAAGCAACGGCCCACCACGCGCTGCGGACATCTCTCGCTCCGTCTCTGGCTGGCTGAGTTTGCGAGCGATGCCACAGCCTGCACCCGTGTCCCGCTTGGCAAGCGCGTCCTCAATGAGCTTGTGGGCAGACCAGCTAAACCCGGTGATGGCATCCTTCGACCACTCGCCAAGCGGCTTCTCCCAAGGCAGCGAGAGATCGGCTAACGCCGGCAGTATCGTTTCCACCGCGCCAGCTTCCCACGGCTCAGGGTCTCGCCCTCGCATGGTGCGGATCGGCTCGTCGTAACCGCAGCCCTCCGCGACTGCTTGCTGCGATTTGGTCTTGATCCACGCAAAGACGGCCGCCGCCGCTATCCATCCCCATTCGAGGTCGGATAGCGAGCCGAGCGACGCTCTGGCGTTGATACCTTCGCCAGAGCAAACCGCTTTTGCGGCGTCGATCGCCGATTGGGTGGCCTTCAAGTCCCAATCGGCTTCGATCTTGCTCGCCTTGCTAAGGGCGGCTGGCATCAGGAAGCCCAGGCAGGTTTACTGGCGGCTGCCTTGTCGGCGACTGCCGCTGCAGCGTTGCCGATCTGCTGGAAGCCGGCCGATGTCTGCCGCGCTACCTGCTCCACCTTGACCCACGCCTTGCGGTCAGGGGTGATGGCCATGTCCAGCGTGTTCTTGTCCTTGTAGCCGTCCTTGCCCTTCTCGATACCGATCTTGGCAACGAAGCGGATGCCGTCGAAGTCGCCCCACGACGTAACGCGGCGTGCGCTCTTCGCAGCGTCCGACTCGTCCTCCGGGCGGATGCCCTTGGCACTTTCAAGGATGCCGCGGAGCCGCGAAGCGGAAATCTCGCCGGCCTTCGAGTGGCCCTCGGTCGTGCCCTCGACGGTGTACAGTGCCCAGAATTTGCGCTTGGCGAACTGCCCTTCGAGAACGGTGAACTCGCAATCGAGCGCGCTGGAGTCGCCGGCCTTGGAGCGCTTGAGCCACCCACCCTCGCCGGAATTGCCGGGCCGGATGGTCATGTGTACGGGGGCGATAGTGCCGTCCGGGATAAGTCCGCCTTCACGCTGCTGTTCTGCGCCGTTGAAATCGTAAGCCATTGTGGTTTTCTCCTTCTGTGGGTTAGTGGTTTAGGCTGCTTCGGTGGTCTTTGGTTGCGGTAACGAGTGATCGAACGCCGTTCTCCCCTTCCCGCTCGTGAGCTTCGTGAGCCACTTGCCAAGGTGCGGCTCTTCGACCTGTTCCAGTCGCCCGGAGCGGTCCTTGGCGGGATAGGCCCACTGGTTCGGCTGCGTGCAGATCAGCGCGCGAACCATCTTGCCGTCGCCGAAATCGACGAACTGCATTGTCGCGATCTGATCCACAATCCCCGGCAACTCCTTGCCGGTCTTACCGCCCTCGATCTGGAGCTGCCAGGACGTGACGTTGAATTCGTCCTTCAGGTTTTCGAGGATGCCGACAAAGATGACGTTCTTGCCGCGCGTATGCTGGAGATGCGTAAGCCAGCCGATCATCTCGCGGCCCATCAGGCCGTAAGTGCCGCGCGTATCCTTCTTGCCGCGCTCGTTGAATGATTCGGGCTGCTGCTCGCACCACTTGAAGCAGAGACGGCCGGAGACGGTGATCGAGTCGATGAAATAGGTTTCGTACTTGGCGAGACCGTTGTCTCCACCCATCGACTCGCAAACCGAGTCGTAATGCGCTTGGCTGTAGACTGCTGTGGGCGGGAGCGCGGGATTCGGACCTCCAAGGTAGACGGCGAGATCGCGACACTCCTCCCATGTGCGGGGGCGCATCGTGTCCACCTTCACGTCCTGCACGGCGAGATCGCCGGCCTCCAGGTCGATGAACAGCGTCGATTTGAGATCGAGCGTTCGCAGCAGCGTTGTCTTGCCGATGCCGGCAGGACCGACAATGAGCGCCTTCACGCCCTTGTCCTGTGCCATCCGCTCGTCGGCGGAAATGATCTTCAACTTGCGTTCCACGGCTTTAGCTCCTTTGCTGGTTTCAGTTTGCTTTCGAGGTGGTCGGTTTTGAAAAAGGTTTTGTTCCTACGGTAGGCGGGCTTCAGCACGTCCCATTCGGTCAAGATTTCGATGGCTTCATTGACCGATTTGGCGAGGCCCCAGAGGTGGCCAAGCGTCTTGCAGATGTCGCGGAATTGCTTCTGCGTATCGGACATCGAGCCGCCGGGCTTTTTCATCTCCAGCCACGCGGCCTTGCCGCCCGGAAGCATGAAGCAGAGATCGGCGACGCCGGAGCGGACGCCCTCTGCCTTCATCTTGACCGCGTTGTGGATGTGCCGGTTTGCCTGGTTGGGGATGGCGAAGTAATGCACGTCGGGCTTTGCCGCGTAGTAGAGATAATCCACCAGCGACGCCTGAATCTTGTGTTCGCTCGGGCCAACGGGCTTCGAGGCGTCGATGACGCGAAACTTGCGGGGTTTGCGGTTGGCGAAGTTCATGCCACCTCCGCCCTCACCTCGACGCTCACCGTCATTGACGCGGGATCGAGGTAGTAGATGGGTTTGCGAGCCTTTCGGAACTCCTCGATTTCATGTTTCACGCCGGTTGATGCGCGCCACGACGGCATCATGGCGACAATCATGGCGTCAGACTTCTCGATCATCGCAGCATCGAACGGTAGCCAGACATCCAGGTTCAGCGGGTCTATGCCTGTATGGATCGCGACGGGATGCGTGTGCGCGATAGGCGAATAGACCTTGATGCCGCGAAGCAGCAACTCGCCGGTCAGCCTGCAGGCTTCGATGAAGGCATCTTCGATCCCGCCGGGATATTTGGTGTACGGCGTGCCGACATAATAGAGGTGGTAGCGGTTGAGTTTGTCGAGCTTCACACTTCCCCCTTTCGCGGCAGCAGGCCGCGTTCGCGCGTGACCTTGTAGGCGTATTCGGCGTGGAGCCCGCGTTCGGCCGCCATGCGATTAGCTTGCGCCGGATCGGCGAGGTAGGCAGCGATGATTTCCTCGCGCTGCTCTTTGGTCTGCCGCGGGCCGCCTGTGTGCAGATCGGTCCACTTCATGCGCGCTGCTCCAGTGCCGAGAAGCCGACAGGAGGATCGCCCATGATAAACCCGACCAGATCGCGAGGCGCGGAGGCCAAGCGAGCGTCACGGGCTCGCAACGCTTCATCGGTCGGACGAACGCTCGGGGTTACCCGGTCGAAGAATTCCCGTTCGGAGCGCTGCTCCAGCTTGGTCACGAGGCGTTGAGCGGCACGGCGGCGCTTGCGGGCTGTGATGAGCATTCCGGAGTTCGCCTCCCATTGAAGGCGCTGGCGAATGCGATCCTCGGACATGCCGAGTTGTTCGGCCATGGCAGCGCGTGTAAATCCGGCGTTGTAAAGCCGGTGCAGCTTCTCGACTTCCTCACGCTTCCAGCGATTTAGTTTGCGGCCGAGCGTGGTTGTGCGCCGCTTTGGCGGATCAGCGTCGTGCGTATGCTGTTCGGTGTCGTGGGTCATTTCACTACCCGGAGCTTTGGCGTGTTGAAGTGCTCAAGGATGTCGATCAGCGTGTTCGAGGCCGTCGCCAAGCCATCAAGCTCTGCCTCGACCAGCCGTTCATCGGCCGTATTAAGCCGGCCGAACAGCTCCTCAATGTTGTCGCGAACGGCCCTAGCCGTCAGGTGGATGTAGTCGGCAGCAAATGGGCAGTCAGTCATGTTTCTTCCTCCTCGCCCACCAAAGCCTTAGCCGCACGCACAGCAGCGTGAGCAGGCCCGGCAACTTCCTCGGTAATTTCAATTTCATGCTGGAGCTTCCGCATCTGTCGCGCGCATTCGGCGCGATAAGCCGCCGCAATAGTCTCGTACACAGACACGCTGATGGTGCGCAGCCGATCCCGGCGATATCGGAGCGACCACAGGAAGCCGTAATCGATGCCGTATTCGCGCTCGATCTGACGCATGGCGTTTTCAGTGTCGCCAGGACCGCGTGATTTCATGCGCGTCAGGTCTTTCGACCACCTCTGCGCATTGTCGATGTAGACCGCATCTGACACAGGCAAATCCTTTTTGAACACTTGCAAACTCCATGTTGCTATTGGTGCGACATGGATGACGAACCCGACATAACTCCGTTCATGCACATCGCGGCGGCAACCGCAGATGCGCTAAGGTTCTTATTCCCCGAGCGAAAACAGGTAGTAGAGCAACACAGCGAACCCCGACCCGATGCCAGCAACGAATGCAGACACGAGCAGCGCGCCGGCAGAGATGGCGAGCAAGTCCCAGCCGAGTTGCAGCCAGGGAGAGTTGGAAAACCGCAGTTCAGGCGGTGAGAGATTCAATTCGCGCGTTTGCCCCAGCGCGTGATGACGAGAGCCGGCAAGGTGGACTGCCCCGTCGCCTTGCCGGCTGCTCGTATGCGGAGTGCGCCAATGGTCGGCCATCACACCCGCACCTCGACCTTTTTCCGGTTGTCCCACTTCTCGGAATCGAGCGGGGCGCCCATGGTGAAGGAGATCGATTGCTTGCGTTCGATCAGGGGGCGGAAGCGATTGGTCCAAAAGCCAATCTCGTCCACATCGCCGCTAAGATTCCATTTCGCGGTCGGATTGATGATCTCGTCGAGCCAAATGGTTGGGAGATAGCCATCAGTTCTAAAAAAGAAGACGCCAACCTTTCGAACCGTATAAACGGCCCCCCTTTTCGGGAGGCGATTGATGGCGGGCTGATTCCACTCCGGAGAAAAGTCGTCGTTAACGCAAACAACCTTCATCCCAACGTGAAACGTCATGCCGCCCTCCCCCTTGCGATGGACGTGGAATCCGATGCGCGTTGATCTGGATCAAGCCGGGAGCGCAGCGATGCGACCCGTAGTCTTCCCGTGTCGGGAACCTGACATAACCGTGGCGTACCCGCCCAAGTTGTGCTTAGACTATGGTCTAGCTGTGTGGCGGCGCAGCGCTGATCGGCGGGGAGTGCTTGGAAATGGCTGGGAAGATCGACGTGTTCGGCTGTCCAGAGTTCTTCGTGGACGCCAGCGACATAGAGGTGATGGGCGGGAATGTCCGGCTTTCCTTCGGGATTCGCCGGGACGACCGCATTCAAGGAGTGTTCAGCTTCGTCATGCCGGTCGAGGCTGCGATGCACTGTTCGCACGCCTGCAATCAAATCACGCAGACCGCGTTCAATGCGATCCAGATGGCGGACAACCGGAAGCGCGCTGCTCATTGAGCGGCCTCCGCTGTCAGCAATTCAGCAACGGGAATGCCGGTGACTTCCGAGATACGCTTGGCGTCCTTGAGCCGCGGTGTTCGCTTGAAGGTTTCCCAACGCGAAACGGTAAGCGGCCACACGCCGAGCTTGTTCGCGAAATCCTCCTGCGTGAGGTCGTGCTCGGCGCGGTATTTCTTAAGCGGATGCTCGGTCATGCCCGCAGACTAAACCAAGCCGGTACATTCTACAACCCTAATATATTACCATTTTGGTGCAATGTCTCTGCCGGATTGGTATAGTAGATTAGGCTATGCCTCCCAGAATCGGACCCCGACGACCTATCCGCCTCTACTTGGCCGAATGGCGCGAGGAAAAGGAACTGACCCAGGAACAGCTCGCCGCGCGGCTGGGGACGTCGCACGTAACGATTTCCCGGTGGGAGACCCGAAAGCGCCAGCCGGATTTGAACGCACAGGAAGCCATCGCTGAGGCTCTGGGCATAGAGGCTGTGGATTTGCGCCGGCACCCCGACCAGCCCAGCGCCGACGAGCTTCTCAGGGGCCAGCCCCCGGAAGTGGTCGATCAGGCCATGAAACTGATCCGCGCGATCCGCCGCTGATCGCCTCCACAACCTAAACCGTTGATCTGACGCGCGGAACGTCGCTTGCCGGTCTCTGTACCATATTGGCTAAAATAATTTTCAGAACCCTATTGCGTTCTGTACCGTATTGGTTTAGTAATAAGGCCATCGAAGCAGACACCCGATGGAGCAAGTCAGATGGCGCGCGGTCTCACACAAGTTAAGGCAGATATCCGCCAAATCGATCGCAACATTGATGGCATCCGCAAGGAGCTGGTGTGCCGAGTCGGCAGGTTCAACACGCTGAGCGCCCACGATTGGCAGCTCGCTTGGGATAAGCATCCTGATCTGCGCGTCGCCGAAACGGCCCTCTACTTCAATCGAGGCCAGTTGCAGCAAGAGCGCAACCTTCTCGAAGATCAAGCCCGCCGCGCACAATTGCGTCGCGATCAGAACGCAGCCCGCAAAGCAGCGAAGTCGAAGATTTGCACATCATGCGGGCAAGCCCTCGCCGCCTGAACCCCTCAACCGAAGCAAGACACCCGATGGAGCGGAAGATGGATTACTACGTCATCATGATCGACTACGGCCGCCGCGGTCGCGAAGCAATCGTCGATCCCGAAATGACCCGATCCAACGTGATCGACCGCATCAAGTCCGGCGAATACAGCAACATCGCGTTCATCCATCACATCGTCATGGGCGAACTGCCTGCGGACGTGACCAACGAGCTGTTGGCAGAGGCTGGCTTCTACCTCCGCGAAATGCCGGAGGTTGATCGCATGGCCGCTACTTGGGATCACGTCCGCGACTTGCGCAAGAACTTCGAACAGGCGGCCGAATAGTTCAAGCGACTGTGAGGCGGTCGCTCTAGAGGATTCGACAAAATGATATGCGCGAAGTGCGGCATTCAGTTCTCGAAGCGCACCAGCAGGTACTGCTCGCTTGAATGCTCTGGCGATATCAGCCGGAATAAGCGACATGGCATGTGTTACACGCCGGAGCATGCCGCTTGGCGCGGCATAATCAATCGCTGCAATAACCCACGATGCAGAGAGTGGCCCTTGTACGGCGGTCGCGGAATTACTGTCTGCGAACGCTGGATGAAATTTGAGAATTTCTACGCCGACATGGGGCCTAAGCCGCCCGGCGAGAAGCGATCATTTAGCATCGAGCGCATCAACAATAACGGCAATTACGAGCCTGAGAACTGTAAGTGGGGGACGCCTGCCGAGCAGAGCCGGAATCGCAGGCCCTACAGCGAATGGAACACAAAACGTCGCAGCGCTTCACCCAACCGGCAGGAACAACAGGACGCGACGTGAAAAAGAAAAAGCCAAAGACGGTCAACATCCACGAAGTGTGGGCTGTGCTTGCATATCAGCACGGCAGATATGACGAATGCGAAGCGCCTCAGACCTACGCAACCGAGGCGGAAGCCATGTCCGCCGCCAAGGATTTTGCCAGCGAGGTGCCCTGGAATAGCTATGAGCACGAATGCGTTGTGTTCAAGGCTGTTGCCACCTTCCGCGGGACCGTTCGGGCTCAAGTGTTCGAGCCGGTCGCGCTCCCCTTGCATCAACAAGCCACCGCGACCGACGGAAAATGAACGACGCTCCGAGGAGAGGAACAACACTATGACCACGATTGATGAAATCTATGCCGCGATCAACCCGCTTCCGGCCGTACTCAGCGCCAAGGGCAAGGTGAAGCCGTCTGTCGAGTTCAGGGTAGAAGCAAATGCGGCCCTCAGTTTCATGCTGAGCTGGCAGAAATTCGGCTCAGATCGGGACTGGGAGCGCGAATACGAATATTTCACTGGTGCAAATTTCAGCGAAGCACTGGCGAAGGTTTCCGAGTTCGTCAATGACCTTCCTTCGGCGGAACGTTCCAGGCTGAACCATTTTATGGCGGAGCTGGGCAACTTGATCGACGCCGGGAAGTCCGAAGGCATCGATGTGGATTTTCTCAATCCGCTCATCGCCACGATGAAGCGCCTCTCCGAAAATGTCCTGACCTTCAAGCCGAAGCGCAAGCGCGCATGACGCGACGTTCCTAGGGAGGGATCATGACTGACCGAGAATTTTGGTTTGCCTTTTTCTGCATCGGCGTGCCGATCCTGCTTCTGGCACTCAAACTACTTTCCTAGAGAGAAACCATGCCCCTCACCAGCACCACCACCCTGCACGGCGACGACCACGACATCAGTCCGGCAGCTGAGAGCGCGAGGCCGCCGAAGATTGCGGCGCAGTCATACACTCAAGCTGAGTGCATTACTGCCGAGGAGGCCGCGCAGCTTCGGTACGAAGCCGGCATGTACCAGGCGCTCTACGAGAACTTGAAGGCGCAATCCCCGCCCAGGTGCAACGACTGGCAGCAGATCGATACGGCGCCGAAGGACGGGACGCCGATCTTGGCTGCGAATTCCCGCCACTATCACGCTCCCGTCGTTGTTCGCTGGGATGCCGAAAATCGCGAAGGCGCTGAGCCTCACTGGTGCGACGCCGCGACCCGCGAAGGCATCGCCCTCTATTTCAACCCGAACTATTTCGACCTTTGGCAATCTGTGCCGTTGGTCCCACGGGACACACAACAGGGAGCGGCAGAATGACCCGCTTCCTCAACTGGCTCGGCTATCAGCTCGTGATGTGGCTGCCATATTGGATGGCCTGCGACGCGAGCACGCGGTTCGGAACGTGGTGCCTGCAACGAGCTGGCGGGCACGCGTTCCCATCGACTGATGGAAGGACTGCAACATGACGCGCAAGCTCATGAAGATTGCTTCCGATTGCCGGAAGGCGGCCGAGTTCTATGAGAAAAGCCCAGGATTAGTCGGCCCTGGCGCCAACCCAGACACGATCATCGACCTTTATCGAACGATTGCGTCCGTGCTCGACGAGATCAACGCGAAGCTCCCTCCGCAAGGTGAACGAGGTGCGACATGAAGGAAAAGAAGCCGACTTTTGATCCGGAGTACATCCGCGATCTGTCCGAGCGAGTTTATCGGCTGCGACTTGAGCAGGACAGTCCCGGCAACGTAGCTCGCATGATCGAGAAGGACCAGGACAACGGCGAGAAGTTGCGCAATCGCGCCGGCACCTATGATCCGCTGACGAGGGCCTATCTCAAGGTATTCGGTTTCGAGCCTGACGGCATCAATGACCGCCCCTCGTTGCTATCTTTCCAAGAAAAACAGGATGCGACGTGACGGTTACGATCCGACATGGCGACTGCCGCGAAGTGCTCCGCACGCTGCCGGATGAGTCCGTGCATTGCGTGGTGACGAGCCCGCCCTATTGGGGCTTGCGAGATTACGGCGTCGCCGGTCAGATCGGGCTCGAGCAGTCGTTCGATGATTTCTTGGCCGAACTGATTTCCGTGTTTGCTGAGGTCCGCCGCGTGCTGCGTGCCGACGGCACATGCTGGATTAACATGGGCGATAGCTATTGCAGCACCGATAAGTGGGGAGGCGGCGGGAACAATACCGGGAAGCACACCATTGCAGCGGACGGCTCTGTGCCATCCTGGGCTGTCCGGCAGCGTAAACAGCCGCAATCGGGCTTCAAGCCGAAGGATCTAATGATGCAGCCTGCACGGCTAGCGCTAGGCCTGCAGGCGGATGGCTGGTGGCTCCGCTCTGAAATCATCTGGTCTAAGCCAAACCCGATGCCGGAAGGCGTGACCGACCGACCGACGAGCGCCCACGAGAAGATTTATCTAGTCACCAAGAGCGCGCGCTACGCCTACGATGCCGATGCAATCCGAACGCCGCTGGCGCCCAAGACGTTCACCACATTCGGGACCGATCATAGGCCGCAGGGCAATGATGCTGGCGGTGGCGTGAAGTCGGATAATTGGGGCAAGAGCCTCGCCAAGCGAGTGCCAAAGGTGAAGGTGCCAAGCGGCTGGGACCGAGGCGCGGGCGCTCACGGGACCATTCACCGTGACGGACGCGGCAAGCCCGAGTATCAGAATGTCGAGTTGGCCGGCGCGAATGCTCGCAACGTATGGGAAATAGCCAGTCAGGCTTTCCCGGACGCTCATTTCGCTACCTTCCCGCCCGAACTTGTCGAGCGCTGCATCAAGGCAGGATGTCCCGCCGGCGGAACTGTGCTCGACCCGTTCGGCGGATCTGGCACCACGGGCATGGTTGCTGACCGCTTGCAGCGCGACGCCATCCTGATCGAACTGAACCCAGAATATGCAGCGATGGCCGAACGGCGCATCCGTAGCGACGCCGGTATGTTCGCTTCACTCTTTCACGAAGTGAAACAGGACGCGACATGAGAGGCAATCCAAAAAGTTGGCGCCACAGCGCACAGTCTCCCGAGAGCAGAAAGCTGGAGATGATGCGGCGCGCAAAGACGAGCGCTGAAAATCGATACGGGCTGGGCGGCTTGGAAAAGGGCAAGCACAAGCAGCCCAAGCCGGTCACGCTCCCGAAAATGCCATGGGATGAGAAGCCAGAAAGTCGCAGCGACGAGCCCCTTTCACACTCTCGCAGGGATGCGGCGGAATGACCTTGCCCGAGGCCATAACTCCCGGCGTCCTTGCCGACCGCTTAGGCTGGTCGGAAAGGCTTGTGCGTAGCAAGGCGCGGGAACTTGGCGCGTGCCGGATTTTGGGTAATCGTATGGTCCTGCTGCCCGATGACGTGACGACCATCCTGGAGGCGACCAAGCCATGCCCCTCAAAATCTACCGCCGTCCGGGAAGTCTTGTCTGGCACTACCGGGGAACGCTTGCCGGAAATCGACTCCGAGGCACTACTGGCGCATCTGACAAGGAAACCGCGCAAAGAATTGCGTCCGCGGTTGAGGACAAGTTCTGGAAACGTGGTCTCGATTCCAAAGAGAAGGGGCTGACATGGCCGAAAGCCGTTGCACTGTACCTGTCTGCTGGCAAGCCATCCCGTTTCATAACGACGCTGGTGAAATATTGGGGCGATGCGAAGATTGCGGATTTGAATTCCGGATCGATACGGCAGGCCGCTATCGACCTGTATCCCAATGCCAAGAACAGCACCCGCAACCGTCAGGTGATCGTTCCGACACTGGCAGTCATCAATCATTGCGCTGAGTTACAGCTATGCCCGCCGCTCCGGATGAAGCGGTTCAAGGTCGAGACCAAGATTAAGAAGCCCGTCACCCTGGAGTGGATCAATGCCTTCCGAGCCAATGCTGACCGAGCTGACGTTGCAACTCTCGCCATCTTCCTCTTTGCTACTGGAGCGCGGATCAGTGAAGCTCTCGCTGTCAGATGGGAAGACATCGACTTTCAAAAACGTGCCGTTCTCATTCGCCAAACTAAGCTCGGTAGCGAAAGAGTGGCACACTTACCAACTGACCTTTTCCTTGCCCTCGCCAACCTCCCCCGAGGTCGAAAGCCGTTCCCTTGGGCCGATCACATGGGACCGCTCCGACACTGGAACAGAGCCATCGAAAGAGCCGGGATCGAGCGCATGACCTACCACGCCTGCCGCCACGGCTTCGCTACGGCGCTTCACGACAAGGGGGTCGGCGTCAAGACGATTGCCAAGCTCGGGGGATGGAAGTCGGCGCAGCACCTATTCCAGACGTACCTGCACGCATCCGAAGACCCGACGCTGACCGACCGACTTTTTGACACGCCGGCTGACACAGCCAAAAGCGCTCGCAAGAGAAAACAATAGCTTAAGGCTGATTTTGCTGACCCATATAGGGGAATATGCTAAATATGAAAAGTGCAATGATTCAATGGGATAGGAACAAAAGCCATGTCAGATAATGCAGGTTCAGGCGTGAACGTGTCAGGAACGGGCGAGAAGATTGGCACGCCATTGACACAGGGCAGTTCGCTGAACGTTCCGGCCGACTTCACTCTATATCAGACGCGCCGCGACCTTATCGCAAAACGATCCGCCACGGCAGACCCGATCCGGCGCGAGCGCATCAATGTCTTGATCGAGCAGCTAGGGGAATACGACCGCGCTACCGGACAGCGTCGGCTCGAAATCGGCGCCAGGATCGCGGCGCAAATGCAACTGATGGCGTCTTAGTTCTGGGGAGAGGAACGGCGATGGACATAAAGCCGGAAGATTTGAAGGTGGAGGCCCTTGGCTGGGAACACCCCGGAGGACAGCACGTCGGCACGCCAACTGGCGTGAAGATCACGCACTTGCCCACGGGCCTGACGGCTCAGTGCAGAACGGAGCGCTCGCAGCATCGGAACAGGTCGATCGCCATGGATATGATCCTCGGCGGCCTGACCTCACCTCACTTTCGTTCCTAGGAGAGGATCATGATTACCAGAGACCAAGAACTAGTTTCGTTCACGTTGGCCTTGGAGGAGATTTCCACCGCTGAAGGCGTCGGCGTCAAGGGCTTGCAATTCATGTGCCGGCAGGCCGCTAAATTCATCCGAGAGTGTCGGCGTGATCTGGACTTCCGGGAGCAGCCTTCTTTCCCGAATGGGGAGTTAAGATGAGCGACGAATGGCGAGCCCAGCTTTGGCAGGATGGGATGGTAGTTGCGGCTGTTTCTGGTCCTGACGGCGAAAGTGTGCAGCGCGAGATCAAGCACTATGCGGCACAATACGAACAGGACGGGCCGGTGAGGATCAGGCTTATCCCGCCGCGCAAGCGTTCGTGACCGAGGAGCAATGACATGAGGCAAGAAGTCGCCACCCAGAACGAAATCCTTCGCGGCCTTGTCGGCTCGACGGCGCACGGCATCAATATCGTTGGACAGGATGACAGGGACGAAACCGGCGTCTTTATCGAAACGCCAGCGAACGTTTGCGGCCTGACGCCCTGCGACCATTACATCTGGCGCACGCAGCCCGAAGGCGTTCGCAGTGGGCCGGGCGATCTTGACCTGACCATGTATAGCCTGCGTAAGTTTTGCAGGCTTGCTGAGCAGGGCAATCCGTCCGTGATGGTTCTGCTATGGCTGCCCGGATATATCGTCCTGACGAGCGCCGGACGGGCATTGGTGAAGGCTCGGGATGCCTTTATCAGCCGGGACGCTGGCGCGCGATTCCTCGGCTACCTCGTCTCGCAAAAGATGAAGATGAAGGGCGAAAAGGCCCACACGGTCAACCGGCCTGAGTTGGTCGAGAAGTACGGCTATGACACCAAATTCGCCATGCACGCACTGCGGCTGGGATTTGAAGGCGTCGAGCTACTGAGCCGGCGAACGCTTACCCTGCCAGTCGCGGAGCCGAACCTATCCACCCTGCGCGCTGTGCGCACCGGTAAACTGAAATTTGCCGAGTGCTTGCAGTTGATCGAGGAAACGGAAATGAAGCTCCGCAACCTCTTGCAGGACTGCACTTGGAAATCTGACCGCGCCAGGATCGACGCGCTCATGGTAAAGCTGCACCAAGAGCACTGGACCCGGTTTAGCTCAACGGGAGAGCGCCGCGCTGTGGACGCGGAGACGGGAGTTCAACTCTCCCAGCCGGGACCACTTGCCGCACCACTTAGCACCTGAGCAGGGAAAAACGATGAGCGACCAGATGAAAGACGACCCCAGCAGCCTCATCAATCGGCTCAGGTCGCTTGCGAGATGGGACGCCTCAGAACAGGAGTGCCCCGTTGAAGTGTCGGCGGCATGGCAGGCGGCAGAACTACTTCAGATGCTTCACGATATGGCACATCAGCCGAATTCAAAGGATTTCACCCTCTGGACTATCAAGCCGGGCCATCACAGGGATTTTTGCAAGATGATGACGATGCTAGAGGGGCCAGCGGAAACCTTCCTTCCGGCCTTTCTACGTTCCTAAAACAGGGAGAGAAGATATGCCAGGAATTGCAGATTTGGCCGCTGACGCGTTTGAAAAGCAGGAGCGGGTCAGGATGCTGGAAATGCTGAATACGCCCACGGATTACGTGGAGCGCAAGAATGCCTATATCAATTTGCAGCTTGCTCGGCACGAGGCCGAGATGGCGAAACGTGCGCTAGACCAGTTGCGTTCCTAAGCCAGAGGTTAAGCCATGCGACAAGACGTCAAGGAACTGCTTGACCAAACGTTTCGGGAGATCGCCGGCGGCGCGCGAACGCTCGATCCTGTGACTGAGATCGACATTGTGCTGAAGTCCAATGGCTTCCGGATCGTCAAGATAAATCCGCCGCGCGCCCGGCCGCAGATGTGCTTGGAGGATTAGAAATGTACGATTGGAATGATCGCGCCGCACTCTGCGGCAACTGCCGACACTGGCCGCTAGGCGGCTATCAGCACGATTGGGAAGGCTGCGCGCCGTCCGGCAATGCAGGTTCAGACAGTAGCGACTGTCGGCGCCGAGCGCCCCTGAAGGGCCAATGGGGGCCGGAATGGCCCCGCACCCGCATGGGGGATTCGTGCGGAGAATTCGAACTTCGCCCCGAGACGCACCGCAGACTGCGGCAATCCACCGCTGCGTGACACACTCCCTGAGGGTGTTAACCCTCCCCCTGCTTGAACCTTTTACCCGGGGTCAAGACCTAGATTTAGATGCCGACGTAGGGTAGCATTTTGGAATGGGTAATATTGCTGTTGATTTTGTCCGTGGGGGGCTGCGTCGTTTCGGTTACGACATCTGCTGGGCAGATGAGCGACGCGACCCATTGCAAGACCTGAAGAAACTGGCCCCGCTATCGCCGCGGATTTTCGACGTTGGCGCGAACCTTGGGCAGACCAGCAAGAGTTTTCAGGCCACATTTAACCGGCCCGAGATACATGCTTTCGAGCCGGGATCAGTAGCGTTCAGTGTGCTTAGGTCCGTCCCGAATGTAACAGCTAACAACGTGGCCTTGGGCTCCAGAATTGAGCAGCGCCATTTCATCGAGCGTGCGCGGCACAACATGAGTTCATTTCTGGAAACAGGAGCAGACGGGTTCGGTGATGAGTCCGCAAGAACGCCAGTTACAATTGATACAGTCGATAATTATTGCGAGGTCCGAAGAATATCCAAGATCGATATTCTAAAGTCCGACACACAGGGCTTTGAACTGGAGGTCCTGAAAGGCTCCGAACGAATGATAGAGCGACGGTCCATCAGCTTCATTCTTATGGAGATGAGCTTTTCCGACCTTTATATCGGACAATCGCACGCCGACGAAATCATGAGGTTTCTACGAGAGCGCAATTATTCTCTGGTCGCCTTCTATCGGTTCTTCTATCGGGACGGCAAAGTGAGTTGGACGGACGCCCTTTTCAAACTAGCTTGAAATTGAACCAGCCACGAATCCAAAGCCGGAACCGCCGATGTATACCCGGCCGTAAATGTTAGGATCGCCGTTGACGATCTTTACGCCGTCAAGGCTGTTGTTCGGCCAGTATCCGAGATAAGTCCACGTTTGAGCCGTGTCGTCCGAGCGCCACGCGCCGTAGGCGCCGTCAACCCACCCAACAATATAGATTGCTGGATAGCCGTTGCCTCCCGGACGGGGCTTGCCGAAACCGAAACTGATAACTTCAAGGACATCGTGGGCATAGCCATTGGTGGTGTTTACCTTGCCCCAGGTGGCGCCGCCATCTGTCGATCGCCAGAAGAAACCGTTAAAGACCGGCTGCGAACCGCCCACACCGCCGTCAGTGTACCAAAGGTCTCCCGTCGCATCGCCCGTAAGATAAGCCGGAGTTGACCTCAATAGCATATTAAAGGCTGGGTTAGCTCCGACCGGGCTTTGTTTCATTTGCGTCCAGTTGGCCCCTCCGTTCGTGGAACGGTAGACGCCGCCCGTCGTATTGTTGGTGCCGCTGTGAGAATAGAATACACCAGACGCCACGCGATCCGCGCAAATCGTATGCGAGCAAATGCTCGACGTGCTTACATAGATTCCGGTTGGCAGATCGGTGTTTGTCCAGGTCTGCCCCGCGTCAGTCGTGTAAACGGGAGTGGCTCCCGGATTCGGAACCATGACAATGTTTGCAGTCGTTGAGTTAGTGTAGGAAGAGAATGCGATGCAGCCGTTGTTGTTCGATGAGCCAACGCTGGCGAACCTCGTCCACGTACTACCTCCATCCGAAGAAATGGCTGATTGTTTCGTGGCGAAGTTGCTGCCCATCACGGCGATTGCATTCGGATCATTCGACGCAACGTCAATGGCCCACACGTTGCCGAATTCGACAACCCCCGTTCCGTAGGTGCTGCCGTAAGTAGTAAAATCGGTCGAGACAAAGAGTTGCCTGTCCCACACGCCGAAGATGACGTTCCCGTTGCTGGCTGCAGCAACATCGTTCGCGACGAGCTGCTCAATAGCCTTGGTCTGCTCCTCCCACAGGAAGGATCGATTGACGGTATCGGGGATGCTTGTTTTCCACATCCCGATGCCTTCAGCCTGATACACGTTTGGCGTATTGCAAATAAGGTTTGCGCCGGTCACCGACCCTGTTGCTGCCGTTCCGTCGAACGTCAAGGACGATGCGCCAGTGTTGATGGTAGCGATCTTGGCTTGTGCGGGTATCTTCGCAGCCGATCCCGGCGTATGCCCCGCGGCGTGCTCGATAAACTGCCCGACAACAAGTCCTGTTGTGGTGGACAGGTTCGTGATTGTATTCGAGCTGTTCGAGATGTTGCCGGTCAATGTGACAACCGGAACAGTCGGGTCGATAATCAACTCCGCCGTTGACATGAACGTGAGATCGGCAATCGCCATCCACGGCACATCTGTTGCGAGGTTATTGCTCGGCACAACTGGGCCAAATGTCCCTGTCCATGTTGCCCCGTAGTCGAAACTGACATTTACAACCTTGGCACCGACGCCACGACTTGAGATAATAACACGGCCGTTTACGTTGGGGTCTGTGCAAATCACGGCATCGCTAGTTGCGATCAAGTCGCTCCACGCATTAGGAGCGCTTGGCGTGTTGTACGCCCATACATGGCCGCCGCCCTGATCCGTGCAATAATACGTTCCGCGCGCGTCCATCTTGCCGGACTTTACAGTCTTTGGACCCGATCCAGTAATGTCGGACCAGTTAGCGCCGCCATCTGTCGATCGCCAAACGCCGCCGCCATAGACCGGCACATAGATGACGCTAGTTTTCCCGCCGGTCGTCCCGCTTGAAGCATCAAAGCAAATGCCACTATGCGGCCCGATGGCCGTCACGGTGCCCAGAGATGCGGTTGCCGTCCCCGGATCGGAAGCTCTGGCGAATGTAAACTGCGTCGAAGAATGTGTAGTAACTACCTTGACGCCATTATAGTTCGTGTTGTTCGACCCCTGGATGGTAACGCTCTGGCCGTTCTGCAATGCAGATGTGTTGGCACAGGTAACCGTGACGACGCCTCCAGACCACGACATGGCCGTGATGGTGATGGCGGTATCAGTGATTGCCGAGACTTGGTTGAAAGACGCTCCTCCGTCCGTCGAGCGGTAAATACCCTGCTGAATAGTTCCAACGATGATATGATCGGGATTGACGGGATCAACAGCGAGTTTCTGTCGCCAGAACTTAAAGATGCCGTTCGTGCCGAAGTCCGCCCCCGTAACGGCCGAGAATGCAGACAGCCACGTCCACGTTAGCCCCCTGTCCGTGCTCTTGAACAAGTTTCCGGCGAACGATCCCGCAATTGACGGGCCACCAGCCGCAAACGCATTCATTGCGTAAACAATGTCGCTGTTGCTGGGTGCAAATGCTACTTCCCAGCCGCCACTAACGGCAGTACCACCGCCCACATTGATTTGTGTGAAGTCGGACGGCATCGATGTGGAAGTAAAGCCCTGATACCATGGCTCGTTACCGTAACTTAGCCAGATTCCCGCCGTGTCAGTTCGGCAAATCTTGGCTCCGTCCGGAGCTATGTCTAGTCCGGTCAACTGACCGCCGCCGCCGAAATGAACCTGCTCGAACGTGGTGATTTCGTCTCCGGGCAGCCTCGATCTGCGAAGATATATTGTCATTTCTAATTGAACTGCACCACTTCATAGGACGTCGTTTCCGAACCAGCAGAAGGGACTGCTGACGTAACCGTTGTGGAGTTGGTGAGTGACAGCGTTGCATTGACCGTGTTTGCGTTGGCCGATGTTGCCAGCTCACCGCACCAGTTGGCAAAAGACTTCGCCGTCGTAACGCTTGATATCGTAGCAGTGTTCGATGTAGCCGCAGACAGTGCAATGGTGCCGCGCTGAATGCTGTTGACGACGCCAGAATCCAGAACAACTGCAGTGTAGTAGTGTGCTCTAGTGTTGGTGGCGGCAGCCGCAATGCGTGTGAATGTCACGGTCGTGGGGTTGGTTAGAGCTGCCGTATAGTAGGTCTGGCTCGTCGCCTGCGATGCAGCGCTCGTCGAGCCGCCCCAAGCCAACCAGGTACGGCCGGTGGTGACGCTGCTGATCGTGTCGGTGTCTGTGGCGGATGCGGCGCTGCTCGAAACCGAGCGCTGCTGAATCGAGCTGACGATAGTCGTGTCAAGATCTACAACAACGAATGCGGTTGTAATCGTGATGTTGCCAACGCTAAAGGCCGTAACAGTTGTGCTGTTGGTCAGTTGAACGCCGGTTAGAATATCGCCAGCAGGAAGCGCGCCCGCAGCCGTGGACGCGCCCAGCCACAAGACAAAGGCGTTTGACCCGACCGAAGAAATGGTCCCCGTATTGGACGCCTGCGATGTGCAGGTGATCGTTCCATACTGAATGGAATTGACGCCGGACGAAAACTCAACAACGGTAAAGTTTACCGTAACGTTGTTGGTAGTGTTTTGCTCGCGAGTTGCTGTAACGGTCGTGCTATTCGTCAGCGTGATCCGAACCGCTGCGCGACCATACGTGGTCTGCGTGGAGATGTCGGTATTGATGCCGCCCCAGACCAGCATCGTCTTTGAGGTCGTGACCGATGAGATCGTTGCGGTATTACTGTTGCTGCCAGAGGCAATCGTAATTGTGCCCTGCTGGATGCTCTGAATAACAGTTGAGCTGGTCTTCGTCAGCGTCGCGTCCTGTCCGGTATAGGTAAACGCGCCCACGCGGCAGTTGTCAGCTTGTAGTCAACGAGCGTAGACGCCGTGTCTCCCGTCAAAGTAAAGGCGCCAACTCCCGCCGCCATTGTGTATGGGGAGCCGCCAGCTGGCGTGGTTGGGCGCCTGCTCTGAGAACCGAGGCGCGAGAACTGAATCCCAAGACCGAGCGGCATGGATCAGGCAACCGTAAGAACGCCAGTGGTCCCGTCGAAATCGACGGTAAACGTCTCGCTTGCGGCGAGCGTAACGGCGGACCCGTAATCCCACCAGCCGATCAACCTGTCATTGGTCGATGTGTCGTTGTAGAGCACGACATACCGGAATGGCCCCATTGAACCGGAAGCTGTGAACACCACGTCCGCCAGGACAAGTTTGTAGGTGCCGCCAGATTGTGCCGAACTGGAGATTGTCGCCGCCGTACCGCCGGTAGTGTACCCGTTTCCGTTGGCAATCTGCGTGATGTCAGAAAGCTGGGTGTTGGTGTTGACCGGCGCTGAGTTGGTCAAGACGACCTTCAGCGTATCGGAGCCGAGGTTATGGACCTTCTCGGCCATATCCTCAACGAAACTCTGGAACTTGTTAAACGATGCCATTTCAGTCCCTTTCGATTGGCATTGCGGGCAGTTTGCCGCAGGTAGGCGATCCCTCTGAAAGAAAGTCAGCCCATTCCTGCGAGGGAGGTTCCCACTCGCGGGTCGAGGCGTCCTTTAGCTCTTTGATGATTTCTTCAAGCGTGATGCCGGACCTTCCGCTCACCACGCGCTTCCCCGATTGGAAGTGGATATGCCAAGTGTTGCCGGTCTTGGTGACAATGGCCTGCGCGATCTTCACTTGTCCGGCCCGCCGATCATCCAGTCTTGCAGGAGTTCATCGGCTTCCCACACGCGCCGATCTCTTTTCTTGCGGGGCTTTCTTCGAGTTGTTCGCATGTGACACCCTGTGAAGTTGTCCACGGAATTGGACGTGGTGATCGTCGAATTTCGTGACCAGCTCGGGAGCAAGCAGGGTGCCATTTGTGAACGTCAGGACCACAAAGCCAGAACGCCAGTTGAGCGGCGCGTCTTCCGTGTAATCGACAAATGCCTTGTGATCCGTGTCGGCAACGCAGCCAGTGTCTACGCCGTAGCGCGTGCCGTTGTAGTCCGTGTAAGGTGTGACCTTCTGGGAGTGCAGATGGCCGGTTATCATCGTCTTGCCGGCGCCAAGCGTGTTGTTGTGCGTCGCGTGGATGCCGCCCTTCCACCGATGCTTGACCACCACATCGTCATTGATCCACGCTGACCATCCCTTTTCCCACAGCGGGAAAAAGTCGCTCAGATGGATGCCTTTGAGGCCCTTGTACTCATTTGCAACAGTCGCCAGCCTCGTCTCGAATCTGGCGTCGTGATTTCCGAGAGGCCATAATTTTCGACAGCCGCGCGGAGCGGCCTGCACGATGTCGTTCAGGTGATCTTGCGCCGCCTCGATCTCATCCTTCGGGCTTGGCGATGACTCCCATCCGATCGGCGGATGCCGGCTGATCTGTGGGAAGTCGAGCACGTCACCATTGAGGATGACGGCGGAGGGCTTCAGGTCTTTCGCGAACTTCTTGAACGCCCGGAGCGCAATAGACTCACTATCAGGCCAAATATGAAAATCGCTCCCAACCAGAACAACGCCATCCGAAACAGAAAGCTGCGCCCGATGGGGGTATTCCTTGCCCGGCCTTCGTGTGGGGGCAATGAGGGGTCGTCCGATCTTTTCTTCAATCCGCCGCCTGCGATGATAGACGCCGTTTTCAAGAATGCCGTATTGCTTTACGATCCCTCCTGCGCCGATTGTCTCGAAAGCCTTGATAAATACCTCGTCCGAAAGTGCCGGGCTGGGCATTCACTCTCCGGGTTGCGCCGCCGCCGCGGCTAGGTGCCTCCGGCAGGGAGGAAACAGAACACAGTGAATTCCCCGCTGAAGAAATATCGCCGCCCGCAAAGGTGGCTTCGTCCGTCCGGGCTATCGCGTTCCTGCTCGATCTTCTGAGGAGGAATCTTCGTGAAGCCCTTGTCGTCTCCGTCCTGCTTGGCGTACCAGGAGCCGTCCTTCTCGTAGGCTTGAGCTGGCTGGCAGTCCTGATCGTGACAGCAGGAGATAGAGCGGTTTTCCGGCATCATCCACGTCTTGTAGAATTGGTCGTGCAGATTGGCGTCCTGCGGCCTGTGGTGATGCTCTTGAGCGAGCGCCTTGCTGACCGAGAAAAAGACCAGAGCCACCACGACCAGAAACAGCGCCACGAAGGCACCGATGACAACAAGGAACGCCCGGCTCATCTTTTCTTCTGCGGTCATACCCTGCACTTCCTCTTAACCCTCAAAATGTCGATCCAGCCGTAGCCGTGAGACAGCGCCCACGCGATAGCAGCGGGCTTTCCGTGTTCTGCGATTTGCTTCTTGATGTAGCTGCAATCGGCGTCGGCCAGATGCAGCGAGAGAACGAGGATCAAGCCCACTCGTAACGGTCCATCAAATCGCACGGCCCGAACTTCTCGGCCCAGAACACCTGCCATCGACCGAGCCGATCCTTCGCCGCCGTCTTTTCAATGATCGGACAATACTTCACCTCGACCGCCTGAACGGGTTTGGGCCGGTCGAGATACATGGTGATGAGGGTGGCCGCCGTGGCGGCGAGAATGATGGCGCGGATCAATGCTTCTTCCAGAATGTCGAGTAGACCTTCAACGCGATCTGCACGATGAGCCAGATGCCGCCGAGAACAGGCAATGCGTCCTTGGCGACGCCTGAAAGATCATGAAGCCAAAGCGGAGAAGTCACAGCGCCCAACGCAACCGCATCGGTCACGCCCTCTGCCTTTGAATGTGGAAGCATCGCGAGAACGAATTCTTGCGGTCTCATTTGCTCACCGCTTAATGATGTTGGCGATGCCGGAAAAGAACATGCCGGACACCACGATCATCGCGATCTCTTTGGTGCCGCCTTCTAAGAACGGAGTGAACCCCGCCTTTCCGTAGAGCCAAACCGCAATGTGCGGATCGTAAACCACGGCCTTTCCGAAATGGAACGCGACCGCGTAACACATCAGAGAAGGCGGCGAGAGCGGGTGTCCGATCCACGCGAACATCGCCTGCGCTTGTGCTGATGCGATACTGCCGGCCGATTGAATGGCGGCGATGGAAACGTCCTTCGATTTGTTCCATGCCGTTATGCCTGCGGTTACGAGGGGCATTACCGCCGTAATGATCGCCCCGAGACCGAACATCCTATTCGTCCTTTGGCACTAGCGAGCGGACGCGGGCCGCTATCGTGCAGAACGAGATCGCCATCAGGACATATCCGAGCACTTTTGGATTTGCCTGCAACGCCTCTGTCATCTGCTGGCGCAGATCGGGGTCGCCGAAGAAATTGGCGATTGGATCAATCCACTGAAGCGCCCAGCTCAAAGCCTGGATGAAGTAGGCAAAGGCAAGAGTGACGGAGTTACCGCACAGCGCCCAGACCTTCGACCAAAAGCCATCAGCTTCTTCATAGAAAGATTTGAGGGCTGGGATAGCGCCAAGGACCGGACGCAAAAACAGGAAGTAAGCGACGAGCAACCCCGGAAGAGTGAGAGCCAGCCAGATCATGGTGCCACCTCCGGCTTTGCAGTCGGGATGTCGTCATGTGTCGGCGTGATAGCGACGGCCGGCGCTTCCTGCTCCGGCTTGCCCGGCTTGAACTTCCAGACAAGGAACACCACCACGGCGATGCCTAGACCAATCAGAAATGCGGTGCCGAGACTGAGACCGGCTTGCGTACCTGCCGCCGTACCGGATGCGGTGCCGGCCGCCACCGAAGCTGCTGCCTTTTTGACCGTATTCACGGTCGGCAAAACGCCATTCATCACTCGCTTTTGCGCGTTGATGAAGTCCTGATCCGAGGCTGGATAGCGCTTCCCTGCCTCGTGCCACGCCTGAGCCTTCAGGAAGCCGAGCGCCATAGGGCTGCGCCAGAACGCATCGTTCATCACGGTATCGCGGGTCATCCCGGGAACGCGCGAGGTAACGAAGGTTATGTAACTCTCGACGTGGTTTCCGCCGGACCAAATCCGGATGGCGTCGGCAAAGCGCTTGTTCTTGTAGTTCTTGGACGAGCGCCACAGGTCCAATTGAGCGCAACAGCCATCCTCGAAGGTGTCGAAATAAGCGATCTTGTTGCCGTGACCGCCGCCACCCTGCCCCGTACCGTCATTCAGATAGACCCACTTTTTTGAGCCCCATTTGGTTGGGATCGCGCCGGGCCACATCGCGCCGGGGTTTTTTGTCCTGATCGATGCTGGTTCCATAGATTCTCCTTTAGAAGCAGCGTCATAAGTCGCTGCGACCATTGTCTATTGCTCGGGTTGTGAGAGGGGTGGTAGAAGGGCGCTATGCAACTCGCCCTTGATATTGTGAACTTTGCGATCTTGGGTTTGATGGCGATAACAGCAGTTGGGATGCTGTTGGCCTTTGTGATCTTCGTTTTTGGCAGGGCCGATTAGCCGCGATATCTCGCCGTCATCAGCATGGAATTACTTCCGCCCCTGAACGTCACGCTGGAGCCGTTCGTGGTCTCCAAACAAGACACAACGTTAATGCCGAGCGCGGGTGCATTCGTATATGTGGCGCACGCATCAGTGATGATGGATGCGGTTGGCGAAGCGCACTCGCCCTTCTTGCTGCCGGTCGCAAAGGCCGTAGTGGAATTCCAGCCTATGCCGTTATTGCCGGTACTGGTGTTTCCGTTTATGCACTGAACGAAGTCAATCCTGACCTCTTCTTCAGCGAGCCCGCAGAACACCGTCGCACTATTGGAGGAAGACCCGTTAGACGCGCGGATCGTCGCCGTTCCGTATGCCCATGTTGCCGTTGAATCGTTGACAAGCATCGTGATCGGCCGACGATTATATGCGTTCCATACACCGAACTTGCGCGACTGCCCCATCGACCGATGACAAGTGATCTGCCCGTTCGACCCGTCCATGAACAGCGAGCCGACATAAGTCCCTTGGTTCGCCGCTACAGTGTAAGTCGTTGAGCCGTTGCGCGCCGTGATCTGGACTGCATTGGTATAGATGCCGTTGACCCGCGCAAGAGCAGCCCCTCCCACGCCAGTTCCCCGAGCGCAAGAGCCCGCTGTGATGCTCCCGCCCGTCCCCGCGGACCACGTGGGGCCGGTGCCGATTGTGACAACGCCTCCGTTGCTGAAAACGTAAACGTCGTAGATATTGAGGGCCGTGTGCGACGAGGACAGCGTAAGCGTCAACTGAGAGAAGCCAGTTGGGATCATTGACGACCCATTGTAAATCGGGACCGTCTGCCCCTGATCCGGGGTATAGTAGACAGATGTAGCCGCCACCTGATCGCTGGTGATTACGGGAGTGGCCGACACCAGAGTCAGATAGCCCTGCGGCATCGTCACGACATTCGCCGCCGTAGCTGCGTTAATCGCGGTCCAAACCGCCGTGGAGGTCGTTCCCGTGGTCGTACAGATGTAGAGAATGAGGCTGGTGTAATCCCAGTAGAAATCAGGAAGGATGCTTGCCGAGCCTGCCGTGCCCGCTACAGACCCGTTTGGAGAGCCCGATCCGGTCAGGGTCTTGGCAACGAGCGCAGAATCCCTTGCCCGGACGTAATCCGAGGACCATATGGGGGAGGTCGGCGGGTCAGTATCGGTTGAGGGGGCCAGAACGACCTTGTAATCTAGGTCTTGGAGCCATATTTCGACCGCAGGCCTTCCGGCAGAATTCAGGACAACCGGGTTCGTATTGGCGCTGGTCAGACCCTTGTCGGAATAGGTGTTCTGCTTCGTCGAAGTGCCTGCTGCGTAGAAGAACAGCTTGGCCCCGGAATACGCCTCGGGCGTCGCGTCGAAGAACTGAGGAAACGGGTTTTGGAATCTTCCGGCCATTTGCTATCCCAAAGAAAAAGGCGGCCCGCGTGGACCGCCCTTGCCTATTTCGTGGTGGTTATTCTGCTTCTAGAGTGGCCCATTAATGCCTGGCTGCTGCTCATCGGCGCGGCTTGGCGACATCATCTGTACGGCTCCACTAGTCGGTACTTCCGCACTCGCCGCGCGGGCCAAGGAAACGTCAGCCTGACGCAGAGCGTTCAGCATTCGCGGGTTATTTGACACCAGCGCTACACCGCGTCGAAGCATTGCCGGATCAGGAGATGCCAACATATCCGCAACGCGACGAGCCACATTCTGATCAATGCGTTGATTGACGCGATTGGCCGCGCCGCGGGCAACGCCTCCAACGAACGCGGCTGTAAACACGCTTTGCGGACTCCAGTCGCCAGTCGTCGCGCCATACCCGACGCCACCGGCCAGACCGGCCTCTACCAACTGCCGTACCGTGGTAGAATTGCCCTGCACTGCACCGCGGGCTAAATCCATCACACCTTCGACCCGGAGGAAGGTTTCCAGCTCTCGCGCCCGCTGCGGTCCCATAGCAATTTCCAGCTTCTCGCGTTCCTGTGGAGAGTTGGCGAGTTTGTTCAAGATGCTACGCCGATCAGGCGACCGCTGAATGGTCTCGACATAGCGAGACACGAAGCCGTCCTGAAACAACTGCCGCTCAATCGGCGTCATGCCAGCGACCGCTTCACGGGCCTGCCGATTGCCGAAGTTCTGAGCAACGAAGTTCTGTCCCGCCTCCATAGCGTTTTCCGCTTGGAAAAAACGAGCAGCCGCGCTGCGTGCCCTGCCGTACTCCGGGACAATGCGATCTAGTTCGCCGCGCAAAGTTTGGGCTAGACTTGTCAGGGCGCCGCCCTCTTCATTGCGCCCAGCTCGGAACGCGGCCTGTCCAGCATCCCGCAGCTCGCGATAGGTGTAGTCCCAAAGCTGAAGATTGGGAGACTGCGGAACGCCATTTGGCGCGCGGTTAAACCGGATCACACCGTTCTCAATCGTCACGGGCGGATTGAAGGCGCCAAAGCCCTGCGTGATCGATCGGTTCTTCCCGCTCTCAACGGCCTTTGCCATTGCTTGCCCGACTGCTGGCGCACCGAGCAATTGCTCAAGCTGCGGAGAAATGATGTCCCGGTCGCCAGCCGCATAGGCACGCTGGTATCCTGCCCGATTGACAACGCGCTCTACCTGATCAATCGCCTGCTGTTGAGCGTGGGCATTGGGATAGTTGAACGTCCGGTTCAACCAGTCCGTAACCCGTCCGGTCTGCCCCTCGAAACGGTCATTAATGGTCCGCTCAAGAACGCTACGCCCCTCTGGTGAGGTATTGGCGGCTGATCGCGCAAGAGCCCGCGTGGTCTCGCCACCCACGTCCATGACAGCGACCGGCTGACCTTCGGCGCGAGCGCCTGCAAACTCAGCAGCGGTAAGGCCGGCATCGTTATTATTTACGTCCCGGCGAATGGCCGATACGACGCGACGACCCGCTTCTGCATCCGGGTCGCGGAAACCTCGGAATGAATTCAGGAAAGGTTCTGCCGCCCGTGCGATACCACTTCCAGCGGCTTCGACGCCACGCATAACGATAGGAGCCGCGGCGCCAGCCGCGGCACCAAGGCCCGCGCCCATCGTACCACGCGAAGCGGAATCGGCTGCACCTTCTCCCTCTCCCACGCCGGAGACGGCGCCATAGACACCGCCAGCAACAGCACCCCTGCCGACACGACCGGCCATTGTCGCGGCATTGAGAGACCCACCAACCGGGACCGCCACCGCGCCGCCAACCTCACCAATCGTCGAGGCAATGGGATGCTGCTCTTGTGCGGTCTTATCAAGCTCGCGCTCGCGCTTGACCGCCTCGTCGTATTTCTTTTTCGCGTCAGCATCGCCAGACCAGTAGCGAAGTGCGCCGGAGATCAGCTTATAAGCGCTCGCCGGGTCGTCTGGATTGGCCCCACCAGCCTCGACAAGGCCGCGGATTTCATCGTTGAAGTTGGCAGTCACCCCTTTGGCAAGGCCGCGCCCAACCGCATCAGTAACGCCCTTGTCGGGCTTCGTCGGCGTCATGTCCATGATAACGCGCGGACGACCGCTGGTCGTTTCAGAACCAGGAACCGTCACAGTGCCGCCAGCTGGCACAAGGTCAGAGAAAGCGCTTGCAGCCTTCCCACCTTCCTTCGGGATGAGATCGGCGAAAGGATTATCGGCCATCTAGTTCTTTCGGGTCGATCTTTGCGTCTTTGAGACGTTGGATAACCGCGTCACGCGGCGCACCCTGCGCGATTGCTTCGCGTGCCTGCCTCAGCATCACATCTTTTTCCTGCGCGGATTTCGGCTTGTAATACGTACCGCCGCGCAGATCATTCATGCGAGATTCGTTGATGTCGAACTGACGTTGGGCCTGACTAGACAGTCGGTCGATGATCCTTCCGCGAATTTGCGGAGGTGTAGTCGGATCAGAGAGCATTTCGATAAAGCGATGCATTTCCGTGTCGGTCGTCGCGCCCTTCAGGGTCTTAGACATTGCGGAAATTGCTTCGCCCTGCATCAACTGGCCGAACTCACGGGTCGCATCGGACGTTCCCTTGTCGAGGACATAGCCCGCACCTGGAACAGAGCTGCCCACCTTACCAAGAAATCCAGCTCCGGTTCCCGTAAACGTCTTTTCGTTAAGTTCCTTGGCGCGCTTGAGCGTATCAAGCTGCGTCCTCAATGTGACGTTATCATCCTCTGCCTCGAAAATGGCCTTCTTGTCGGCAGCGCTGAGGGGCTGTGCATCTTCTCGCGGATATTTGCCAGTCATAATGAACTGCTGATTTTGCGGAGTGTTAGGGTCCTGCCCCCGCTTAATCAGATTGCGCTCACGCGCCGCAATATCCTCGTCAATCTTGTTCTGCGAAGTTGTGGCTGGCGTATAGCCGCTGCCAGCCAGATATGCCGTATATTCCGGCGTCCCAGGCTTGATGCCGATCTTTGCCGCAGCGGCAATCCGCTCGTCAACTGCATCAGACTCGGTTTCGTTGGCAGCGGTTTCTGCAATCTTCAGGCGCCGCTGCGACAAACCGTATTCACGGTTGGAATTGCCCTGAGATCGGACAGCCTCTTCCTTCTGGAAGGCAAGTTGCGGCGAATCCGTCTGAGAGATAATCGACTTCATCAACAGCGGAGACGGCGCATTGGCCCACTGACCATACATCTGGTCGTTGATAACTCCGCGCGCTTTCAGCCGATCCGCAGCCTCGCGCCACTTCGCGGGGAAGTCCGGCGAGTTGACGAACGGCTGAAGGCCGCGCATCTCCGAACCAAGTTCAAGCTGGTTCTGCTTGAACTGCGCCTGCTGGATTTCCTGATTGGCCGCCTGTATCTGTGCCATCTTCGCAAGCGGCGTCGCGGGGTCGAATACCGGGATTTGCGCGGCGAGGGTGTTGTCGATTGCTGACATTACCAGCCACCTCCAACCCTCGGCATCGAGTCATATGGATTACCCATGGACTGACCGCCGCCATAACTCGACTGGTTCATTTGGTTGAACTGCGTCAGTGCGTTGAGCCCGCCGTTGATACCCTTCACCGTGCCGAGAATGCCGGAAGCGTCCGCCGTGCCCTGCGCCATCAGCGAATTGCCGACGTTGTTGGCCCCGACCGTGTTGACCCCAGCTACGTTGCCGGCAGCCTGAATGCCCTGACCGGACATCTGGCTAAGGCGCGCGAGGTACTGTTGCAGGTAGTTGGATGCGAGGCCCTGTCCGAATTCCTGCGAGGCGCGAACGGCGTTTCCGCTCAACGCGCCGCCCTTTGCAGCAAGCGAGTTGTTCAGCGCATCCATGCCGCCCTTCAGATTGAACTGGAAGTCAGGCGACTGATAGAACGACTCCAGCGCAGTCTTTGCAGCATTCGGATCGCCGCCAAGCCCGAGGAACGACTTCAGAAGATTGGTAGAGCCCACGCCCGCATTGATGAACGGATCGGCGTTCGCCTGGTTGCGCGCCATCTGCTCGCGCTGGACGGCGGCGGCCTGTGCGGCGGCGTTTGACTGAGCGTCAGCAGCCTTATTCGCGCCCCAGATAGACGCGCCCGCGCCAAGAAGCCCGGCGCCAAGGATGGCTGCACCAGTACCGATCATGAAGGAAGCCTTTTCAAGTAGCTGTTTTCGGCGGGCCGATAGCCCTTGCGCTCATAGACGCGGCCGATAGCCTTTTCCCGAAGTCCGGGGAGTGCCGCAGTGAGAAACACCTTCGCACCGCCGCTCAGTGCCTCGCGCTCCAATTCATCGAGCAGGGTAGAGCCGACGCCGTTGCGGCAGTCCGGCTTCACGAACCAGAAAATCTCCTGCGCCACTCGCGTTTCCATGTTGCAGTAGAATGGGAACGTTACAGATGACGCCATGCCGACGCACTTGCCGCCCATCTCCGCAACCAGCAGAACGCCGCCGGACACACCGCTCATCAGCGCAATGATCGTCGTGGTGAACGATGCATCGTCGAACGTGGTGAACTCGGAATTCCCTGACTGGTCGAAGAACTCGCGCCCCATATCGAGCACGTCGGGCAAATCATGAGGTTCGGCCTTGCGGATGGTCGCTATCATTTCAGCACAATCCCTCCCGCCCCGGAGTCGAGCGCGTCGTTGTAGACCCCTAGATAAAGCGAGCCGGCGACCACATCGCCATTTCCGGCCTGCGTCGCGCCGTTGTCCTTGTAGAACTTCACCGTCGCCAATATGCCCTTTCGAGGGACTACCGTTCCCGTAACGTTGCCAGTTGAGTTCGCGTCGGCAACGAATGAGAACACTTCATAATCGACGTATTTCTCAATGAGTGGCGATGCGGTTAGAGGCGTCAGGGTAATGACGTTCGTCGTGGTGGACGCATTGCACGGCGTCAGCCGGTTCATGCCAACGATGAAGTTGTACCACTGGTTCATCAGTTGAACGCCGTGCTCCGACAGGATGCCGGTCTCCGGGTCGGTAAACTGAAACACATTATTCGGCTTCTGGATCGGCGAGCCGGTTGCGGCGGTCGAAATGCTCATCCGACGTACCCGTCACCATGAGCCGCGATAATTGTCCGCTTGACCGGGTCGCTCGTCGTCAGCTCAAATACGCGCTCTCTGGCCTGCCCAAGCCGCAACCAGCGAAGTCTGGTGCGGTTCTCACCGATCTTCCCGGCAGAACGCCAGAGCTGACGGTTGGTATAGGTGCGCCCGCCGTCCTTCGAGATACGCATCATCCACTGCGGATCGGAACCCTGCCCCGTGGCAATGCCGACGCCAGCCTCAATGTCCATTTCCAGTCGCGAGATGAACAGCCGCTTGCGGTCAGAGTGTATCGGAGGCGACGTTGCGAGCGCCTGCGTGTTCGTTCCGAACTCGGTATAGGTCGAGGCGTCGAGATATCCGACTTTGCCCGAGAATGCGTCGCCGATCAGGGTTTTGCCGTAGCAATCCAGCGCGCAGTTGCCAAGCCATCGGCCAAGAGACCGGCCGTTGATGTCCCAACTCTCCCTCTCATGCCATAGCGAAGTCGAGATATCGAAGCCAAACGTCTTGTTCGCGGTCGGGAACGTGACCACAATGAACTTGTGACCGTTCCATGAGAACGCAAAGAAGAACGCATCCGAGACGGTGCTGTAGCTTTGCCACTCTGCATCTATTGCAGGCGTGCTAACGCGAATTGGCGTTAAGCCGTCCAAGCGATAGAAGCCGCGGTCGTCTCCTAGGAAAAAGACTGTGTTATCCTCTTTTGCGGTAGCCCTCGCGGCCGCAAGGCCGCGCTCGATCACGACACCAGGGACGCGCTCCAGCGGGAAATTCGCCGCTCCGATGTCCTGCCACGGCTCAATCGAGGCGTCACCGAACACCAAGAGAACCTGCTTGAGCAGCACCACCGCCTTGACGTTGTCGGGCCGGGTTTCTGCCGAAGCGAACACCAAGGCGCTGTATGACGTGCCGTCGAGCGAGTCAGACCCGAAGAACTTGTTTGTGTCCTTCCAGTCGTGATAGAATTTCTGATCGAAGAACTGAACGGTCTCAGCCGCGTGGAAATCCGTATCCGAGATCAGGCCGAAGCCAAGAGACGTGCTGTAGAGATAGCCGTTTGTGCCGTTGACGATTTCAAGCTGCGACCCGTTGTCATCCATAGATACGGGAGCAGTGCCGGAGATATTGCCCCCGAGATCGGTCGCGACTCCAGTTGACGAAACAGAGTAGAGGCGTGGCCCAGACACGACATAGGCAACGCCGCCCATCTTGTGCATACCACGGATCGACGGCCCGACGCCGCAAGTTGCAAACGTCGTAACGCCAGGAAAACCGAACACCGCAACGTCCGTCTTGGCGTCAGGCGGCTGACGTTCGGCGTACATATTAACGCAGCGTTGAGCCGAGATCGGAAGCGATGGACTTTTATAAGATTGCGTCGCAAAGGGAATCTTCATCTGGCGTCGTCAGGCACCAGTTGGAAGGAGATCAATTCCTTCTCCTGCCAGCTTACTTCATCGAGATATTTCGCAGCCCTCGCCTCGATCCTGCCGCGCTTGGGGTCGGGGACGTCGTAGTCATCGGCGATCTGATCAGCCAGATTCCAGATGATGGCCTGCGACCACTCCTCGGGGAAATCCGCGTCATCGCCCGCCGCCGTAAACGTCTCAATCGGACGCGCGTAGGTGTATTTGACCGTATCCGTGCTGTTGTCCGGCGCAGGCCAGAGATAGATTAGCCCGGTTGAACTTGTGCCGTCCCTGCGATCGTAGAAGAAACTGCTGACAGTTCCCGAGGCGGTCTTGTTCGGCATCTCCTGGTACTCAACGCGGTCCATCTCCTCGATGGGAGTGTCGATCCCACTGGTGGCGTCGTGAAGGCGCGCTGAGATGATCTTGATCGGCCGTTCTTCCGGGTCGGTCCCGAGGACATAACTGACCTGATTGGCAACGAGCGTCAAGGAACCTTCTGCCATGCGCCAGATATGAATACCAGAACCTTGCCAGTGCTTTATCATGGCGTTGAGTGCGTCGGACGCATCGCTTACCGAGTCGTTATCGGGTTCTTCCCCGGCCTCGAACGCGCTGACTTTACGCAGCGCAGACTTGATGATCTGGTTGCGGTTGCGCGTGAATGTCGCGGTTCCTGAAGTGCTCATAAACCATCGGCCTCGATATAGTCGCCGTCCTCAGTCGTCAGGAAATATTGCGGAGTGAAGCCGTCTCCATCCTCCGTCTCCAGAGGAGAAGCAGGACCGACAAACACATCCGCAGGCTCGGGGCGCGGGTTAGGAACGTTCTGGCTATCCCTGCGGCCTCTCACGAAGTCCTGCGGATGGCGGGTTTCGAAGTCCTCACGGCAAACAATCAGGTTGTCCCAGCGCTTGGTTGTTTCGCTCGCGAGATACCTGAAGCCGCATACTTCGCAAAAACGATAGAAGTCGCCGGGGGAATACATCAGGCGCTGACTGACTTTATGACAGCGAAGCGAATGACGATGGCTTCGCTCAAGTTGCCGCCCGTGTTATTGCGGACATCAATGGCGGCAAATCCAGCGCCCGTAGCCCGCGAATTAATGGTGTACGAGCCGAGCGTTCCACCGCTCTCGTGCATGGCAACAATCAAGTCCGTCGCCGCAACGACACTGTTTTGCAATGTAAATGATACGATGGTGGCGGAATTCAGCGTCGCATTATTCATCGTAATGAGCCCAGTCGGCGCGTTGAGCGTGACCGCTGTTGACTTATTGGTCGATTGCGTAACGGCGCCGCCAGCCCCGGTGCCATAGCCTATGCCGGCCGTGGCCTGATTAGAGAGAATGTGTCCGTTGGTGACCTGAAACAGAAATCCCTTGGTGGATTTCATCATTGTCGTATTGTCGTAAGTCCCGCCATTGATGCCGCTGGCATTACCAAGCGCCCAACCAAGGAGACCGTCGATATCCTGCTGGATGAAGGCGCCCCCGCCAGAACCTGATGATGGAGAATTCAGGGTGATGAAGTTAAGCGCGCCTGCGGCTGGTGTTACGCTGCCGAAACTCATAAAATGATTGTCGGCCATCCAGGCATCTTTGGCGATCGTCATGCCGCCCGCGATCTTTACGGCAGCAGATGAGCTTGGAGATGTCGCGTTGGTTGTATCGGTAAGCGTCAATGTACCGGCGACATTGCCCCCTAGCGTAAAGGCGGGGACAGTCCAGGTCCCAGAGGCCACCCACGTTCCGCTGGCCGTGACAGTGGCGAACGTTCCGCCAGTGACCGTCTTCCCCGTAAACGTCAGTGCGGGAGGAAGGGAAATGGTCGGAGCACCAGCAACCCCGTCACCATTTGTCACGGTGATTTCGTTCGCCGTGCCCGTTAATGTCCGCTTGGTGAATGTGTCTGCCGCGGTCTGCACCAAAAGGCCGGCCGTTGAATCGACCGCCGCAAGCGCAGTCAGCGTCGCGTCAAGCGGCTGATATGCAGCAACGAACGGGGGAGCTGCCGCCAACTGCGTATCAGTCAGTGCAACAGTAGACCCGCCCTGCAACGCAGGAATCTTTACCGCTGTGACAGGAGTAGTTCCCGCTGGAAGTGCGCTGAGTTTGGTCATCAGGCCGTCACGAAGGAAATCTTATCGCCTGCCTGCACGCGGACATGATAGGGGCTGTCCGCCGGCATTCTGGAGTGGCTGGAAGTCGCCGTTGGATTGCTACCAATCGTCCAGCGAAACGCTGCATCTGCATGGAAAGTGATATAGCGCGTGGTCGCCGCAAATGCCGCTGAAGCACCCGCCGTGCTCGTGAACGAAACGGGTGTCTGCTGAACAACACGGGAAGACCATTTCCCAATGGTCAGGTTTTGCTCTGACGGGTAATCCGCCCATTCGATAACGGTGCCTTCAGCCAAAGCGTCCTCCTAGACAAAAAAGATGGGCGGAGCCGAAGCCCCGCCCGAGTGAGTTAGACAGCCGCCGGATTGATAAGGCCGGACTTGTCAGCCGCAGCCGTAATCATGCAGTAGTTGTTCTGGAATCCGAGCTTGGTTCCGGTCGGAGCAAGCAGACCGGACGAGTTGTCCAGATGCCACATATAATTGTCGTACACGTAGCCCGTGGACGCCGTGCTGCCGCCCGAGAACAGGGAGCCGCCCGTGGAGCTGGTGCTGGGGCGGACGCAGCGGTTTCGTGCAATCGTCAGGTTGGTCTGGCTGTTCGCGCCAAAGTCAACCAGTGTCGCCGTGTCGTTCAAGGCCGGATAAACAACGATGTTGTCGTTGAAAACGCACCGATCATTGGCCGCGGCGAAGATAACGGCCTGAGTGGCTGCGGTCGTGGCAAGACCGTACACCTTGTTGTTGGTGAAGCTGAAGCCGTCCACCGAGTTCGCCGTGGCGTTGCCGGTGAAGCACTTGATGAAGTTCAGGCTCGACGAGAGGTCGCGGAATTCGCAGTTGTCGATCACAAGGTCTTTCGGCGTTGCCGTGCCGGTGGCCGTGTATGCCGAAACGATGTCCGCAAAATTGGCCCTGTGCAGGATATTGTGGATCGTGATGTTGGCTGCGGTGACCGGGATATTTGCCGTCGTGGCCGTGGTGAATGTCAACGTTGGGCGCATCGAGCCCTGACCGAGGCCGATGATGGCGATACCCGCCACATCGAGCACCAGTGAGGTAGCGCTCGAAATGGATTCGGCGTGACCCGGCTTGACGAAGATGATGTCGCCACGGCTTGCCGTGCAGCGGCCTACCGCGTAATCAATGGTGGCAAACGGCGCGTTGAACGTGCCCTTGTTGCCATCGGACCCGGCCTTCTGGCCGGTCATCAGGGCGGTGGAGTTGGACACCCAAAACACTTCGCCAGGATGGGTCTGGATCAGCGGAACGCCGCGAATGGAGATGCCGGAAACAAAGCCGGCGTAGTTTGACATAGGCATAGAAAGGTCTCCCAATCGACCCGTGAGGGCCTTGGTTCAAGGAATCCGAATGGTGAGGAGAAAGCGAGGGGCCGAAACCCCTCGCTAGTGGGGTGGACTAATCCTGACTCAAGCGCCTTCGCTGCCATACAGTCCATGCGCGTCTGTCCATCCAGGACTGAATCGCATGGTGGCCTTTGCTTTCGCATTACCCGTATCGTGATCGTTATCTTGGGTAAACGAGAGGGCGCGACGCTCGAACATGGTCAAGCCGTTCGGCGCGTCGGTCTTCAGGAACCACTGGTCAGTGTCCGTCAGGTAATGGTTGACCGTGAAGTCAAACATGCCCTTCAGAGCATTGATGTCGTTGTTCGCCGAACCGGACTGATAGTCCGACTTCAGGATGCGCTTGGCGTCGAACATCAGGTTGATCGGGATAATCAACTTGGTGGGACGAAGCGCGATCTGAAGGCCGCGGTCGTTGGTGGCCTGACCGATCTGGATCACCATGTCCTCAAGCGAGGCTTCCGAAAGGTCAGCCGCCGTCGAGAGCTTGTTGCTCCAGGTTCCGTTGGTCGAGGTATGCGAGGTCGAGAGCAAAACCACGCCATCGCCGCCGTTATAACCCGACGTGGTGGCACGGTTGAGGACGTTCGCGCAGACGATTTCCTTGGTCTGGCGCATCGAGAACGCAAGGCGCTTGATGCGGCGACGGGAAACGATCTCGTACTGGTTGTCCTCCATCTCCTCCTCGGTCACGACGTAGCCAAGGCCGTACACGACGTGCGTATAGCGCTTGGTGAAGCCCTGAGTTTCCGAGTCGTAGGAGATCGCGCCGCCTTCCAGCTTGGTCGGAGCCAGGCCGAATCCGGTCAGCGCAGTGTCTTCCTCGTAGTTCTTGGAAGACTTTTCGACCGAGAAGATTTCCCGGTACTCTTCGGGGTGCTCCTTGTAGGAAGCTCCGAAGAAGGCGTGCATCCCCGGCCAAAGTGCCTTGGGATGGTTGCCAGTGGTGATAACGCCTGCCATTGTCTGGTTCCTCCTTAAACAGCAGTCGTCCGGCCAGCGTCATCGACGTTGGACAGGATGTGGTTGTTAATGAGGACTTCAACGACAGCGTAGGCGCCGATCTCGTTCTTCGGCGACTTGCCAAAGCCCAAAATCTTGAGCTGGTTGGACGGATCGTTCGCCGGAGCGTCCGACGTATCGAGGGTCCAATCCGAGCGCAGCGTTGCAGTGGTGGCGACCTTCAAGCACGCATGAAGACCCACATCGGTCGCGGCCAGAGCCGTGCCGGATGCGTCAGCCTGAACCTCGAACACGAGGTCCGGACCACGAGCGACCATGATGATGCGGTCGGTCGAGGTCTCGCGATAGATGGTCGAGTCACGGGTCACGGGAAGAACAGCAACGCAGACGCCCGTAATGGGGTCGCCGTCGCCGTCGAGCGCGATCGTGCAGGTGGGAAGAGTGCCGGGCTGCCAGCCCTGCACTTCCGAGGTATTGGCCGAGCCCGCTTCCACAACCGGGTCGCCGGGACGAATGACGCCCGTCGCACCAGTTGCAAGATAGGGTTCGACCGCTCCGTTGTAGGGCCGGCCGTCCAGATAGCGGACGGGGCGCAGCCCAAAGGGTGCGTTCACGTTAGCCACGTATGGCTCCTATAGATGATGTGGGGTTTAGCCCCGATGCCCGATGGTGTTCTTGCCGTTCGGGACGTAGGATTCGGGGCCGGAGAGTCCTTCTGAACCGGGAGCGGAGCCGCGACGAAGTGCTTTCTCGATCTCGTCAATGGGCTTTTGCTTCTCCAGTCGATCCGCCTCAAAGTATTTCAATGGCTTCTTCAACAGCACGGCTTTCTCGCCGGTTGTCTTGTCTACGGCTCTGTTCATAACGCTGCCCTCAGAGGCAGCCGTGAGCTGATCGGAACGTTCCGTTGACACAACGTCCCAGTCATCATCCTTTGTCATCTGGTGAAGCCGGCCCGGCCGGTCGTTCACCCAGCGATATGCGAAATTAGCCTCGTCCTTCAGGTCGGAGGGAACATGCAGCTTCAAGCCTGCGGTTGCGCCCGTATCGGCACGGCGGCGACGCTCGGTCTTGACTTCCTCGACGCGAGTGGGGCGGGTCATTTCTGCTCTCCAAGATATTCGGCAGCGTAGCGTTCACGCGCCTGTGCTAGGTTTTTGTCGGCGGTCTCTCCCTTTTCGAGGAAAAGGCCGTCTTCCTTGATGAACTTGTCGCATTGGGCTTTGGCGTCTGCGGGGAGCCTGGAATACTTCGACCCGCCTCCTGCGCCAGCCATACGAGAACCGCCTTCAACGCGAGAACCGCGTGCCGGCCTTTCGTCATCGGTGGTTTCTTCCTCTTCCTGCCCGAATTTCTCCGGGTAGCGCTTGGCGACGTATTTGCGGACCTCAACAAGCTGTTCCGCCACGGATAGGCCGGGCTTTTCATTCAGAAGTCTGCCGTTATAATTGTTGGCAACCATCTGCATTTCAGGATCAGTCGAGTACCACGGGTTTTCCGCAAGCCAACCAGCGATGGTCTCTTGGACTTCTTTGGGGAGAGCGGCGTTTACCTTCTCCTTGTTCTCTTCGGTCCTTTCCGCTTTGACTTCGGTCGCCTGTTCGACCTTGTCGTCGTATTCCTTCAGGTCGTCGCGCTCTTTCTGGCGCAACTTGCGGACAAGTTCCTTGTCTCCAACCTCGGCAGCGGCGTCGATGGCTGCGCTGTACTTGTCTTCGAGCTGGGAGCGCTGACGATCCAGGGCGACCTTCGTCATCTTGGCCATCTGCGCGACGGTCTTCTCCGTCGAAGCCTTGTATTCCTTCAGTTCCTTGCGCGACTCGGCGAGTTCTTCCTTGAGCTTGGCGTTTTCGTTCCGAATGAACGGAATGACGGTCTCGCCGCGCTCGACGTACTCGCTTGCCTTGACAAACCCTTTCTTGGGAGGATCGCCCTTCCAGTCCTTCGGGTCTTTCCAGCCCATCGCCTTGGCTTTGGCGACGGTTTCCGGCGTGGAGTCGTCTACGAACTGCTCTAGCGGGGTTTCGGCTTCTGCTGCTTCGGTGTTCATGCTGCTTTCTCGCTCAATGCCGCATCAATGGCGGCTTCGTACTGAAGGCGGAAGTTCATCCTTTTCGTGCCTTGAAGGACGAAAGCGCTCTCCATGTCGGAGGTCGCCTCTCGCGGGACAATTACGAGTCCGGCGCCCGCTAGCACCGCGCGCAAAATGTCTGGATTCGCAAGATTTCGTTTGTTGGTTACGCCGTCGATCAGATGCTCGATGGCGTTATCTGCATCTGCTCTGTTCATGCCAGCACCGCCGACACATCCTTGTCGTTCACCACGCGGTAGGTCTTGCCGTCCTTGCCCTTGTGAGCAAAGCCCGCAAACTTCGCGAACAGAACGACATCGCCGACTTTCGGCTTCTGGTCCTGGACGCCTTCCCACTTGTCGTAGGTGAAGGCCAACGGGGCCAGCGCGACAATCACGCCCTCTTGCTGGGCGAACTGTGCCCGGTCCTTGTGCTCGTCAGGCAGGTAGATGTTGCCGATCTTGTCGCCGATCTCACGCGGCGCGATCAGCACCTTGTACTCGGTCGGATACACTCCGCTCGGGTTCGTCATCTTCAATGTCCTCATATTTCAGTTCACTCAGGTCTTTCGCGGCTTCTGCCCGCGCCTTAAGGTCAGCAAGCTCGACGGGATCGCAGTTTCCCTGCTCCCACGACCTTGCTATCCATTTCTGCTTGTTGGCATCTGCCAACTCTCCGACACGCTTCAGAACGTGTTCGGTAACCGGATGCGAAAGCCATTCTTCAAAGGCTTCGCGATCGATCAAAACGACCATCCATTACCGTTAGGCGCCGGAGCGTTAGGCCGCGCCCACTGGCTCTGGCTCGAAAACGAGCTGGCATAAGGCGTCGTCCAGAAGTGCGGGAAACTGCCGCTAGACGGGTCAAACCCCGCAGCCTTCGGGTGCCCGTTCATCATGCCGTGGAACAGCCCGCGCATGTCGTAGTCCTGCACGCCGTTCATATTGAACGGGATGTTGTTCTGACCGGCCCAATTACGGAACTGACTCTCCATCAGCGGAGGCAGCGTCGTGTTGAAGCCTCCAGCGCCAGGTTGGAGGAATTGCTGGTTCTGCGCGAACATGCTGGACTGCTGCGGGTTGGGCTGCGAGATTGACGCAAGAGCGTTCTTGATTGGCGCGAACTGCTGCTTGACCTGATCCATGATCGGGTTGAGCAGGTATTGACCAAGCGGGCCTTCTCGTAGCTGCTGGACCGGCGCCGTGATCTGGCCGAGGATGCCGCCGAAGGGGTCCATCAGGCTTCCTCGGTCGCTTTCTTCTCAGCCGCCTGCACCTTGGCCTGCTCGCGGTCCTTGTCGCGGTGCGCGTCTTCCATGTCCTGCTTCATCGCATCGGCCATCTTGTCGGCAGGCAGCAAACTGGTTTCCATGACGGTCTTGCCGGCCTCAGCGCGGGTCTTCAGCGCGTTCACATCGGCCTCATGCGGCATCAGCGCCGTCTCGACCTTGGTCTTCTCGGTCGTCGCGGCGTCCTTCTCAGCCCCGGCGAGGTTCTTGGCCGTCTTGGACTGCAACTCTTCCAGTTGCGCCTTCTCGGCTGGCGACGGGCCTTGCTGCTGCACAATCAGTCGGTCAGGCGATTCCACGCCCATCGCCTCATAAATGCGGGTCAGCGCTTCTCTCGGGTTCTGGATCGGACCAAACGCGGGATGCTCGGCAACCTGCATCAGGAATTGAGCATGAGCCGCCCTTTGCATGTCCGTGACCATCTTCGGGTCAGCCACGGGGCAAATATCCATCGACTGGATGTCGTAGTCGGACTTCTCGACGGCCTCTTCCTGATCCTGGAACGTGTAATAGGTCTTCTCGTCAATGTGCTGCGCGTTCAGCCGGAACAGTAGTTTGAATTCGTCCTTCAGCGCCCGATAGATGCGCTTGTAGATCGCGGTAAAGACCTTTAGGCCCTGCTCGATCATCGCAAGCGTGGTCGTCGCGGTCTGGGTCTGCCCGTTCGTGTCGCCGGTCAGGATGTCCTTGACCGCGGTAATGTCCTTTGCCGCCTCGACCATCATACCCAAGAGCTGGAACAGCACAGCACTCGGCTCAGGAAACTGGTGGTGAAGGATTTGGTCCTTCAGCGTGCCGGTTACCTCGATCTGCTCAAACCGGCCCGGCGCGATCTTGATCTGCCCGCCCTTCTTCAGGCGAACACCCGTCCCGATGAAGCCACCGCCGGCAATGGCAAGATGCCCGGCGTCAAGCATCTGGTTGATCGTGGTGTCGATCGTCTCGCCAAGGCTTTCGAGAAGCTGGCCGAACCCGATGTCGTAGAAGCCGCCCTTCGGGTCGGGGATAAAGCTGTACTTGACGAAATACTGGTCTTTCTGAATCCGGACGATGCGCTTGCCGTTGTCCTTGACCTCTTCCATGCGGAAGTTGGCGACGATCCGCATAACCTTGCAGTCATCCTTGTGGACCGTGACGATGTACGGCTCCTTGTAGCCGTCGCCGTCCAGGTCCCAATAGCAATGCTGCTCAAGGAACAGATGCGGCGCGTCCTCGTCGTTGTCGGCATCGTTTGGCGTGCCAAGCTCGATGTCGAGGAAGGTCTCGCTTAGTTTCCGCTCCTCGATCTCCTGTGGATAGAGGTAGACCTCATGCGTGACAGCAGGGGCCTCGTCCAGCGAGCGGCACTTGTTGTTGACGACCAGGTGGACGGCCGGGACCATCTCCGAGACGTTGCGGCCCATTTCCTCCGACCGGCGCACCTTTCGAAAGGCGCAGCCAACAATCGGCAGGTGATGCAGAAGAACGTCGGTGTCCTCCTCCCATTCCGGCATCTCGTTGAGAAGCATGTACGACATATGCTTCGAGACGCGATCGGCCTTGGCGCGCTTTTCTCCAGGCTTCTTGATCCACAGCGGTTCCTGGTTGACAGGATCGCGGCGCGGCTCTCCATTCTCGTCCTTGATCGGAACGCCGGCATCGGAACCGACAACCTGACCCTTGACGATGCGATTCCCGTCAACAATGGCGGGATAGGCCCGCGCTCCGAACTGGAGGGCCGCAACCGTCACCAACGGGTATTTGATGTTAGCGGCGTTCGGAAACGGGTAGTTCTTGGGCTGGCGAACCTGGAGCGCAACGTCCATCGCCCGCTTGGACATGGTCTCCCATTCTTCGCGGGATTTCTTGTCGATCTCGTATTTGCGGTGAACGCATTGGGCGATCTCGTCGAGCTTCGCCTGCCCGTCATCCGCGCCCATCTCGTCAAGGATCAGGTCAGCAATATTCGCCGATTGCTCGTACTTGACCAGCTTGGCAAGCGTCGTCGCGAGGGCTGGTGTTCGCTTCTTGGTGTCGTCGGCGGTGGGCTTGTAGAGCATCAGTATCCCGTCACGCTCGATCTGCCGCGCTGCAAGCTGGTGTCGTCCTCGTCTTCATCTTCTTCCTGCGGGATTTCATAGGCGACACACATCAAGCCGAAGGCGTCCGCGCCATGCGACGACCAGTCATGTTCAGGCCCAAGCCCAACATTGCGCTCATCGTCCGACTTCTTTTCGTGATACCAGCCCAGCGCGTCGCGCCCCGGCTCGGTGGTTGAAGCGTTGAACCAGATGGACGGGAACAGCCGCCTTGCGGACTCAATCCGCATCTTGGCCTTTCCAGCACATTGGGATCCTAAGCTTAGAATTCCACGTGGACAAGTTGTCG
>JADMIO010361573.1_pt1 | contig 49903 bp, 43 predicted proteins | sample 8958161 | NCBI WGS metagenome assembly JADMIO01 (sample SAMN16585339, study PRJNA669376) | soil metagenome | isolation source: Crop rotation soil | place: USA: Cullars Rotation, Alabama | collected 2011
GCCGCGACTTCAAGTCACGTGAATTCCAAGCTTCGGATCCCACTGTGCTGGAAAGAGATTAAAACCGGTGGCGCGGGCTTCTACAACGTCGCAGGCGAACGCGCGCAGATCAAATCATCGCAGATCGCCTATCTCAGCAGATCTAAGTAAAACAGGAAATTGCCATGGCAGAAAACGACAATGAATGGTTATGGTTTGACGAGGACGAGCCGGTCCAAACACCGCTCCAGATGGATAGTGCCTCGCCGCAGATGGACAAATCGGCGGTTTCCGCCGCCGAGGTAGTGAAGGCTGTACCGCTCCACTTGCAGGGCAAGAGCGATGAGGCGATCGAGGAACTGAAGCGCGGGCTGCAAAAGGGCCTGTTCCTTTCTGAGATCTACTCGACGCTCGGGCAAATCTACTTCGAAAAACAGAGATATGCTGAAGCCGCCGATGCATACGGCAAGCTGGCCGCCGCCGAGCCGAAACACAAGACCGCGAACTACAACCTGGCAATCTGCCTGGAGAAAGCCGGCAACATCCAGGAAGCCTCTGACGCCTTTAAGAAGGCTGTGGACGCGGATGGAAGCCGCTCCGATGCGCAGTTGGGTCTTGCCATCTGCCTGCTGCGGTTGAATCGGCCCGCCGACGCGAGCGCGCACTTCGATCAATATCTCGCCGGAAATGCGGATAGCGAGTCCGCCCAGTTCGGCAAAGCAGTCTGCGCGCACATGCTGAACCGCTTCGATGAAGCTGCATCGGCCTATAAGAAAGCTCTCTCGAAGAAACCGAATTCCCAGGATGTTCTCTCGAACCTGGTTTCCCTTGGCTTGGCGAGCAAAGATTTTGGAATGGTTCGCGAATACGCCGACCGTCTGCTCAAGGTGAAGCCACAGGCCCGCGTCGCGCTGGAAGGCCTTGCGGCCGTGGCGCTGGCAGCGGGTAAGTTCGACGTCGCGGCGCAGCAGTGCTCGGAGCTGGTCAAGGCCGCTCCGGATTCCTTCGAAGCCCAATACAACCTCGGCGTGGCGTATCAAAAGCTCGGCCGTCTGGATCAGGCGGTTCGCGCATACTCGGAAGCCATCCGTCTCAATCCGAATTCCGAACTGGCACAGGCAAATCTGGGTGTCGTTCTCCAGGAAAAAGGGGATGCCGCCGGCGCTCGCGGAGCCTATGAGCGAGCTCTGCAGATCGCTCCGGATCTGCCTGCCGCGCTGTGGAATATGGCGCTTCTCGCCGATCAACGGGGAGATGATGAAGAAGCGGCGATTCTCTATTCAGAGGCCGTCGCCAAGAAGCCTGATTGGGACGAAGCTTGGTTCCGCCTCGGGTACATTCAACTGCAGCAGGGCGATTACGCGGCTAGCATCGAAGCTTTCGGCGAGTGCGTGAAGAAGCGCAACGACTGGGCCGACGCGCAGCTCAACCTGGGACTGGCCTATTGGTGGTCCGGCGAGCGCGAGCCCGCGCGGAAGGCTTTTGAACGGGCATTCAACATACAGCCCTCGTCGGTTGAAATTCTCCGGAGTCTCACCGCTCTTACGGTCGAACTCAACGATTTGAAAAAGGCGCAGGATTACCAAGCCAAGTTGAACAAACTAGGCGACCGGAACGCCGAACTGAGCTACAATTTCGGCATCGCCTTCCAGGAGGCAAGCCGGTTTGACGACGCTGCGAAGGCGTACCGCGAGGCCATCAATATCAATCCGGGTTTCGCCGAAGCGCACCTGAACCTTGGCCATGCTCTGAAAGAGTTAGGCCAGGAACAGGAAGCTAAGGCCTGCTGGGAACTGGCAATCTCCACCAAGCCCGACCTCGCCAGCGATTATTTCTAGACTCTTCCATTAGGACCGGGCTGTCGCCCTCCTCGACGGCCCGGTCTCTCTTTCGTTCTGCTAGTATAAAAATCCAGGTATGACGACACTCGCGGTCCTTTATGAGCGTCTCGGCGGGGAGAAGGCGTTCCATGCCATCGTCTCCGATTTCTACAAGCGGGTGCTCGCCGACCCCTCATTAGCTCCGTTCTTCCAAGGCGTCGACATGGACCTGCTCCAGCAACACCAGGCAGCTTTTCTGATTCAGGCATTAGGCGGACCCAAGGAGTATCACGGCAGGGAGTTACGGGTGGCGCACTCTGGTCTGAAAATAGCCAAGAAGGATTTCTACGCGGTATCGGATCACTTGATGAATGCTCTTGCCGCGATGGGCATTGATGAGGACGTGATCGGCGAGGTGGAGGACCACCTGGAACCCCTCTCCCGGGAGATCGTCAACTCCCCGGACACGCCGTAGATCTATCGCATCATGCCGACACAGTCTGGCATTTCACGGGAATGGCTTCGGATGGTACCGGCTCCGATACCGGGCGTGCATTGAACCACCGCACCAGATCCGAATCACCCACTCTCCGCCGGGCCATAATGGCCCGCCGGTTCCGCAGCGCGCGCGGAAGGCATCGCGCCACATGCCAGAAAGCTGGAAGCGAACGCGGTTCAGAGACCAGGCATCCGCCAACAACCAGCAAATCCCTCAGCGTCGCTTCCAGCCAGCATTGCCGGTAGATTCCAGCGGTAGTGTTCTTGATCCGCATCAGGAACCTGTTCTTAACCGAGTGCATATTGAGGATCGCCGGAACTGCCCTGCGATTCCCGGCCACGACCCGCCGCACGTGGTAAGCCACGGCGTTCGGAGTATACAAACATCCCCAGCCCAGAAGCTGCGCCCGCCAAGCCACGTCCGCATCCTCGCGATAGGCGAAGAAGTCCGGATCGAAGAACGCGCCATCATTCGAGACGTCGTCGATCATGGTCCGCCGGTATAACGCCGCTGCACCGCTCGCCCCGAAAACGTACTCCATGGAACCGAACCGGCCGCTCGCCAGTTCCCGGGAACCCCGGTCGAAATGGCGTATCTCCGGCGTGAAGTACATCCCCACCGAGTCGATCCGAACCTCGCGGGGAACAGTCATGTCCGCCCCGATCGTCAACAGCCGCCCGCAGATACTGCCTACGGAGGGGTCGATTTCACCCGCCTCAAGGATCTGCTCCAGGAATCCCGGCGTGAGGAACACATCCGGGTTCAGAGTCAGAACCCAGTCGCTGCGCGAAGCGGCGATGGCCTGATTCTGGGCCGCCGCGAATCCGACATTCCTTTCATTATGAATGATTTGGAGCCGATCTGCGAACCGTTCCAGGATCTCCCGGGTGCCGTCGGTCGAGTCATTATCGACCACCACAACCTGGAACGAGACCCCGCTCTGCCGGAACAGCGCCTCCAGGCATGGACCGATGAATCGCTGGCTGTTGTAGGTCACAATGGTCACTGCAACCGAGGTTTTGGCACTCGAACGTGTCAGCATGAGAGCAGTCGCTATTTCAAAGACCCAAATTCGGTGGTTTGAACTACACTTCTTTTGATAAATGTTCGAAGAAAATTCTTTGGAGCTGTAGTTGGACGGGGTTGGTCGGGAATCTTTGCTTGTGAAGATCAGTGATGCCGTTTTATCCACTTGGTGATGGAACTTTGGGCCTTGCGCAACCAGACCGCGCCGTTACGGCGCTGCAGGATCAGGTAGCGCAACTGTTTGAGGAGGCGCGCGAGGATGTTTATCGCTACCTTCTGATGCTGGGAGTCCATCCGCCCCAAGCCCAGGAAGCCGCCCAGGAGTCTTTTCTCCGGCTCTACGCCTCCTTGAAGAAGGGCGAGGTCATTGAAAACCCGAGGGCTTGGGTGTTCCGGGTGGCCCATAACCTGGGGCTGCGGATCCGCCAGAAGCAGAGCTCGCAGCAAGCGTTCGATCCGGAGATTGAGTCGCAAATGGCGGCCCCCGGACAGAATGCCGAGGAGCGTCTCATTGAGCGGGAACGCTCATTGCGATTCCACCGTGCGGTGGAAGGTTTATCTGAACAGCAGCGCCGGTGTCTGTATCTCCGGCTGGAAGGTCTGCGCTACCCGCAGATCGGGTCGATTCTGGGAATCAGCGCTTCCACCGTTGGCGAATTCCTTCGCCGCGCCATGACGCGGCTGAAAAAGATCGCCGTGGAAGACGCGGCGTGGAAGAAGAATGATGAGTAGGTCTCGTATGAACCATCCGCAAGAGGACGAGCTGTTGCGCTACTCCGATGGCGAGCTGCCGGCGCGGCGGTCTCGCGAGATCCGTTTGCACCTCGAGGCGTGCTGGCAGTGCCGCGCCGGCCTTGAGGAGCTTCAAAAAGTTATCAGTGATTGCGTGCGCTACCGGAAGGATCTCCTGCAAATCTACCTTCCTTCTCCGCCTGCACGATGGGGGGACATTTACCAGGGCTTCGCCGAAATCGACGCTTCCGGGAATGATGTCCCCCTCTTTCTTCGTGTTCGCGAGTGGCTTCGCTTCCGCTTCACGGCAGTTCCACGTTGGGCCACCGCAGCGGTCTCGTTGGTCCTGATTGCTGCAATCGCCATTCAGTTTCTGCAGACGCCGTCATTGCAGGCGGCGGAATTACTTCGCAAAGCGGTGGCGGCTTCGGACGCGCGTCCCGCCAAGCCTCGGTTGATCCAGATCAAAACCAGCAAACACCAGATCACGCGGCGGATGAACACCACCCGCAGCGCCTCCGATTCAGAAGCCGCGGCTTCCATCCAAACGCTGTTCCGCGCGGCCCGTTACAATTGGAATGATCCTTTAAGCGTCAGGTCTTATCAGGCTTGGCGCGATGGGCTTTCCGACAAGCGGGACGAAGTGACCACCGTAAACGAACAGTTGCCGGAGCAAAGCGCTTACCGTATCCGCACCACGTCTTCCACAGGGGAGCTGGCGCAGGCGACTCTTACGCTGCGCGTCAAGGACTTGGCGCCGCTGGAGCAGCGCTTCGAATTCCGCGATCACGAATGGATGGAGATTTCCGAGCTCCCGGAGGATACGGCACTCACAGCGGATACCCATTTGAAAACGCCCACGATTGCGCCGCCTGCATCGTCGACGCAAATCGCGCAAGCCGCACCAGTATCGGTGCCGGAGCGAACGGCTCCCGTTTCCGTCGGCACGGAACTGCAGGTATTCGCCGCACTGCATCGCGCCGGAGCCGATCTCGGCGACCCGATTGAAGTAACCCGTGAGCGCGACCGCATCGTTGTCGCCGGCGTAGGTATCGCTCCGCAACGCCAGGAACAGATTCATAAGGAACTCGAAGCCGTGCCCAACGTGGTGGTTCGCTTCTCAGAACCTGCGCAGGCCGCCGCGCAGTACAGCCAACCGGCTCCCGCTAGTTCCGGGAAGACGGTTGTACCGACGTTCCAATCCCGCATTGAACAACAACTGGGCAGCCGCCAGAATTTTGAACAGTTCTCTTCGCAGCTTCTCGACATGACGGATTCCATGATGTCCCGCGCTTATGCACTGCGGCGTCTTGCGGACCGGTTCTCGAGGGATGCTGAGTCCGCGCTGACACCGGCTGACCGGCAGGTTCTGCAGAACTTGAACCGGGAGCATGCCAGTGCGATCCGACGCCAGACCGCCCAGATGGAGCGGTTATTGGTACCAGTGCTGACGCCGCTCGCCGGACGCCCTACTGGGACAGCTACCAGCGGAATTCATTCCGATGCCTGGCAACCCGCTACCGAGGAAGTGTTCCAGAACGCGCGGAAGCTCGAAACGCTTTTGGCCGTAATGTTGGGAGTCGCGCCGGGCAATCCGAGCGCACAGCTTCCGGCAGATGTCCTTCTCAGTGCTGCGCAGTTGCGAGCGAGCCTGGAAGCCTACGAACAGCTCGCAATCCAGGAACCTGGAGGCAAGTGAAGCCAGTCCTGCAAGCCATCTTCGTGTGTCTTGCGGGCGTCGTCCCGTTGCTGGCCCAACCACAAGCTCATCTTGCGGGCGTCATTATGGATGCTTCGAATGGAAGCGTTCCCGACGCCCTGGTCAGCGTTGTCAACGAAGACGTTGGATTCCGGCGCGTCACGCAATCGCAGGCCGATGGACATTACTCGGTCGCATCGTTGCAGCCGGGCGTCTATAAGATCACGGTTCGCAAAGAGGGCTTTCGAACCAGTGTGCGATTCGGCGTGAAGCTCGATCCGCTTCAGTCGGTTCGCGCGGACTTCGCGCTGGTAGTAGGAAGCGTTCACGAAGTCATCACTGTGGAAGGCACTCCAGGCCTTTTGAGCGGTGAGGATGCTTCTGTCGGAGCGGTGATGGGACGCGAGGAATTCGACCATCTGCCGGTGCATCAGGGCGGACTGTTGAACCTGCTCGAAATGATGCCGGGCACTACAATCACGCCGGCGACGCGGGGCGAATCCGGCCAATTCACGGTGAATGGACAGCGCCCCAACACGCACTATTTCACCGTGGATGGCGCGAGCGCGAACACGGGCGTGAGTGGAGGCGGCTCACCGGCGCAATCGACCGGCGGCGCGTTGCCTGGGATGAGCGCGATTGGAAGCTTGCACAGCATGATCTCCAGCGAATCGATGCAGGAGATGAGAGTGCAGACGTCCACTACCGCCTCAGAACTGGGCCGCCTGCCGGGCGCGCAGGTTTCGATCACGAGCCGGTCGGGGTCCAACGATTTTCACGGAGCGCTCGCCTACTATTTCCGCCATGAGGATCTGACGGCGAACGATTGGTTCGCCAATGCATTCGGGGACGCAAGGGCTCCGCTGCGGATGAACAACCTCGGGGCGAGTCTAGGCGGACCTGTGATTCGCAACCGGACCTTCTTCTTTCTCGCGTATGAAGGAATGCGTCTGCGGCAACCGTTTGCGTGGAGCGCTCCCGTGCCGTCGTTGGACTTTCGTGAGTCCGCGCCGGCCTGGGTGAAGCCTGTGCTGAATGCATACCCTGTACCGAACGGGGTCGACCTGGGACGCGGATTAGCGCAATGGACAGGGCGTAATAACCGGTCTTCGGGACTGGATGTGGGTAGCTTGCGTCTAGATCAGGTGATCTATTCGCGGCTCACGGCTTTCGCCCGCTACAACCAAACGCCATCCAAAAGTGAGTTCGGCAATGCGCAGATCAACCGGTTGGAGCTTCGGTCCCGCAGCACTACGTTTGGGATCAACTGGAGGCCGAGTCAGAACTCGACCGTTGATGCGCGGTTCAACTTTTCCGACGCGAGCGCACAATCGTCCTGGCGGCAGGCCGATGCGTTGGCTTCCCCGTGTGCATTGCAGATAGCGACGCTGAGCCTGGTATCGACACCCCATGTGTGCGGATCACTGGTGCGATTCACCATCGCCGGGATGGGGCAGTTGGTTTCCGGGCAGGAAGGAGAGCGCCGGCAAGGCCAGTTTCAGTACGTGCAGACCGTGAGCCTCGATTGGCGCGGCCACTCGTTGCGGACGGGCGGGGACTTTCGCCGCCTGACTCCGAGCCGTAGAGATGCATCACCGGCGGTCAACATCATCGCCGATACGTTGCAGGATCTCGCAGATGTTCAGAACCGGTCTTACGCGGTGTCTTCGGCCGTAAACGCGGCCACGGTGACGAACGAGCTTTCTCTGTTTGCGCAGGACACGTGGCGGATCTCGTCGCGCCTGACTGCGACGTTTGGGCTTCGGTGGGAGTTCAGCCTGCCGCCCACGAACACGCAGAACGTCTATTTCGTAGATCCGGGATCCATTGAACCGGTACAAGGGAATCACCAGGTGTGGCCGGAGCGCTACGACTACCTGGCGCCGCGCGTGGGTATCGCCTACCGGCCTTGGAACATCAAGCGGACGGTGCTCCGCGGCGGGTTCGGCATCTACTATGATTCGAGCCTGAGCCTAGCCACCGATCTATTGAATGGCGGACCGCTCAACGCCTCGGAATACACCAACTCGAGGAACGGCTCCATACGAACCCTGCTGCTGCACTTCGGCTTCCCATCTGACTTGCGGCTGCCTCAAGTCAAGCAGTGGAACGCCTCCATCGAGCATGCCGTAACCGATCATGACGTGATCTCGGCTAGCTACGTGGGATCGAAGGGCGAAGATCTGATCCGCCGCGAGATCGGTGGGCCGGGCACCACGGATACGGTCTGGCTCGCGCTGGCGACCAATCACGGATACTCGTCGTATCACGCCTTTGAGGCACAGTATCGCAGGAACGTCGCACAAAACCTGCAGACGCGCGTGTCGTACACCTGGTCCCATTCAATCGACAACGGCTCGGCGGATGCGGCACTGCAGTGGGTGGGCATTGGTGCACTGGATGATAACAATCGCGGATCGTCTGACTTTGATGTTCGCCATTCGTTGACGGCTGCGTTGACGTACGAGTTCTCTCGGGCGGCCGGCACGCCGAAGCTGCTCCGGGGCTGGGGCATGGACGGCATGTTCCGCGCGCGGACCGGGTTTCCCATCACTGTGCTGAACAGCGAGCAGTATTACGGGCTGAGCTTCTCCAATGTGTTCCGTCCGAATCTGGTGGGCGGTGTTCCGGTGTGGCTGGATGATTCGTCCTCTCCATCGGGCCGCCGCATCAATCCTGCGGCTTTTCAGCCGGCAGGCAGTACGACACAGGGCAACCTGGGACGCAACGTGCTCACGGGCTTTGCCTTGTCGCAGGTAGACTTCTCCTTGCGGCGTGAGTTCCTCTTCGGCGAGACCCGGTCCCTGCAATTCCGGGTAGAGGCTTTCAACCTACTCAATCACCCCTATTTTGCGGACCCTGAAAAGTACCTGGTGAGCCCGTTGTTCGGACGGTCGACGTCGATGCTCAACCTGATGCTGGGGACAGGAACACCGGCTAGTGGATTGGCCCCAATCTTTCAGGCCGGCGGTGCGCGGTCTGTGCAAGCTTCGATTCGGTTGCGGTTCTAAGGGACGGTCAGCTTTTTCTCAGCACCGTAGATGGTCAACAACGGATGCTTTGCGACCGCGCGGTATTCGTAGACCTCTCCGGATTTCAGGTCTTTGGTCTGTACGGTGAAGGCGCCGGGTTGCGAGCGGCGCTGAAAACCGGCTGCTGTCCAAGAGGTCGTCCGCTCATTCGCATCGAGGCCGGTGATCGAGCGATACTCGAAACCTACCTCGATTGATTTCTCATCGCCGAGATCCTTCAAGTCTCCTTGAAATACCGTGATGCCCGCAGTATTGCGGACGGCATTCGAAGTCAGCACAACCGGTGGGCGGAGTGCGGGCTTCACGTTCGTCAACTTGAGGACTACCGGGTTGGGCCACTTGCTGTTGTCTTGCAGCCGCTGTGCGTGCATCGCACGAATGTGCAGACCGTCGGATTCCTGATGCCACGTGGTCTTCGGGATAACCTTCGGTTGATATTCGAGCACTAGGTCGTTCTGGCCGAGCACGCTGACTTGTGTCTCGGGTGTTGCCCGTACCGATCGCAGGACCAGGTCTTTCCACGCGCCGCGCTTCCAACGTTCCTTCTCTTTCACGATTGCGTACAGCGTATCCGAATCCTTCTTCTTCGTGAACCAGATGTCCTTCTCGTTCGTGACCACCCAGGGACGCGTGCTGTACATGGACTCCTGATTCACCATCATCCACAGAGCGACTTCGCGCAGGCGCTCCTCCTGCTCGATCGGCAATTCGCCATCCGGCTTTGGGCCGACATTCATCAGCAGGTTTCCGCCTTTGGCGCGCGTCTCCACGAGTAGACTGATCACTTGACCGCCGCTCTTGTAGCTCTCGTTCTGCGGTTGATATTGCCATGCCGTGCCCATCGTCATGCACGCTTCCCAAGCGCCGTCGAGCGGAATACCAGGCACGTACTGCTCCGGCGTTTGAATAGCGCCGCGGGTCACGACAACGTTCGGTTGCATCTTCCACGCGAGTTCGCGGAGGCCGTTCGGTTCACCATCGAAGAAGATCACATCGATTGTTCCGTACTTGCTCATCAGTTCCTTGACCTGGGCCTGGTCGTGAGCCAGCAAGCCGGGATTGGACGACGGCTCTACATCGGGAACATGGCGCTGGATCGTCTTGTGGTTCTTGTAGAGCCACCAGAAGTCATCGGGCGAGAAGTAGACTCCGGCCGCGATTCCCTGCTCCCGAAACGCCTTGAAGATTTCGGCTGTCGCGTCATGCTTGAACGGCGTGCGCATGATGCTGAAGTCGGTGGTCGCCGAATCGAACATCGTGAAACCCGAGTGGTGCTTGGTGGTGAACACCACGTACTTAATGCCGGCCAGCTTTGCGAGTGCGGCCCAATCCTGCGGATAGAATTTCCGGGGATTGAAGGTCTTCGGCAGATCGGCGATGAACCGCTGCAAGTAATCGTCCGACGCTCCAACCATGGAGTGGCTGATCACCACGCCCGTCTGGCTATCGAGGCTCCAATGAATGAAGAGACCGAAGCCTTGGTCGCGAAACCATTCGAGCCGCTCCGGCCGGTTGCCGTCCTGGGCAAAACAAATGGTCGCCGCCAGCAAGGCGGTGGCGGCACGTAGGTAGGATTTCATGCTACGACAGTATCTTCTCGGCGACGACGCCCGCAACATCGGTCAACCGGAAATCACGGCCGCTGTATCGATAGGTGAGGCGCTTGTGATCGAAGCCCAACAAGTGCAGGACGGTCGCATGGAAATCGTGGATGTGCATGCGATCTTCTACCGCGTGATAACCAATCTCGTCGGTTGCGCCGTAGACGAAGCCCGCCTTCACGCCGCCGCCGGCCATCCACGTTGTATAGCCGTACGGGTTGTGGTCTCGTCCATTGCCGCCTTGTGAAACCGGCGTGCGTCCGAACTCACCGGCCCAGATCACCAGCGTGTCCTTGAGCAGACCCTTCGCCTTCAGATCCTTCAGCAAGCCCGCGATCGGCTTATCCACTTCCTTCGCGTTCTGACTGTGCTTGACGAACAGGTCACTGTGCTGATCCCACTTGTAGCTGTGGGTGCACTGAATGTAGCGGACGCCGCGCTCGGCCAAGCGACGCGCCAGCAGGCACTGCCAACCGAAATCGCGCGTGACGTCCTCGTCCATGCCGTATAGCTTCTTGGTCTCTTCCGATTCCTTCTCCACCTGAAAGGCTTCGGGTGCTTCCATCTGCATGCGGAATGCGAGTTCGAAAGTCTGGATGCGCGCTTCGAGTTGCGGATCGTTCTTGCGCAGGCTCGCTTGGCGACGGTTCATGTTCTGCAACATGTCGAGCTCGTAGCGCTGCTCTTCGCCGGTGAAGCCCTTCTGCAGCAGATACTCGATGGGCTCGCCCTTCACGTCGTCTACCTTCAATCCGGCGTTTCCGATTGCGGTTCCCTGGTATGCGCCCGGAAGGAATGCCGAGCCCCAGTTCTTCGATCCGCCATGCGACAGAGCAGGCTTAATGGTGATGAAGCCGGGGAGGTTGTTGTTCTCCGTGCCCAGACCATACAGCGTCCATGCGCCCATGCTGGGCCGGACGAACGTGCTGGAACCGGTGAACGTCTGCAACAGCGCCGCGCCGTGATCGACGCCTTCGCCGACCATCGACCGCACCACACACAGATCGTCCACGCAGGTCGCCACAGTCGGGAACAGGGTGCTAACCGGAATGCCGCTCTTGCCATGTTGATTGAAGTCCCACATCGGTTTCATCAATGGGCCTGGAGGTTCTCCGGCGAATGCCAGAGGGCGCTTGATGGGCAGCGGCTTTCCGTTGTCCGTATAGAGCTTCGGCTTCGGATCGAACGTATCAATGCTGGAAGGACCGCCGTGCATGAACAGGAAGATCACTCGCTTCGCCTTCGGTGCGAAGTGCGGCTGCTTGACCGACAACGGATTGTCGGCGGCGTGCAATAGATCCGAGAGACCGAGGTATCCGAAGCCGCATGCGGCGGCGCGCAGGGCCGCGCGCCGGGACATCGGCTTCTCCGATTTGTGAAAGAGTTTCTGTATGAGATCCATGCGCGATTAGTCCAGGTAGATGAATTCGTTTGAAGCAATCAGGATGCGGCACAGACTGAACCATGCATCCGACTGCGTTCGCTTCGCGGCGAACTTCTTCTCGAAGTTCGTGACATAACTGAGTCCCGCGTCGAGTTCGTCGGGAGCCGGCTCACGATTCAAGACCTTGAGGTACAGCCGCCGTAGACGGGCGCTCGCGCCGGGTGAATCCTTCATGACCTGCGTCGCCAGGTTCTTCGATCGCGCCGTGATGAAGTCGCTGTTCATCATGAACAAGGCCTGGGGCGCGATGGTGGTGAGCGGACGTTTTCCAGCCACTGTGGTCGCGTCGCCAAAATCGAAGAGGTTCAAGAGCGTGGGCAGATTCGCGCGCCGCAATGGCACGTACACCATGCGCCGCGGGATGTCTTCCGGCCGCAGGCTCAAGCGGTCGTTGCTGTTTTCGCTATCGGTGCCGAAGCCTTTCTGCAGCGTGCCGCCCATGGTCAGGTCGAGCGTTCCATCCGCTGCGAGAAGCCCATCGCGAATCTCTTCGACGGTTAACCTGCGCCGAGCGAAATGCGAGAGGAGCTTGTTGTCCGGATCGTTCTGCATTGTGTCGTCAGGGATGTCGCTACTCATCTGATAAGCGTTCGAGAGGACGATCATCCGATGCATCGACTTCACCGACCAACCGCTCTCGACGAAACTACTTGCCAGGAAATCGAGCAGTTCCGGATGAGTCGGGCGCTCGCCCATCTTGCCGAAGTTGTCAGGTGTGCGGACGATTCCGTCGCCGAAGTGTCCCTGCCAGATCCGGTTCACCATCACGCGCGCGGTTAGCGGATTTTCGGGTTTGCTCAACCACTGCGCCAGTTCCAAGCGGCCGCTGCCCTTCTCGATTGCGGGCGGCTGATCGTACCTGGTCATGATCAGAGGGAAGGCCTTTGGGGCATCGGGGCCGGGGCTGTTGTAGTCTCCGCGAATGAAGACCTTCTGGTCCACGGGGTCGCCCTCTTCTACCGCGCAAGCCATATCGGGCTCGGGCGGCATGGTGTCTTTCAGGGTCTTCAATTCCGTTTGAAGCTGTGCTAGCCGGGTCTTGGTTTCTTCCGGCATCAGCTTGTCCCGGTCGGCTTTTCCGACAGAGAATGGACCGCGGAAAGTTACGGCGAAGAAGAACGGGTCCTTCTCCATTTCGAACTTCGGCTTGGGCGGAGGCGGCATGTTCTTCTCGGCTGTCATCTTCCGGAAGCGGGCCCGCCACTTGTCCATCTTCTTGGTCCAGTCCACGCGTTCGGCCTCGTACCGCTGCTGGTAGGCCTTCGCGACATCGGCCAGCTTCTCCGGCGCGGCGGCTCGCCACTCATCGAGACTCGGATCGGCGGCAGCCTTGTCGTTCGTCTTCAGGTACTTCACCCAGCGCTTGAGAACGTCCTCGCGAAGTCCAGTCTCTTTCGCGACCACAGCCGTGTCGGCGTTATCGGCGTAGACTCTGCGGGCGGCCAGCATGTATTCCGCGAGGTGTGGAACCAGCGACGAAGTGTATTTGTCGACCTGCTCATCGGTGATGTCTTCGATCTCAAGCGTTTTCCGGTTCACCATTTCCTGATGTTGGGTGTAGCGCTCGTAGTCTTCCTTCGGAACCAGCGGCCGGAAGAGCAGCTTGGAACCTTTCGATGCGAAGTCGCGCGTGTTGGCGAAGATCGCGATCATCGAGTAATAATCCTTCGTCAACAGGGGATCGAACTTGTGGTCGTGACAGCGGGCGCAGGCGAGAGTCACACCCATCATCGCCCTAGATACGACGTCCACCTGCTCGTCGTAGACGTCGTAGAACATCTTGGTCCGGTCCTTCTGTGCGAGGGCCTTCGCGCCTAACGCAAGGAACCCGGTGGCGACGATGCCTCTCCGGTTCAGCTCGCCTTGATGCGCCGCGGGAAGCAGGTCGCCGGCGATTTGTTCACGGACGAATTGGTCGTACGGCAGGTCGTTATTGAACGCCTCGATTACGTAGTCGCGGTAGCGCCACGCATATGGATAGCGATGGTCTTCGTCGTTGCCGGTGGAATCGGCGTAACGCGCGACATCGAGCCAGTGGCGGCCCCACTGCTCACCGTAACGCGGGGAGGCCAGCAGGCGATCGATCACCTTCTCGTATGCCTTCGGCGAATGGTCCGCGATGAAGCTCTTCACCTCTTCCTCTGTGGGAGGAAGACCTGTGAGATCGAAGGTCACACGACGCAACAGCGTCAGCTTGTCGGCGGGCGCAGCTGGGCGCAGGCCTTTCTCTTCGAGCTTGGCCAGAATGAAGTTGTCGACTGGCGTCCTGATCCATGATCGATCTTTCGTTGCCGGCACAGCCGGTTTTTGGACGGGCTGGAAAGCCCAGAACTTCTTCTCGGCGTCGGTGAACTCTCTCGAGTTCTTGGGACGGGGCTCGGCCTGCGTTGTCGCGGTGGCTCCGGGCCATGTAGCGCCCGACTGCACCCAGGTGCGAAGATCGGCGAGTTGCTCGTCCTTCAACTTACCCGTGGGCGGCATCTTCAGCGTCTCGTCGTAGCTGGTGACACCGAGCAGCTTGGAGGCCGCGGGACCGCTCTGGCCTCCGCGCGCGAATCCCTCGGCCGAGGTCAGGTCGAGTCCAGCCACTTTGAGCTTGGCATTATGGCATCCCGCACAACTGGTGGCGAAGATGGGCCGGATCTTCTTCTCGAAGAACTCGTCCTTCTGATCCTGCGCGAAAGCCTGCGCGGCCAGCATCATCGTTATCGTTAACAAGGCCGATTTATTCACTTCTTTTGAATCATATCCCTGTACTCGTCCGAAAGTCAACGTTTACTGGACCCTTCCTGGTGGATTCCCTAACTACCAGCCTTGGGTCCAGGAGGACCGTCTTGGGACGGGCCATTGCCTTCGTCTGGATGATGGACAGGGCCAGTTCACCTGCGCGTTCGCCGATTTGCTCACTGGCCTGGTCGACGCTGGTGAGGGGGATCTTCAGGAACTCGGCATAGTGAACATTGCCGCAGCCCACGATCGCGATATCTTCCGGAATGCGCAGACCGGCCTCGAGAATGGCTTTCATCGCACCCATCGCCGTCGGATCGTTATAACAAAAGACCCCGTCCGGGGGCGGCTTCATTGCCAGCAGCGTGCGCATGGCTTCGTATCCACTTTCGTCGCTCGCCTCATCGCCGCGGTCGAGAGTGATGAGACACTCTGGACGCGGCTCCATCCCATGCTGCCGGAGGGCGCTGCGATAACCTTCGACGCGGCCGATGGCTGTGCTCACCAACGGGCCCCCGATGTGTGCGAGCCGCTTGCAGCCGATTTCGATGAGATGCTCGGTCGCGAGGGAACCTACGACTTCGTCATCGACGCCAACAAAGTTGGCGGGCAATCCGACGAATTTCCGGTCGATCAGAACGTACGGGGTCTTCTGTTCCTCAATGCGCCGGAAGCTTTCGACAGTCCACTGTGCGGACGCGACAACAAGGGCGTCGACGCGACGACTCAGTAGCTGATCGATCTCCTGTTGCTCAAACTCCGGGTCTTCCTCAGAAGAGGAGATCACCAGGTTGTAGCCCTTCTTTCGTAACTCCCTTGAGAGCCCCTTAGCGATCTGGGCGAAGAATGGATGGACCAGGTCGGGAACTACGAGCCCGATGATGAAGGTCCGTCCTGTGACTAACGCCCGAGCCGCCAGGTTTGGACGGTAGTTCAATTCCTTCATCCGTCTAAGCACACGTTCTTTCGTTTCGTCGCTAATATCAGGATGGTCCCGGAGAACTTTCGACACAGTTACTACCGACACGCCCAAGTCGCGGGCGATGTCCTTCAAACGTGCGGCCATCCGGGAATTATGGCACGTACCGTTAACGGAAACGAAAGCTTTGTTCGGAGGTCGTTGCCCTCGGCAAGGTTCGTTGGGATAGGATGGCAGGCGATGAGAACACGGATCGCGATTTTTCTTGCATTGGCTGCTTCGGGTTTTGCGGCCTTCGTCACTGGACGGATCGACCCATCGGCAGCCGGGATGGATGCAGGCAGGTTGGCCAGAATTCCGGCGCGACTGCAGAAGTTTGTGGACGACGGAAAAGCGGCGGGCTTTGTCGCGCTGGTGGCTCGGCACGGCCATGTGGCCAGCTTGTCCGCAGTGGGCTTTCAGGACCGCGAGGCGAAGATTCCGATGCGTGTCGACTCGATGTTCCAGATCATGTCGATGACGAAGCCCGTTACCTGCACCGGGATCATGATCCTGATGGAGGAGGGGCGACTGTCGCTGGTGGATCCGGTGGAGAAGTATCTGCCTGAGTTCGTTGGACAGAAGATGTATGGCGGAGCAAAGCCGTCGCGACTGGTGACGATTCGCGACCTGATGACGCACACGTCGGGCTTGCCTAGCGGGACGCCCAAGGGTTATGTGAAGTCCGACCACACGCTTGCTGAGGTGGTGGCTTTGGGCGCGCAACAACCGCTTGAGTTTGAGCCGGGATCGAAGTGGAGCTACAGCAATATGGGCATTGCCACGCTGGGGCGGATTATTGAGGTGGTGTCCGGCAAGCCTTATGAGCAGTTCATTGCGGAGCGGATTTTCGTGCCGCTGGCGATGAAGGACACGCACCATTTTCTGCCGGTGGAAAAGCAGGGCCGACTGGCGGTGGCTTATACCGAGAAAGATGGAAAGCTGGAACGGAATGAGGCTGATCCGTTTCGGAAGGGGTCGAAATATTCGGGGCCGGAGGGTGGGTTGTATAGCACGGCCGGAGATATGGCCCGGTTCTATCAAATGATGCTGGACAAAGGTGTGTTGGATGGGCATCGGATTTTGAGTGCGGCGTCTGTGGCGGTGATGACGACTGTGCACACCGGTGATTTGAAGGCGGGCTTCGCTCCCGGGATGGGATGGGGATTGGGATGGTCCGTGGTGCGGGAGCCGGCTGGCACTTTGCGGTTGAATTCCTTGGGTTCGTTCGGACACGGAGGCGCTTATCGAACCTACGGGTGGGTGGACCCGGGGAAGGACATGTTGGAGGTCTTGATGTATCAGCGGACTAATGGCGGCGGGGATGTGGCGGATGAGATCAATAGTTTTTTGGCTTTGGCTGGGGCTGCTATTGAGCGGTGAGGTTGGGTTGGTGGGTTCGTTGGTACAAACTTGCTGTGCGGGTACTGGCCGCTCTGGCGCGGTGGGTTCGTTGGTACAAATCTCTGGCTTCGCGGCTAGTTGGGGCTCGATGAGTTTGGGTTCGTTGGTACATCCTTCTGGCGCCGGTTTTGGCTGTTCTGGCGCGGTGGGTTCGTTGGTGCAAATCTCTGGCTTCGCGGCTAGTTGGGGCTCGATGAGTTTGGGTTCGTTGGTACATTCTTCTGGTGCCGGTTTTGGCTGTTCTGGCGCGGTGGGTTCGTTGGTACGAATCGGTAGATTGCGATTGAGGAGCCGCTTGTAGAGATCATATGCCCGGTAATACCGGGTGAGGGCGGCCGAGTGATGACGGTCAAGATTGCGGAGTCCAGCGGGTTCGTTATTGTATAACGCTTCATCAAGAGCACATTCGACTTGGTTGCGGATATGGGCGGCGGTGGCGAATTCTTGGATGACGTCCATCTCGGCGGGATTCTGCGGTTGCGCGTCTGGGGTGAAGCGCTGGGCGAGCTGTGAGATTTCGATATGGTCCTCCGGCGATAGTTCCCGGGGCTTGCGCGAGCGGAGATTGTGGATGGTCGAATTGGACGCACTCCGGGCTTTGCCTTCCGGAGTACGCGGTCCGGTGGACCGTTGGGCATTTCGCCGGTTTGCCGCTAATTTTGCTGCCGAGATCATTTGAACGCATTTCTCCTTTCGGCTCGAGGTTACTGCCGTAAGGATTGGCGGTTGCGGAGGTGGCTTGGTATGTTGCTGATTGCGCGGGAGAAATAAATCTGCCCGGCGTGTGATGAACGGCCCTGCGCGTTTATGGGCGGGCCACCCAGGCGGGAGGGTCAGATGCAATGGTCGCAGCGCAGGGCGAGAGCTTCGATCTGGTGCTTGGCCCGCGCAACTACGATCTCTGGTCGGGCTACTGGCCGAAGCAGCCGAGCAATCGTATGTCTGACGGCCTCAACGGGGCGACGAAATATGTCGCGAGCCACCGGCCGGAAGCCTTGAATGGGGCCCGTTCGAGCTCCTTGAGCCGGACATCGTCGGGGATACTCGCCGTATCAAGTCGCACGACGGCCCTAACCTGACCCTTTGAGGCAGTTCAACGCTGACATCGACGCCGCTCGAACACGGCCTTGCGGATGAGATCTTGCTGATCGTCTATCCAGTCCTGCTGGCCCAAGGGAAACGTTTTTTCTCGGAGGGAACGCCGCCACGGTGCTTCGAGTTCGGTCGAGCTACTAACCCGGTAACTTCATACGTGTGAGTGATGCTACAAGACGATTGAGGCCGTGTGGAAGATTCAGCCACACGCCTCATCGCTCCAATTGCTTCTTCGGACCAAGCGTGCTCGGCTCGGCCGCTGCTTCGGAAGATGAAGCGCGCCAACAGCACTTGTCGAAATCTGTTGTCTGATGACTCCAACTTTACGTTCGCGTACCGCCCTCCGTCCCGATACCACTTTGGATGGGCACCGAGGTGAATACCGGGGTTCCTGTCGCGCATACTGAGGTTAATGTACACGAACCTCCGCCTATTTACACCAAATTTGTACGACCTTAGTCTCGATAGTACTTTTAATAGGGATAATGCCGGATTGACCATGTATACGGCATATGACAAACTGCATATTCGCACCCCCTACTACGGACTCATTAGCCGTCTAAACGGTGCTGAAAAAGGAAAATTCATGCAAGATCAGGAACTGCTTCAGAAAGTGGATCACTGGGCCGCGGCCGAGCCAGTGAGAGAGCACGTATTAATGGCGGGGGAAAAGGTGACGCCCGTAGTATCGGCGGCCCTTTTGGCCGGCCCAAAGCGCGGAGAAGCCTTAGCGCGTGCAACGAAAATTAAGTCGGCTTCCCCGAGTGAGCAGGCAAAACTGCTGAAAGACGACATGGTATCCGGTTGCTCGACCATCCTTAATTTCGCGCGTAAGAAGTCAGGATTTGACCCGGCAAAAATCAATGACCCCTCGGGGAAGGAGAAATTTGCTGCTTACCTCTCCAAAGTTCAGGCGGCGCCCTTTTTCTTTCTGCAGTTCGCACGCGCCGTGTCTGTCTCCAACAAGTCGAAGAACTGGGATCAATTAATCGATGCGATTGCGGATACTTTTACGGGCATCGCGGAAGAAAACAAGGCAGCCGTCGTCAAATCATTGGGATCTCTGGCGAAAGTGGCGGCAAGTACGGAGGATACGAAACAGACCGAAGATATGTTTGTCCAGAGCGTTCTCTACGCGGGCGAGGAGATCGAGATTTACCTGTACAGCAGCCATGTCGAGATGGAATCGCACAAGGAAAAAGGTTCCACCTCTAAGCAGAGTCTGTTTGAGGTAAAGACGATGAAGCTGCGCCTCCTGAAAGAGCTATGGCCCACGGTTTCGGACCGCGTGGCAGGGTGGGGAGTCAAGGCGGTGGATGACTGGGAAAACGAAGACACCACGAGACAGGGCGGCCTAACACACAATCTTTGCATCGGTGCGAACGTGTGATGGAAGGAAGCGCAGAGGCGGCTGGAGTTATCACTCCAGCCCTCTTTAACAAGGCAAACCTGTTAACGGGCGGTGCGGAGACGCCCGTTCCCTACATGAATGTCGTGGGACCGCGGCGGGCGGAAGTGATGCAGCAGGATGCAAAGGTGAAGAGCCGACTGCCCTTACGTGCCCGCGGCACTTCGGAGTATGACCGGTTACTGGAGGCTTTTCGCGCTAGTCCGATGACCGGATGCGTGACGGTGTTGGATCATTTGCGGGAAAAATCAAATTACAACCCGATGGCGCCAACGCAGGAGACTATCATCAAGTTCTTCTTTGTCGAACTCTCGCAGCATCCACTTTTTAGATTTGTGGCGGACCCGGTCGACCAAATGCACTTCGACGCGTTTGTTGGTCCAAGAGCGGGCCAGATTGGACTGGAAGAGATGATCCGCAAGTTCAAGGGATCAGACGAAGAGGCGGCACGCCGCATCGACAGCCAAATTCGACAGGTCATGGGAGCGGCGGTGAAGCAGATGGGGACAGCCCAGGAGATGCGGCTGATTCAGGAACATTCGTTGAGCGCGGGGGACCAGATCGAGTTTGCCTACATTTCGAGCTACGTGAAAATTGCGGTGACGATGATGCCGCCAGCCAATTATTTCACTCAGGCAATTGGCTCGCGCGCTGGTTTGCACTGGGTGTTCGATTCGGCCAACTGGCCAAAGCACGCGGAAGCGGTATTACAGCAGCGATTGAAATTGGTGGAGGATTGGGGGAAGTAGCTCTTCCCTTGCCGTTGAATTCAGAGAAAGAGAGGAACACAATGCCCTTACAAGCGGTTAGTGATGAAAATTTGCGCCGGGGTGGATTTTCGGCGCCAGCGTCGGCGTCCAGCTACTATCCGGCAAACAATCAAAACACGCACATTCATCTGGGTGTAGCAACTTCCGCGGGTGGACAGCGGTCTCCAGCAGGAACCCATTTGGTCAGTTTTATTTCCCTGAAAGTTGGCGGAAATACAGCGGGTCGGTTGCTCCCGGATTCGTCCGGGACATTCCATTTGGACACCCTGCGAAACGGCTGGCAGCCTGGGTGGAAAGATCACCTGCGAAACTACCTGGGACCGATGATTCAGACCTAGGCTTCTGGTAGTAGCGCTTCGCCGGATGTACTGGCTTCTCGCTGAGTGCTCGCAGAAGCCCACCCTTACATTGGCCAGCATCTGCTAACAGCATGGGAGGATATTACACCGCTCGCACGCAACGAGTGGATATGTTGGATTGAGTCGGCTAAAAAAGCAGAAACCCGAAGCCGCGCCGGATCGAGTGGGCTGTTCAAGCCTTAAGGATGGAAACCGGCGCCCCTGTTGTTGGCCCGGACGTGTCCACCGCTAATTCCAACGTCCTGGCCAGGTTTTCTTGAAATCGTGCCTTCATCCATTCGAGTAATCTCCGAATTCGGGCCGGGATGATTTGTACGGGCGTAACGGCGAATACATGTGCCGGCACCGCCTCCCATTCCGGCAAAACCCTGACCAAACCAGCTGCAAGAAAGCCCGCTGAGATAGCGATTCCGAGATGCTCACCAGCAAGCTGTGACGTAAGTCCACCGCTGCCCGCCGAACATGTCCCTCGCACGTCCACAATTCGCCGTTCTCTGCCACGACGCAATTCCCACTTCCGTTGCACATCGCCGAGCGAGAAGAGAATGCAATCGTGCTGGGTCAAATCCTCGGGCTCCTCTGGTATGCCCCTGCGCTTCAGATAATCGCTTGAGGCATACAGTTCACGCCGGAATGTTCCCACCTTTCGAGCGGAAAGAGAGGAATCCGGCAGTAGCTTCTGGTGCGCCACGAAGATGGCCAGGTCCAATGCGGCAGAGATCGGACTTGGATATCCGTGAATCGTTGTGATCTCAATCGATACTCCTGGCGTGGAATGCACGAACTCGGAAAATATCGGTATTAACAGCGTCTGCAATAGATCAAATGGCGCGCCGATTCGCACATGACCGGCCGAATGGATAGCGTGGCCGCCAACATCAGATCGAATCCTTTCGACTTCGGAAATCACCTTTCGAGACCGGTCATAGCAGGCAGCCCCGGCATCCGTCAGAGCAAAACTTCTGGTGGAACGCTGGATTAAGTACACTCCCAGTTCTTGCTCCATGGCACGAATTCGACGGGAGATGAGGGAGGGCGACACTCCGAGCTTCGTGGCAGCACGTCCGAAGTTTCGTGCATTCACCACTTCCACGAACATCGCCAGATCCGCCAAGAACTGGGTGGCCATCGGTCCTCCACTCGCTGTTGCCTATTATGCACGAGCGACAAGAGAGAATGCCGGCATTGCAAGAATGTCTGAACCTGCATGATTCATCTCATTGTGTGAAGAGCCGGAACGGTTCGAAAGGAGAAAAAAATGAAAGCGATTCAGATTAAGCAGTACGGCGGTGAAGAAGAGTTGCAACTGGTGGAGGTGCCCAAACCGCGGGCAGGAGCGGGACAAGTGGTGGTGCAAATTGCCGCGACTTCGTTCAACCCGATCGAACCGAAGCGCACATCGGGCAATATGCGCCAGACGTTCCCTTTACAGTTTCCTTTCATCCCGGGTGGCGATTTTTCCGGAGTGGTCGATTCTGCTGGAGAAGGTGTTACAGAATTTCGTGCGGGGGACGAGGTGTTCGGCTACTCGATAGCGGGAGGCGCGTATGCCGAGTTCATCGCAATCGATGCATGGAAGATTGCCCGGAAGCCGAAGAGCGTGGGTCATGTCGAAGCGGCATCTCTCGCGCTAGTTGGCCAGACCGCCATACAGATGCTCGACCGTGCAGGTGTCGCGAAGGATAGCACTGTCTTGATTCACGGCGCCGGCGGGGCGGTAGGAAGCGTTGCCGTGCAGGTGGCTCATCAGCGGGGAGCAACGGTGATCGGGACCGCATCGGCCAGGAGCCTGGAACGTGTGAAAGGTTACGGAGCTGACCGGGTACTCGATTATGCGGCGGCCCCGTTTGAGAACAGCCTTAGGGATCTTGAGGTGGTTTTGGATACGGTAGGTGGCGAAGTACAACAGCGCTCTTACGCTGTCCTAAAGCGCGGTGGAGCACTGGTTGCGATCAACCAACCTCCGTCAGAGGAGGAAGCCAAGAAGCATGACGTAACGGCTAGCATGCTTGTTACGGCGACTTCCACCGCCAGCCTGCAGACAGTGGCGGCTATGATCGACGCCGGGACGATTAAGCCATTTGTCGCCAAGGTTTATCCGCTGAGCGAGGTGGCCCAGGCGTGGCGTGATGCTGAATCAAAGAAGTTCGAAGGCAAGATCGTTTTCGCCGTCACTGGCATGTGAGATGTGAAAGCGTTTGTTCCCTGGGGCTCGAGCGGCCCGGCGCATCCCAGGGATCGGGTCCGGGTGCCCACCTCTGGCGCGGCGTCAGCCTCGCCGCGCTGCCTCGATCGCGGCGATGTCGATTTTCTTCATCGCCATCATTGCTTCGAAAGCACGCTTTGCCTCAGCGCCACCCGCCGCAACCGCGTCGGTTAGGGCGCGCGGTGTGATCTGCCAGGAGAGGCCCCAGCGGTCCTTGCACCAGCCGCAGGCGCTTTCGGAGCCGCCATTGCCGACGATCGCGTTCCAGTAGCGGTCCGTCTCTTCCTGATTGTCCGTCGCGATCTGGAAGGAAAAGGCTTCGGTGTGCTTGAAGGCCGGGCCGCCGTTAAGACCTAGGCAGGGAATACCCACGACGGTGAACTCCACCGTTAGCACATCGCCCTTCTTGCCGCTCGGAAAATCACTGGGAGCCTCATGAACGGCGGTTACCCTACTATCCGGAAAGGTGGCGGCGTAGAATCGAGCCGCGTCAAGTGCGTCCTTATCAAACCAGAGGCAGATGGTGTTCTTTGGCTTCATGTTCTTCGTGTGCTCCTTTGTGCTTGATTTGGGGCGAACGCGGAGGTCGTTGCGCCAGTGTGTGCCGGTGACGCAGCGGCGCTTTGCTGATCTGCTGCGGCCGAGGTTCTCAATTCTTCGCCGCCGGTCCTGCCCTTCTGAAATGATATCGCTGGCAGGGTTCGACTTCGAGATTTGAAGTTATGACGCCAGGCTGTTTCGAGACACCCGTGGAGAGCAGGTGGCCCAAACAATACATGTAACCGGCCGGTTCGCTGATGCATCGTTCTCAGCACGGTGGATTCTCCATATTCACGGCGCGATTTTGTTTTCGGATTGACATCTCTGCTTCCCGCGGGTTACCTGCTTGGTGCAGATGATCCCAAGTTTTCGACGGGAGTGAATGTCGTCAACGTGCTGGCGACGGTCCGGAACAAAGATAAGAAGATTGTTCGCGATTTGACGAAAGACGATTTCCGCCTAGAGGAAGACGGGCAGCCCCAGACCATCCGTTATTTCTCGCATGAGACTGAATTGCCGCTTACGCTGGGGCTGCTGGTGGATACGAGTATGAGCCAGCGGCGTGTTTTGGGTGAGGAGCGTACGGCGAGTTACAAGTTCCTTACGCAAGTCCTGCGCGAGGACAAGGATATGGCGTTCGTGATTCACTTCGACCGCGAGGTGGAGTTGTTGCAGGACCTGACGTCGTCACGCAAGCAGTTGGAGGCGGCGCTGGGCTTGTTGGAGATGCCGCAAATGGGCCGGCGCGGCGCTGGCGGAGGCATGGGCCGGCGGCGTGGTGGTGGTGGCACTTCGCTTTACGACGCGGTGCTGCTGGCGTCTGACGAGTTGATGAAGAAACAGAGCGGGCGCAAGGCGCTGATCATGCTTTCGGACGGTGTGGATAACGGCAGCAAGATCTCTTTGTCGAATTCGATTGAGTCGGCGCAACGGGCGGACACATTGGTTTATTCGATTCTGTTTGCCGATCCGGGTGGATATGGCGGCGGTCCGCCTCGTATGGGACGTCGAGGTGGCGGGGCGCGGAGACCGCAGGCGGCGCGGCATCCCGACGGCAAGAAAATTCTGGAACGGCTTGCGCTGGAGACAGGCGGCGGGTTCTTTGAAGTTTCGACGAAGCACCCGATCGACAAGATTTATCAGCAGCTCGAGGAAGAGCTACGCAATCAGTACAGCTTGGGGTACACACCGGACCGGAAGGATGTGGGGCCTGGGTTTCGGAAAATTGCGCTCTTTACGACCAAGAAGGGCCTGACCGTGCAGACCAGGCCCGGGTATTACGCGGAGCGTTAGGAGAGCAGCTTTAGCGACGGCTGCCGGCAGGCTGTCTGACCGCCGCTTCGACTTCGGTCGATGCTGGAGCTACCGGCGGAGCGTTTTTGCCCAAGCCGAGAGTCGTGCGGATCTCAGTGTCGATGGCAGCCCGGACGTCCGGATTGTCTTTGAGGAACTGGCGGGAATTCTCGCGTCCCTGGCCGATGCGGTCGCCTTTATAGCTGTACCAGGAGCCGCTCTTTTCGATGACATTGTGCGTGACGCTGAGATCGATGAGGTCGCCTTCACGCGAGATGCCTTCGCCGTAGATGATGTCGAACTCGGCTTCGCGGAACGGCGGCGCTACCTTGTTCTTTACGATTTTCACCTTGGTGCGATTGCCGATTACCACTTCGCCTTCCTTAATGGCGGCGATGCGGCGTATGTCCGCACGGACCGACGAATAGAACTTCAGCGCGCGTCCGCCTGAGGTGGTTTCCGGGCTGCCAAACATCACGCCGATCTTTTCGCGGATCTGGTTGATGAAGATCAAGCAGGTATTCGATTTCGAAACGGTTCCGGTTAGTTTGCGCATCGCCTGCGACATGAGCCGGGCCTGGATGCCGACAAAGGTGTCGCCCATTTCACCGTCAAGTTCCGCCTTCGGAACAAGGGCCGCGACGGAGTCGACTACCAGCACGTCGATGGAGCCGGAGTTGATCAGTACGTTGGTGATTTCGAGGGCTTGCTCGGCGAAGTCGGGTTGCGAGACCAGGAGGTTGTCCACGTCAACGCCGAGCTTCTTGGCGTAGACGGGATCGAGCGCGTGTTCCACGTCGATGAACGCAGCCATTCCGCCGACCTTTTGCGCTTCGGCGACTACCTGCAAGGCTACGGTGGTTTTTCCGGAAGACTCAGGTCCGAAGATCTCAATGATGCGGCCGCGCGGAAAGCCGCCTACGCCGAGGGCGAAATCGAGCGAGATGGATCCGGTGGAGATGGTGGCCACCTGGACCGTCGCTTCTTTCGAGCCCAGACGGACGATGGAGCCTTTTCCGAACTGCTTATCGATTTGTCCTAGAGCGGCACCGAGGTTGCGCGAGCGTTCTTTTTCATCCATGCGGAGAGTTTTCCTTGACTAAAATTCGGGGGAGATCCAATTATACCGGAGGTTAGAGGCGCGGGGCGTAATATCCCTTACGAGCGCGCACTACCAGGTCCTTTCGGCCTTTCACTTTGATGTCGACGGTGTGATAGAGGCCGTCGGTCTTTACCGGATCGGGCCGGTACAACACGTTGTATTGATGGCGCAGTTCATTCGCGATGTTCTCGAACGATTGGGCGAGGTCCTGCACTTTGAACGGGAAGAAGGTCAATCCGCCGGTTTCTGCGGACAGATACTTCAGGATCTTGTCGCCATCGGACTGGATGCGTGTGATGTTGGTCGAGATTGCGTAGATAGCGACATCGGCTTTGTGCGCCATTTCGAGCGCCTGATCCCGGGTGTAGCGGCTCTGGTTGTCGTCGCCGTCACTGAGGATGACCATGGCGCGACGGAACTTGTGCTGCGGCTGATCCTGCATCAGCTTGTCGCGGCAGGCGAAGAAGATCGCGTCGAATAACGCGGTGCCGCCGCCGGGCCGCAGACCGCGAATGGCCGCAGCTAGCTTGGCGTTGTCGTTGGTGAGGTCGGCTACAAGTTCGGCGCCCGTGTCGAAGCTGACTACCACAGCGCGGTCCTGCGGGCGCATCACGCTGTTCACGAATTCGATGGCGGCTTCCTGTTGGAATTTGAAGCGGTCGCGAATGCTATTGCTGGTATCGATGAGGATGGCCAGGCGGAGCGGCAGGTCGGCCTCGGCGGTGAACTCGATGATCGATTGCGGACGTTTGCTTTCGATGATTTCGAAATCCGTTTTGGTCAGGTCGGTGACGAAGCGGCCTTTCTTGTCGGAGACGGTGAACAGCATATTGACGCGGTTCACGTCGAGGGTGATACGGCTTGGATCGTCGTTTGTCTTCTGCGGTTCGGCCGCAGATGCACCGAGGCAGAAAACGAGTGCAAGAGAGTACAGCTTTTTCATCGGGGGATATCCCAAACTCAATTATAGTCCCGCGAGCCACTCTGCAAGTTCAGGTGCGAGGGGAGCTGTTACGGTGACGGGCTGGCCGGTGGAGGGGCTCGTGAATGTGATGCGGTGCGCGTGGAGAAAGAAGCGGCCGCGGCCAGCTTCGGCGGCCCCGTAGAGTTTGTCGCCAGCGACGGGGTGGCCGATGCTGGCGAGGTGGACGCGGATCTGGTGGGTGCGGCCGGTGCCGATGTGAACTTCGAGCAAGGTGTATTTGGTGAAGCGGCGGATGACGCGGTATTCGGTATGAGCGGTGCGGCCCTGGTCGAGGCGTGCGGTCATGCGGGTGCGGTGGACGGGGTCGCGCGTGATCTTTGCTTCGATTGTGCCAGTGTCGCGCGCTATGTTTCCGTGTACCAGGGCGATGTAGGTTTTGTCTACCTTTCGGGATGCGAATTGTTCGGCAAGGTGGCGATGAGCGGCGTCTGTGCGGGCGACTAGTAACACGCCGCTTGTATCGCGGTCGATGCGGTGGACGATGCCGGGGCGTTCGTCACCGCCTACGTTCGAGAGTGATTGGAAATGATGCAGCAGCGCGTTGACCAGGGTGCCGGAGTGACGGCCTGCTCCGGCGTGTACGACGAGGCCTGCGGGTTTGTTCACGGCGACGAGGTCTTCATCGGCATAAAGAATTTCCAGCGGGATATCTTCGGCGAAGGCTTTGAGGGGCTCGAGGTTGGCGGGCTCGACTATGATGTTTTCTGTTCCGCGGAGCGATACAGATGGTTTGACGGTGCGGCCGTCCAGGGCGACGTTTCCAGACTTGATCCAGTCCTGCAGGCGCGCGCGGCTGTATTGGGGGAGTTTCTCCTGCAGAAAGTGATCTAAGCGCTTCCCCGCGTCCTGTTGTGAGACATTGAATTGCAACCTCATGAGTCGTTCGACGCGGCTGATTGTGCTGCTCCTATTTCTGACTGTGGCAATGGCTCGATTCTGCCATACGCGAATCCTATGGGTGGAAGAAGCGTATCCCTCAGCAGCGGCGGCGCAGATGTTGGACGGGAAGGTTTTGTACCGCGACGTCTGGTTTGACAAGCCTCCACTGTACGCGGCGGTGTATCTGCTGTGGGGCGCCCGGCCTGGTGTAGGTTTGCGTTTGTTTGGGGCGCTGTTCGTTTTGTTGTGCTGCCTGCTGGTGTACCGGTTTGCGTTGGAGCTCTGGGGCACTGATGAAGCCGTGCTGGCGGCTTGTTTACTTGGGTTCTATTTGACGTTTGGAATTCCGTCGGCCGTGATGGCGCTGGCTCCGGATTTGTTGATGGTGGCTCCGCATATCGCGGCGGTGTATTTGGCGTGGCGCGGGAAAGCGTTTTGGAGCGGCGTGCTGGCAGGCGTCGCGCTACTGGTGAACTCAAAAGGGATTTTTGTGTTGGCGGCGTGTGCGCTGTGGCAGTACTCGGCGGTGCCGATGTTGCTGTTGGGATTTGCTGTTCCAAATTTGCTGTTCGCGGGGTTGTTATTTGTAAATGGGGCTTGCAACGATTACTTGGAACAGGTGTGGCGCTGGGGGTTTCTGTACTCGAAGGATGCGCTGGTGTCGTTTTCGGGCGGACTGTTGCGGACGGCGAATTGGGTGGGGTTTCACGCGACGATCGTGATTGCGGGGCTTTGGTTTTTTCGGCGGGACAAGCGGTGGGTTTTGTGGGCCGTGCTCTCGTTCATAGCTGTGGCCGCGGGTTGGCGATTTTTTCCTCGCTACTACTTTCAGCTTTTGCCGGTTTTCACTTTGGCTGGCGCGCGCGGATTGATGCTGATGGGTCCACGATGGCGTGTTGCGCTGCTGGCTTTGCTACTGATTCCGCTCGCGCGGTTCGGTCCCCGGTATATTGTGCTGGGCCATGAGCTGATTCAGGGGCGTCCGCATGTGTGGAGCGATATCGCGATGAACGATGATAGCCGTGCCGCTTCCGAGATTGTGCGTGCGCAGGCTCGGGCGAACGATACGTTGTTGGTTTGGGGATATCGTCCTGACATTTTCGTGTACACGCGGCTGCCGGCGGCTACGAAGTATTTGGATTCGCAGCCGCTGACAGGTGTTTTGGCGGATCGCCATTTGACCAGTTCTGCGCCAACAGCGCCGGAATTGGCGGCGAAGCACCGGCAGGAGATTGCGGGCGTGAAGCCGTCGTTTATTGTGGATGGCCTTGGGTTGTTGAACCCGGCGTTATCGATTGATCACTTTCGATCGATGGACGACTATGAGGTTGTTGGACGCACACCGATGTCAACGATCTACCGGCTTCGGCCTTAGCGCTGAGTATAATGACGTGCCGATGAAAATTTTCCAGATTGTAGTTTTGCCGGGCGACGGAATTGGGCCCGATGTGATCCGCGAAGGCGTGGCGGTATTGCGCGCGGTAGAGACGCGCCTGAGCGGTGTGCAGTTCGATTTGAAGGAATGGCCGGCGGGTGCCGGAGAGTATCTGAACAATGGCGATCCGCTGCCAAAGGCTACGCTGCAGGCCTGCCGCGATTGTGACGCGATTCTGCTGGGTGCAATGGGAATTCCCAGCGTCCGGTGGCCCACGGGTACGGAGATGGCTCCCCAGATCGATATCCGCGAGGAGCTGGACCTCTACGCCGGTGTCCGCCCGATCATGTTGTACAACCCTGAGCATTCGCCGCTGAAGCCGCAGCGTTCGAAGGGTATCGACTTCGTGATCTATCGCGAGAATACAGAAGGGCTGTTTGCGTCACGAAAGGAGAAGTACGCGCCGGATGCGGCGGAAGTGCGTGACACGATGCTGGTGACGCGCAAAGGATCGGAGCGGTTGTTTCGCGCGGCTTTTATTCATGCGCAGCGCCGCCGGAAACTGGTGACGCTTGTCGACAAGGCGAACGTTCTGCCGAGCATGGCGTATTTCCGATCGATCTTCGATGAGGTCGCGCGCGAATTTCCCGACGTTCGGACCGAGCGCGTTTACGTGGACGCGGCGTCGCTGTTCCTCGTCCAGCGGCCAGCCGATTTCGATGTGATGGTGACTGAGAACATGTTCGGCGATATTCTGTCCGATCTTGCGGCGGGCCTGGTGGGTGGAATGGGGATGGCTCCTTCGGGCGATATTGGCGATCGACACGCGGTGTTTCAACCGTCCCACGGATCGGCTCCGGACATCGCTGGAAAGGGCATCGCGAATCCGTTGGCTACGATTCTCTCTGTGGCAATGATGCTCGAGTGGTTGAACGACGAAGAAACGCGCCGGGGCGCGGCGATGATCCGGAAGGCTGTGGAGACGGTCTGCCGAGACGCCGCGAAGGCTACGCGGGACATTGGTGGATCGCTTACGACGCAGCAAATGGGGCAGCTTGTGATCGCTTCTTTATGAGGGATGGATTTCCGATCTTCGATGCGCATACGCATCTGGGTGAGGCCGCGCATAGCGGGCGAACCTGGAGCGCCGAGCAGATGCTGGCGAAGATGGATCAGCACGGGATTGATCGCTCGCTATTGATTCCGTTCCCGGTGGTGGACGATTACCGTAAACAGCACGGCCAGATCGCGGCAGCGGTGCGGGAGTTTCCGAAGCGCTTTGCGGGTGCGGTTTGTTTGAATCCGTTTGTGCCGCGGCCAGAGTTTGAAGACGAGGTTCGGCGGTGTGTGGAGGAATTGGGCTTTCGGGCTATCAAATTGCAGCCGCAGTATCAGCCGCTGAATCCGATTTACGCGCGGAGTGATTTTCTGTTTGAGGCGGCGAGCCGTTATCAACTTCCGGTGATCTGGCATACGGGAAGCGGTGCGCCATTCGCTTTGCCTTCGCTGCTCATTGTGCCGGCGCGGCGGTTTCCGGATTTGCGGATTGTGCTGGCTCACTCCGGGGGAAGCTCGTATTTTCTGGAGGCCATTGTTGCGGCTGGTGTTTGTCGGAACATTTATCTCGAGCTGTCGAGTTTGATGCCGCATCATGTTCTCGAAGTGCTGAATCATGTGGCGCCTTCGCGATTGATGATTGGCTCCGATTTGCCGGAGAGCGTGGAGACGGAGATTTCGAAGATCAGTGGTCTGCCGATTGCCGAGAATCAGAAGCGGGAGATTCTTTGGGGCACGGCTGCCGCGTTATTCGGGGAGTAATGGGACGGGTCAGGCTGTCCCCTCGGGAGGAGGGAGTAATTCGGAGATCTGGACTTCGCGCTTTTCTGCAATGCTGAGGTAGGCCGCTTCGGTTGCCGCGAACGAGGCGAGGTATTCGCGCGCGCTGGTCTCGAACGGTTCGCCCGATTCGAGGCAGTCGAGGAAGTGCCGCTGCACCGCATAGACGCTGTCACCTTTGTAGCCTTCGTTGGGTGGCGGCTCCCAAGTCTTTTCGCCTTTCACCCTAATATCGCCAATCGCGTTAATCTGGAGCGCTGCATCTTCTCCGTCGATCCAGGTTTCACCCATCGCTGGACCAGGCGGTTCGGGATTTAGAAAACGATGGCCGTCGATCAGGCCGTCTACTTCCGATTCGTGCAGCAGCGTCAGCAGCGCGCGATCTTCGCCTTTGATTCTGAGATTGTGCCGGCGCGCGTGGGCATACACGGATTGAACCTTTCCGAAAAAGAAGCTTGCCGTGTCTATGTGGTGGATCAAGGTCTCATAGATCAGCAGGCGGGGCATGTCGCGGAAGTAGGGTTGATTTGGATACGGGCACGGGCCGAGGCCATCACGCTGCCGCGTCCGAAAGTAGTACGCCACCGGCTTTCCGATTGCGCCTGCATCTATCATCACTTTTGCGGCGCGGTACCAAGGCTGCCATCGCCAGTTTTCGTGCATCATCAGGCGCGCGCCGGTTACGTCGCTCAAGTCGGCCATCTCTTTCGCTTCGGCAAGAGACGTGGCCATGGGCTTCTGGCAAATCGCGGGTAGGCCTCGCGACAGCGCCATGCGAACCAGCTCCAGATGGGATTCCGGACGCGTTGCGATATCGACGAAATCGAGTTCGTTCTCGGCCAGAAGTTCGGTAAACGATTTGTACGCGTGGGGCGCGACAGCGCGGGCGCGAACTATGTCCTCATCGCAGGCCGCAACAATCCGCACGTCCTCCATTCGCTGCCAGGCTTCGTTCTGGATTCGTCCGAAGAATCCGCAGCCGACCAGAGCACCTCGCCACACGCGTGCCATTATGCGTAGCTTGTGACGGCCGCCGCGTTTCTTTCACGCCGCTCTGTAGTGATGCGGTCGAGATAACCGCTCTCGCGGAAGGCTTTCATCGGGTCTTCGGGCAATCCTCGCGAACGCGCCCATTCACGAATCGCAGGGCGCACATCCGTGGAGAACGCTTCCTTGAGGCACGTCTCCGCGTCAATTAATTCGCTGCGGCGCTGGTATTCGGCGAGGCGCTCGTGGTCCACCAGAGCGGCTTTCGCATACAGTTCCTGGGCCGTTGTCACGGTTTGGATCATTGCTTCAATCTTAGCCTTCAGATTGTGGCTTTGGTCCACCATGTAGGCTATGTCCGCGCGCTTGCCGGTCTCCCATTCAAAGTGGCGGATCTCATGGAAGATGCGGAAGACCTGGTACGGATCGATGGAGCCCATGGTCAGGTCGTCGTCTGCATAGCGGCGGTCATTGAAATGAAAGCCTCCGAGCATGTCTTCATCCAGCAGCCAGGAAACGATCTGTTCAATGTTCTGCGCCTGATAATGATGTCCCGTATCCACCAGCACCCTAGCCTTCGGTCCGGCATCGCGAGCGAGCAGCAGAGCCATGCCCCAATCGGCGATGTCGGTGTGGTAGAAAGCAGGCTCGAACGGCTTGTACTCTATTAGCATTCGCTGGTCCGGCGCAAGGTGATCGTGCAATTTCCCCAGACCCTCGGAGAACCATTTGCGGCGCTGGCGCATGTTCGCGGTGCCCGGATAATTTGACCCGTCGGTAAACCAGAGGGAAATATCGCGGCTGCCTACGCCGGCGGCAATCTCTGCGCTGTCTTGCAGGTGCGCTAGGGCTGCTTTGCGGACACACGGATCGGGGTTACCCAGCGAGCCATGTTTGTAGATCTGATCCTGGAATACGTTGGGGTTGATAGAGCCGGGACGCACTCCGAATTGCGCGCTCAACTTCTTCACGTCCGGTACGCTGCCGACGCCGTAGGGCAGGTCCCAGAGCACGTGAAGCGCGACCGTTGGGCAGACGCCAGTCAAATTGTGGACTTGCGCGGCATCGCTGAATTTCTCTTCAATCGTAGAGGCGGCAGCAGGTTGGAGGAACTTTCCAAAGCGCGTGCCTGTATTGGCGAATCCCCAGGATGGGAGTTCGATTTCCAGGCAATTTAGCGCATTATGAATCTTCTCCACGTTAATCGTGTACGAATACATGCTTGATGCGAAGCGTATCACGTTCGTACGGTTCGGCTCCACAGAAAGAAATCCCGCATTCCGATGGTTTACACCGCAAACTTTTCTTGGCGGCTGTGATATGATGCCGCTGCTTGGAAACTCAATTACAGCGCGACCCGTATTTTATTCAATCCGTGGCCCATGCAGCCGAAGTGCTGAAGGCTTTTTCCACGCCGAACGAAGTTCTGCGGCTGAGAGACCTGGTGATCCGCACCGAGTTCAGTAAAGGGATTGTGTTCCGCATGCTGTACACGCTGGAGAAGAGCGGGCTGGTTGAGAAAGTAGGCAAAAATCAGTACCGGTCGTCCGTGATGCAGCGTAAGAAGCGGAAGTACAAGATCGGGTACGCAGCACAGGGGACGGACTATCAATTTTCGCAGCAGGTCACTTCCAGTCTCAAGCAGGAGGCGGACCGATTGGAAACGGTGGAGTTGCTGGTTTTAGATAACCGATACAGTCCGAAGGTGGCGCAGCGCAACGCGGATCTGTTTGTGAAAGAACGCGTTGATCTGGTGATGGAATTCCAAACCGATGAAATTGTCGCGCCGATGATTTCAGCGAAATACCGCGAGGCGAAGATTCCGTTCATCGCCATTGAGGTTCCGCATCCGGGCTCGATTTATTTCGGCGCAAACAATTATGAGGCGGGGTTGATCGGCGGGCGTGCGTTGGGCAAGTGGGCGAAGCAGTTTTGGGAAGGGCAGATCGACGAGATTCTGCTCATGGAACTGCCGCGCGCCGGAATGGTTCCGCGCGCGCGGCTTACCGGCATGTTGGTCGGCATCCGGGAGATTTTACCGGAAACCGAGAATTGTCCGGTGGTGTACCTGGACGGTGACGGGCTTTTCGAATCGAGCTGGAAGGTGGTTCGCAAATACATCGCACACGGCGCGGCAAAGCGAACGCTCATCGGCGGCATTAATGATTCCAGTGCACTTGGCGCGCTGCGAGCCTTTGAGGAAGCCGGCCGCGCGGAACGATGCGCGGTCATGGGGCAGAACGCGTCGCCCGAAGGCCGCGACGAGCTCCGGCGGAAAGCGTCGCGATTTATTGGGTCGGTCGCTTATTTCCCGGAGAAGTATGGCGAGTGGCTGCTTCGTCTCGCGCTGGATTTGCTCAGCTTCAAATCGACTCCACCCGCGGTGTTTGTAAAGCACCAACTGATCACGCCGAAGAACGTGGATCATCTCTATCCGAACGACAGCCTGTTGTGAGTAGCTGCGAAAATATTTTGCAGAGCACAACACGCTTGCACCGCGTGAATGTTTGCTAACCCACGGGCCCAGCACGTAAACTTTCAGAGGACATTCGCCTCTTGAACACACCTCTTCTACGCGCCAGCTCCGTTTCGAAGTCGTATGAGGGTGTGCGCGCTCTTCGCGACGTATCGTTCGAGCTCCGCGCTGGAGAGGTTCATGCACTTGTCGGCGAGAATGGCGCAGGGAAATCCACGCTGATCAAGATCTTTACGGGCGCGGCTTCTATGGATTCCGGCTCATTGGAAGTCGAAGGCCGAACGGTGGAAGATAACTCGCCAGCGAAGGCGAAAGAACTCGGGATTGCTGCGATCTACCAGCATCCGGCGTTGTTCCCGAACCTGTCGGTGACTGAAAATCTGGCGCTTCGTTTGGATGATCTCTCGTCCGGATGGAAGTTGATGCGATGGGACGAATGCCGTCGCCGCGCTGAGGCGCTACTGGAGCAGATTGGCGCGCGTATAGATCCGGATGCAGAGGTGGGCAGCCTGTCGATGCCCGAACAACAGCTGGTGGAGATCGCTTGCGCTGTGGGAGCGGCGGCGAAGATTGTGATCATGGATGAGCCCACTGCATCGCTGCCTGCGCAGGAGGCGGAGGCGCTGTTTCGCACCATCGCGGGATTGCGTGCGCGGTCGGCCGGCATCATTTATATCTCGCATCGTTTGGAGGAATTGCCCCGCATTGCAGATCGGGTCACGGTTCTTCGGGACGGATGTTCCATAGACACTCGGAACATTGCTGATGTCGACCGTTCGGCGCTGATTCAGATGATGGTGGGCCGCGATCTCTCTGCCGTGTTTCCGAAGCGGGAGGTTCCGATTGGCGAAACCGTTCTGGCCGCACGCGGGCTTTGCTCGGAGGAGGGCGGCATCAAGGATGTGAGCCTCGAAGTGAGAGCCGGGGAAATTCTCGGTCTTGCGGGACTGGTGGGTTCGGGGCGGACTGAACTGGCGAAGGTTTTGTTTGGCCTGACGCCGGCAGATGCGGGGGATATTTTTCTCAACGGATCCAAGCGCTCAATTCATTCCCCCGAGGAGGCGATTCGGCTTGGCATTGCTTATGTTCCGGAGGACCGTCCGCGCCATGGCGTGATTCCGGCGATGTCGATCGCGAAGAATACATCATTGGCTACGCTGGGCTCGGTTTCCCGGCGCGGCTTAATCGATTTCAAAAAGGAACAACGGCTTGCGAGTACGTTCGCGGAGCGACTTGGTACGAAGCTTTCGTCCGTGTTTGCGCCTGTTAGCAGCCTTTCGGGCGGCAATCAGCAGAAGGTCGCGTTGAGCCGATGGCTGGCCACGGGTCCAAGAGTTCTGATCCTGGACGAGCCTACACAGGGCATTGATATAGGAGCGAAGGCGGAGGTCCATCGCTTGATGGGAGACCTTGCCGCGAAAGGAATCGCGATCCTGCTGATCTCTTCGGAGCTTCCGGAGATTTTGGGAATGAGCGACCGTGTGGCGGTGATGAGCCATGGGACAATCGCCGCCATTCTGGACCGTAGCGAAGCGACGCAGGATCGTATTCTTTCGCTGTCTTTGGGGCAGGCATGATCCAGCGCTATTCGCGGGAAGTTTCCACTGGCTTAGCGCTCGCGCTGTTGCTGTTGATTCTGGCGTTCACCGCGCCCGCGTTTTTTCGCTTGTCGAATTTGCGTGAACTGCTGGTGAACAACGCCGCCGTGTTGGTGGTGGGTATCGGGATGACGCTGGTGATTCTCGCCGGACACATCGATATCTCAATCGGTTCACAATTCGCCATTACCAGCGTCGTGACCGGAATTTTGGCGCGCGAAGGTCTGCCAGTGTCGCTTGCCGCGTTCGGCGGTGTTTGTGCCGGAGGACTGCTGGGCGCTATGAACGGTGCTCTGGTGGCAGGGCTGGGGATTCCATCGATTGTGGTTACGCTCGCCACCATGATCGCGCTGCGCAATGGTTTGCGTTGGGTTACCGAAGGCCGCTGGGTGCAGGATTTGCCACTGAGCTTTCAATGGGCAGGTTTCGGGCAGGCCGGTGGCGAGGTGCTCATTCTGGTTTCCGCGGGACTCCTATTCGGCGCGTTCGCGTGGTCAGCCATGAATCTGCAGGCGATGCGATTGCTGTATGCGACTGGGTCGAGTCCGGAGGCAGCGCGTCTTGCGGGGGTTCGTCCCCCGCGTGTATTTTTCGTTGTGTTTCTGGCGATGGGAATTCTGACTGGGCTCGCAGCCGCTCTGAACACGATCCGGTTCAGTGAGGTTCAGGGGAATGCGGGTGTGGGCTTGGAGATGCAGGCGATTGCGGCCGTGGTTGTGGGCGGCGCTTCCATCACGGGAGGACGCGCGACTATGGTGGGCACGCTGCTTGGTGTTCTACTGCTGGCGGCGATCGGACCAGCGCTTACCTTTGCCGGGATCAGCGCATTTTGGGAAAAGGCGATTCAGGGCTCGATCATTCTTGCGGCCGTAGTGATGGACGCGCGAGGCAAGCGGAGGGCGCATGCCGTCGCACGATAGTCCTCGTCCCTGGCGGTTGTTGATCCTGATTGCCTTGGAACTGATCGTGTTCGCTTTCACCGCTGCCAATTTTCTGACTTCAGGCAATGCGGCGGAAGTGGCGCGGCTATCCGTCGAAGTGGGATTGTTGGCGCTGGCGCAAACCTGCGTCATCGTGACTGGCGGCATCGATCTTTCGGTCGGATCAATGATGGGGCTCTCCGCGATTGTCTTCGGGGTGCTATGGCACGATGCGGGCCTTTCCGTGGGATTGAGCATCTTTCTCACGCTCTGCCTAGGTGCGGCTGGTGGATACTTCAATGCGCTGCTAATCACGCGACTGCGGACGCTGCCGCTGATTGTGACTCTGGGGACGCTGAGTGTTTTTCGGGGGCTTGCCGAGGGAATCACGGAGGGCGTCCGCAATTTCACTGGTTTCCCGCAGGGTTTCCTCTCTTTCGGGCAGGGCTACTGGATTGGGTTTCTGCCGCCGCAGGCAGTTCTTCTGGCGCTGGCTGTCTTTGTGTATTGGGTTCTCTTGGAGAGATCTGTCGTGGGTCGCGCATTGTCGGCGATCGGATACTCTGCTGAAGGTGCCCGTTACGCTGGCGTACCCGTGCGGTCGCGGTTATCGTTGGTCTACACGTTGTCGGGCTTTACAGCGAGCGTTGCCGCGATTGTGTATGTGGCGCATTTGGGCCAGGCAAAATCAGACGCCGGCACCGGCTACGAACTGATGGCCATCACTGCTGTAGTGCTGGGCGGCACTTCGATTTTCGGAGGGCGCGGCTCCATTGTGGGCACGATGCTTGGGTTGTTGAGTATCGTGCTGCTGCAGAATGGTCTTCGTCTTTCCGATTGGCCGGCGGAATTGGCCGGCGTGCTGACAGGAGTGCTGCTGATCGCTGCTATCGGCACGGGACAGATCTCTCGATTTTTTCAAGATGGCAAGAGTGCGGATGGGGTGGACATGAAGAACTCTCAACTGGCTGTATTGTGCTCGGTGATTATGGCGGGCGCGCTGGTGGTGGCCGGAAGTAACTGGTGGATGGTCCACACGCTGGTGCGCGAGCCGGTGCGCGGCGCAGGGGCCACTACGAAAAAGACGGTGGTTGCGATGATGCCTAAGGCGAAGGGGGATCCGTATTTCGTAAGCTGCCGGCAAGGCGCTGAGGAGGCCGCTCGGGAGCTCGGCGTCGAACTGTTGTGGGACGGCCCCACGGATCTCGATCCAGCGAAACAGAACGAGGTGGTGGAGGGCTGGATCACGCGCGGCGTAGATGCCATAGCCGTGAGCGTTGAGAACTCAGAGGGGATCTCGACGGTGCTCCGGAAGGCGCGTGCGAAGGGAATCAAGGTGCTGACGTGGGATGCGGATTCGCAGCCGGATGCGCGTGACTTCTTCGTCAACCAGGCAACTGCGCAAGGCATTGGCTACACGTTGGCCGATGAGGTCGCGCGGCTGCTGCACAGCTCGGGATCCTTCGCGGTGGTTACTGCTTCGCTGAGCGCAGCGAATCAGAATGAATGGATGAAGCACATCAAGGCTCGGCTGGCAGACAAGTATCCAGGCATTAAGCTGGCGGCGATCCGGCCCAGCGATGGCGATCGCGACCGAGCGTTTTCCGAGACGCAAACCATTTTGCGGGTCTATCCGGATGTGAAGGTGATTGCGGCAATCGCCGCTCCCGCCGTTCCTGGAGCCGCAGAGGCCGTGAAGCAATCGGGCCGCGCCGATGTGAAGGTCACCGGGTTATCGCTGCCCAATATGTGCAAGCCGTATGTTCACGCGGGCGTGATTGATTCCGTAGTGCTGTGGAAGACTCGGGATTTGGGCTATCTGGTGGTGCAAGCCGCGAAGGCCATGCAGGATGGCGTGTTGCGCCCGGGTGCAGCGAGCATCACGGCTGGACGGCTGGGGAACATTGAGATTCGCGGGGATAACGTGATGCTCGGGGCTCCGTTTATCTTCACGAAGCAGAATATCGATCAGTTCAACTTTTAGCCGCGGCTTCGCCGTCCCATGTTCCTGCGCGATCGGGAATTCAGGCGGTCTGATTAAGCGGTGGCTTTGTGGATGACGCGGAGCCGGGACACTTTACGCCATTGGTCCCGCCATTGTCTCCAGGCCAGACTGACAATCCGGAACACTTCCGATTTGTCGAACGGTTTTGCGATTAGATCGTAGGCGCCGCTTTTCAGAACCTCTGACCAGAGAAGCTCGTCGGCTTTTGCGGTCATCAAGATTACTTCCGGGCGCTCGGGCAGATGACTGAGATGCAACAGCAAATCCCTCCAGTTGCCGTCAGGCAGATCTTCGCTGGTGACGACGACAGGAATGCGATGTCTCTGGATCTTTTCCACTGCGTCTGCGATATCTCGCGCGCGCCAAAGATTCCAGGATGTGTGATCCAGGATGTGCTGCAGGCAGGTGTGGTCGTGTTCGGCGGCGCTGAGAGCCAGAACCTTAACGGGCTGATAGTCTGCAGATGTCATAGCGCCCTCATTATACGCACGCTCGCCGCTGGTGGCTACCCCTTTTCATCCTTTTCATGGCTGCACACGCATCCGCACTACACTAGAGCGATGAAGATTTTGCCGTTGCTGCTGCTGTGCACCTCTGCCGGATGGGCTGGAGATGCGATTGAGGCTTTTGGCCTGCACTGGACGGTGCCGACGGGTTCGGAATGGAAACTGGAAGACGATGGCGGAACTCCATCGCTTCGAATGCTGGCGATGCGCGGCCCGGATCCGAAAAAGCCTCGGCGTCCGCAGCAATTTGCGTTGTCGGACAAGCAGTACGATTCCTTTACGATGGATGCGGATGTGAAGGTGCTCAAGAGATCGCTGATTCTGGTGTACGCCTATGCCGACGAGGCGCATTTCAACTACGCTCATCTCTCGACCGATACCGCGGCGAAGCAGCCTGTACACAACGGCATCTTTCATGTGTTCGGAGGGGAACGGGTTCGCATCAGCTCGATTGAGGGTCCGCCTTCGTTCGCGGCCACGGATGAATGGAACCACGTGAAGTTGACCTACGACGCCAGGACAGGAAAGGCTACCGTTCTGGTGAATGGAAAGCCGAACTCGTCAGTTGAGGCGGTGGACCTGAGTCTCAAGGGCGGAAAAGTTGGAATCGGTTCCTTCGATGAAACCGCGGTTTTCAAGAACGTGAAGATTACTTCGCGCTGACGCGAAACACATCTTGGACTTTTGCGTCCAACTCCCATTCGCAGGATGTCTAAGCGGGTTTTCTGGCGATAATCGGCAAGCTCCAGGGACACATATGGAGAATACCGAAGGGCTCGTAGGGCTCCCGCAGCACGGAGGCCGTGAAGCCTGCGGTCTGCAGATGGGCCAGCAGGTCGTTTTCGCAGAACACTCTCATTTCGAGAGTGGATCCGATGCCGCCGTGAAAGCAGAGGTTGTCGAAGACTTCATAGGATCCATCGGTACGGCGATTGACCAGGACACGAGTTCCGCCGATTTCTGCAAAGGCGAATTCGTGGAGCAACGGAAAGTGTTCCTTGGTGCGATCTCCTCCGTAGGGGACCGTGAGCACCAGTGTACCGCCCGGTTTCAGAAGCCGGTAGATGCCATCGAAGGCGGGTTGGACAGGCGGGGTGACGTGTTCTAAAACCTCGCTGCAGATGACGTAGTCGCAGGTTTCGTATTCATCAATGCTTATGTTTTTGAGGTCGAGACACGGGGGCTTATCATAAAAGGTGTTTACGTAGCCGGTTCGCTTTGCTAGCCGCGCGGCTAACTCGGCCCAATCGCTCATCCCTACTCCTTTCAGTTCGCTCCGCGCTGGAAAATCGGGAATGGCGAGCGGTTCGTTGAAGAGCCCCAAAGAGAGAAGGTAAGCAATGGACCGGTACCGAACGGACGAGCGGCACTTCGAGCAGTTTTCGGTCTCTCGACCGAACTCCGAGGCCGGCGCTTTTTGATGGCTTCCGCAGATGTTGCAGCGGAAGGCCACGAGCGGTTCATTAGTGTTGGGCAATTCAGCTAGATTATACCGGACGACGATTCGGTTCGACGCTTAACAAACTCGATGTTCTTTCTTTCCGAAGAGACCAGATTTCAGATTCGAAAAAGCGAACGGTATCCCGAGAATCCACCGGGTGCGCCCGCCTGGGTTTTCTTCGCGCCCAGTGTTCACACACCGGTCACGCGGATGGGGTTGGTGTTGCTGGCGGGAGCGCAAGCTGTATTCGAAGAAATGCAAGTGACAGGCGATGAAGTCGGGCTGTTCACGGTTGGCCAGGCGTTGCCCCAGATTAGTGCCGACGGACTGGTGGCGCGCCTGTTCTTCCGGCATAACTCATTCGATACGCTGCTGGCTTCGGTCACCCTTCCCCGCGACTGCGGTGATGCGCCGTGGACGGAGGCGAAATTTTCGATGAGGTCCGTCACAGGGCAGAAGGGATGCCTGGTGGTGGAATGCGACCCGGGGCCGAATGGCGATTCCACTGCCGATTGGCTTGCGGTATATGAGTGCGTGGTGAGCGCGCCGGCCGAGTTGAAGTTGAATCGGGCGCGCGCATTCACGGCGTGGCGGACGCGGAACGAGTTGTTACACATGGGTCGCGTCTACATGGAGGATGATTTCTATGTGGACCCGGCACCCAGACCCGTGTATGAAAGAGAGCGGCTGACCCCTGAGCGGCTGGCGCAGTTGCGTCTTCTGAGCACAAACGCTTTTGAACTGGCGCATCTGCTGGTTCAGGAAATTATTGGGCCTATGCCTATGCCGTTCCACGCACGGCTGGCAAACAAGGCGCGGTACGTAAAAGGTCCGTATCGCGTATTGTCACTCTGCTCTGGAGAGGCACGGGTGGAATTGGAGTTCGTGCAACGTTCCGGAGTACGCAATGTGGAGTTGACGCTGGTCGACGTCAACGCCGATCTATTGCAGGGCGCCAAGCGGAAACTGTCCCCGTACTGCCTGTGCAAGACCATCACCGCGAATGTGAACACGCTGCAGATTGAGCGGGGTGCATATGACCTGATCATCTGTGTGTCGGGGCTCCATCATTTGATAGAACTCGAGTCGGTAACGGAATCGATGGCGCGCGGACTTGCGCCTGGCGGAGAGTTCTGGAGCGTCGGCGAGTATGTGGGCCGGAACGGCGCCAGGCTTTGGCCTGAGGCGTACGCCATTGCGAATCAGTTTTTCCGCAGTCTGCCGGAGCAGTATCGCAGGAACTGTATGCCTGGATTGGACGGAAAGCCCGATTCGGACCTGCCCGACATCGATTGCTCGGTCAGCACGTTCGAAAGTATTCGCAGCGAAGATGTGGAAGAGTGCCTGAACCGCGTGTTCGACCCTGTGTATCTCGTTCGGCACGACTGCCTGTTGTGGAGACTGTTCGATCCGGCATATTCCCACAACTACGACATCAAGGATGATGGGGTGATCTCGCTGTTGCAGTGCGCCGTGGAAGTGGAGATCGCACATCGCATGTCCGGCGGCCGTCCGACCGCGCTGAACGCGGTCTACCGCAGCCGGCTCACGTAGCTCGGACTACTTGCCGCGAGTGCGCAACGCATTGCTGATGGTGGCGTCCCACCTTGGATCACCCTGGGGGTTGTATTCGCCGAGTTTGTCCCAATCCTCGCGAGTAATCCCGTTCAGGTCCCACACGACTTTGCCGGCGCGAACAGTCATCTCGGCGACCAGGTTCTGAGTGCCGCGCATGCGCGCGCCGTTCACGTCGACGAATCCGAAATTCCCTTGCTCAATTCGCAAGACAGCGATGTCCGCGGGAGCGCCGACGGTAAGGTTCCCCAGATCCTCCCGACGGATTTCCTTGGCGGGATTCCAGGTGGATTTGAGAATAGTGTCTTCGAAGCTCATGCCCATGTTCAGGAATTTAGACATCACGTTGAGCATGTTTTTCATCGCGCCGTTCATGCTGCTTACGTGAAGATCGGTGGAGATGGAATCGGGTCCGAAGCCTTGTTTCATGGCGGGCACGGCGTAACGAAAGATGAAGCTTCCCGAGCCATGGCCGACGTCGAAAATGACGCCACGTTTGCGGGCTTCAAACAGATACGGACGTACCTTCCCGGTTTTGTCCAGCATGGGTACTGAGGAAAGGTACTGGTGCGTGTAGATATCGCCTGGCCGCAGTTTTTTGGTCACCAGGTCTTCATAAGGACGCTCCGGCCGGAACTCACCGAAGTCCACAATCACCGGCAATTTTGCGAGGTTACCTGCTTCGATGGCGTGGTCCACGGGAATCCATTCGGGGCCGGTATAGTGCGCGGTCTTGAAGCCCACGATGATGTCTTTGAAATTGCCTGCCATTGCGGCGGCCGACTTCGGATCCATATCGGCGATGTTCTGCTCTGGTACACCGGCCATACCTTGTCCAACAATGTTGAGAAATGCGAGCACACGGGTTCTGGCGCGGTCGATGATGCGTTCTTTGAAATCGGGAAAGTTGCGCCATCCGGATGAGCCGCAATCGACCACGGTCGTCACGCCGGCTCGAAAGGTGTGGTCATCCGGGCGCACGCTCAACGGGCCGGTGTAGGCAGTGCCCGTTCCGGCGTAGACGTGAACGTGGATATCGATTAGGCCCGGTGTTACGTAGAATGGCGAGACGTCGACCGTCTTCAAAGCGCGATTAGCCGCGATGTTCGGCGCTACTTCCGCGACTTTTCCATCTTTGATGCCGATGTCGCGAACCGCGTTGATACGGTTTTTCGGGTCGACAACATGGCCGCCCTTCAGCAACAGGTCGAAATCGGTTTGACCGAAAGCCGCTGCGGCAACCAGGAAGAGCGCCGCTCGGCGCGTATGAACAGGAATTACTTGGATTGATCGAATTGCCATGCCGTTGCCACTATATCGCGGAGTTCGACATAGCGTGGCTTCCAGCCAAGCGTGGCTTTCAATTTATCGGAATTGGCGACCAATTCGGCTGGGTCGCCTTCGCGGCGCGGTCCCATGACAAACGGCACTTTCTGGCCGGTAACCTCTTCCACGGCGTGGATCACCTCACGTACGGATCGGCCTATTCCCGTTCCCACGTTAAACCGGTTCGATTCACCGCCGGCCAGCAGGTGATCGAGCGAAGCGATGTGAGCCTCGGCGAGATCGCTGACGTGGATGTAGTCGCGAATGCAAGTGCCATCCTGGGTGGGATAGTCGTCGCCGAAGATTGTTACAGGCTGGCCGGTTTTGACCGCCCGCAATACCAGGGGAATCAGGTGCGTTTCGGGATCGTGTTCCTCGCCGAGTCCGGTGCCCGGTTCGGCTCCGCACGCGTTGAAATAGCGGAGTGCAATGGCGCGAAGTCCGCGGAATTCGTCCAGCCAGCCCAGAATTTTCTCCACCATCACCTTCGTTTCTCCGTATGGATTCACTGGGGCAAACGGAAAATCTTCGGTGATGGGGACGTGCGAAGGGGTCCCGTAGACGGCGGCGGTGGAGGAGAAGACCAATCGTTTGATACCGGCGCGCTCCATCGCGGTGAACAGCGAAATACTGCCGCTCACGTTGTTGGTGAAGTACAACTCTGGGTCTTTGGTTGATTCCCCTACCGCGATGTAGGCCGCAAAATGAATCACCGCGTCGAAACTGCCGGACTCCAACAAGCGAGTTAGGCGAGGAGTGTCGGTTAGAGTGATCTGGTGAAAATCTTTGCCCGCGATGTTGTGATGATGGCCGCGCGAAAGGTCGTCCACGATGCTGACTTCGTGGCCCTTCTGGCTCAACAGGTGGACGGTATGGGAGCCGATGTAGCCTGCGCCGCCAGTCACCAGGACGCGCGCCATTATTGCTTCAACGCCTTCTCAACCGCGGAAACCAGTTCGGCCGATTCGGGGTCTACTTTCGATTCAAACCGCGTGATCACTTTACCGTCGCGGCCCACCAGAAACTTGGTGAAGTTCCATTTCACTTCGCCGCCGCCGGTGCTGGTCAGGTAATCGTACAGTGGCGCTTTTTCAGCACCTGCTACCGAGATTTTTGAATACATCGGGAATGTGACGCTGTATTTGCTGGAACAGAACGTTTTTATTTCTTCGTTGCTGCCTGGCTCCTGTGCGCCGAAGTTGTTAGCGGGGAAACCGAGGATCACGAAGCCCTGATCTTTGTACTTTTCGTACAGTGCTTCCAGTCCTTTATATTGCGGTGTGAATCCGCAACGGCTGGCGACGTTGACCACCAGGACGGTTTTGCCCTTGTAGGCGGCGAGAGGGGCAGGTTTTCCATCGATGGAATTCAGGTTGAACTCGTGAATACTGGATGCAGCGAACAGCGAAGTGGCCATAAAAAGCGTTCCTAGCAGCTTTGACATGGTTCTTATTATAATTCGCGCAGGCCTATGGACTACGAATTTCTGCGTCACGAGTTGGAAGAAGAGGCGGCGGTCATCACCTTGAACAGGCCAGAGCGGCGGAATGCGCTGTCGCTCGAGCTGATGCTCGAACTGATTTACGTTTTGGGTGAAGTTGGGCGCGACAAGAGGACGCGGTCGGTGATTCTGGCCGCTGCGGGGAACGTTTTCTGCTCGGGGCATGATCTGACGGAGATGGTGGGCCGGAAGGAGAGCGAATACCGGCGGCTATTCGATACGTGCACGGCTCTGATGCAGAAGGTTCAGTCGATTCCACAGCCAGTGATTGCGGAGGTGCAGGGTGTGGCGACGGCGGCTGGGTGCCAACTGGTGGCAAGCTGCGACCTGGCTATCGCCAGCGAATCGGCGCAGTTCGCTACGCCGGGAGTGCGGATCGGGCTGTTCTGCACGACGCCCATGGTCGCGTTGACCCGGTCCGTCGGCCGGAAGCGCGCTATGGAAATGCTGCTGACGGGCAAGATGATCAGTGCGGAGACTGCAGCGGATTGGGGGCTGATCAATCGAGCGGTTCCCGCGGAGGATTTGCGGAAATCCACTCGCGAGTTGGCGGCGCAGATCGCTGAAGCCAGCAGCTATACGGTGGCGGTCGGCAAGAAGGCTTTTTACGATCAGATTGAGGCGGTGCAGCGGACGGCATACGATCAGGCGAAAAAGGTGATGACGCAGAATTCGCTGGCGGAAGACGCGGCGGAAGGGATTGGGGCGTTCCTGGAGAAGCGGGCACCGGTTTGGAAGGGCAAGTAGGTTATTAAACGAAAGCGAGGAATTCTTTAATAAGAGCGGCGGTAATTAAAGGATAAGTTAGTTAGCTTGAATCCGGCTTTGAATCAACGGCTTGGCAGGTTTGAGATCACCGGACGCCAGCGCAGCCGACTGTTTGTTTACCGGCGATACTTGGCAATCCTCAGCGAAGGTACTGAGCCTCTGGCACTGTGAGTTCCGGCGCGGCTGGAAGGACGATGGGTCCTTTCACCAAATTCCGGAAGACCAGGAATGCGATGGGATGCATGAAGCCCATGATGACGAAGATCCAGGTATAGGAATAGTTTTGAACTACCTGGCCGGTTAGGTTCGTGAACAATGTTCCGCCCAGGCCGCTGCCGAACGCGATGATCCCCGACACGGAGCCGACCACGCGAGTGGGATAGATGTCGTTAGTGATGGTCGTCAGGTTTGTCTTCCAGGCCATGTGGCTGAACGTAACCAGACAGATCAGCAGCACGGCTACTGTGGTCGACGGAGTAAGGGCAATCAGAACGCTTAACGGCATCACCAGGGCGCAGGGAATCATGGCCGCTTTTCGGGCATCGACGTCTTTCCAGTTCCGCTTAATGAGATAGCCGGAAGCGAGACCTCCGGCGAGGGAGCCGAGATCGGCGCAGAGATACGGAAGCCACGCCAGCATTCCCATTTCCTTCAGCGTGAAACCCCTCTGTTCCACGAGGTACTTGGGTAGCCAGAAGAGATAAAACCACCAGACGGGATCGGAGATGAAGCGGGCCAGCAGCAGTCCCCAGGTTTGTGGGAATCGCAGCAGTTGTGACCTCTTGATGCCGGTGGCTTTTGCGGTGGGGCCGCCGGTATCGCGGATGAGGTGCAATTCTTCCGGGGTGATCCGGCGGTGCTTCTCGGGAACGTAATAGAGCCAGAGCCATGGAAGGAGCCAGACGAAGCCCATGCATCCCGTGATCACGAAGGCGGAGCGCCAACCATATTGGTAGGTCAGCCAGGCGACCAGCGGGGCCGCGATAATGGCTCCTACCGCCGCGCCAGCGTTTACTAGTCCGTTTGCGAAGGCTTTCTCTTTCGGCGGATACCATTCGGAGATCGCCCGGATCGCAGCCATGAAGTTGCCCGGTTCGCCCACCCCGAGCAGGAAGCGGTAGGCTCCAAGCTGCGTGGCGGTATTGGCGAACGCATGCAGCATGTTGCTGATGGACCACCAGACCATGAAGACGGCCAAAGAAACACGAGTTCCCCAGCGGTCTACTAGAAATCCGGAGCCGAGGTACATCACCGTGTACGCGATCAGGAAGGCCTGCAGGATGTTCGAGTACTGGACTGGAGAGATGTGCAGCTCTTTGGTGAGAACAGGGGCGATGATAGAGAGCGTCTGGCGGTCGATGTAGTTGATAACGCTCGCCGTGAAAAGCAGGGCCGCGATGTACCACCGCAAGTTGAGGATCTTGGCCATGTTTTGGGGGTGCTTTTCCTGGCTGGTCACATTCTATTCCACATTACGGATTTGCGTTTCATCATGCGAGCCTGTTAACGCTGCTGGGCAACTGGCGCCTAAAGTGATTTCTTTTCGTGCCGAGCCAGCACCAGGGGCTGATAAAAACCGCTCTCCGCCGGCATCAGCCAGCGGACCTGGGTAAAGGAGGCTTGGTGCAGAAGGGCCGTGAGTTCCTCTCGCAGCAGCGCTCTATATACAGAGACGAAGTGCCGTGAGTTCCATCCTGTGTTCGTCTGTTGCGTGATGTACAGATGCAATTTGTATTCGCGCTCACTGGTCCAATCCCAGAGTTGGTGGTAGATTCGTCGATATTCGCCATCGTGGAAAAACGTCGGTGGCGGCATCGCTGGACGATTTGCGAGGATCTCATCGTAATCGCGACTGCTTGCCACGAATAGTCCGCCTGCGCTGAGTTTGCTGTGAATCTGCTGAATCGCCCGCGAAAGATCCTGTTCGGTCAGCAGATGCGGGAGAGCGTTGTCCGCCGCGATTATCACATCAAACTCAGATTTCGAGACTCCGGACAAATCGCGCATGTCCGCAACCTCAAATTCGATCGAGAGGTTCCGCTGCTCTGCTTCACGTATAGCCCGCGCAATTGCTCGCGCACTCAGGTCAGTACCCACCACAACATGCCCGCGCTCTGCCAATCCGAGGGTTTGTGTCCCGATTCCGCACGCACAATCGAGAATTCTCAATTGACCCGTGGGCAACTCCCGCTCGATCAGCGGACCCAATACGCTCGCTTGCCACTGGATCGACCGGGTCCAGTCCTGAAACATCAGGTGGTACCAATCGGCAAGATCGTCGTAGAACGCCCGCGTGGGATCGCTCATGGTGAGATCTTATAGCGTGCTTCGCTAGCTCGTGCCGTTTCGAACGCGCAACGTGGCGACCAGCGCATCCTTCGCGCGGTAGATGTGTTTTCGGAGCGCGGCGCAAAGTTCCTTCGCATCGCGCCTCTCGATGGCTGCAACGATTGCCTCGTGCTCGACATGTTCTTCCTGCAGACGAGTGGCCCAGTTCGATTCGGCGCCATGAATCCGAGCGATTTTGATGTGCGCCTGAAGGCCTTCGTACAACTCCATCAATCGGCGATTATTTGACGACCGCATGATGATCTGGTGGAGGTCCGAATTATTCTTCTCATGCACGGCCTGGTCCTCTTCGGTCTTCACCGGCTTCTGTAAAAGCTGGAGCAATTCGCGGAGGCGATCAACATCCTTTGGGGAGATGTTCGAAATTCCCTCCTCTGCAGCAAGGCACTCCAGAGCACAGCGGATCTTGAATGTCTCCTCGACATCCTGCTCCGTAAGGTTTGCGACGAAGGTCCCGCTGCGCGGACGGATCTCCACCAGACCTTCTGTTGCGAGTTGTTGAATCGCACCCCGGACTGGAGTGAGACTGACGCCAAGCTTTTGGGCCAGATCCTCCACGTTCAGGCGCTCGCCGGGTTTCATCAGTGAACTGACAATCGCCTGGCGTAGTGCTTCGTAGACCGCGTCGACAGCCCGTTCGCGTTGGAGTTTGGCGAGTTCCATAGTCCTAGGCGTAACAGCGCACTTCGAAGATGCGCGCGAGCCGGTCACCGTTTGTTGCGGTCACATGGATGCGGAGCGACTGCGCGTTGATGGGTGCGATTTTGTGACGGTTCACGCGCTGGTAATTGCCGGCGACGTTGATTAGCGGCGCCGGGCTCGCAGTAGCGGGACCGCGATAGAGAATCTGGTAATCGCGGACGGTTTCCGGCTGGGCTGCGCGAACGATTCCGCGTGTCACCGTGTCTGAAGACGACAACGTGAGCTCCCGGTGGAATCCGGTATCGAAGGTGATCTGGATCTCCCGAATGGTTTGCGGCCGGTCCCAGGAAAGCTCAATCCAGGCACCCTCCGGACCAAGCGGCGCTGCCCAATGATTGACCTGTTTCTTCGGGATATCGCGTATCCAGCCGTTAATCAACAGGGCGGCCGATGCGTCCGGCTCTTCCGCGGATGCCTTCACTGTCGCCTTGCGAGCGAGGTCGGATGGATCTTCGTTTCGCACATCGCGCAACGTTTGATCCTGGCGCAGCAGATTTTGCTGGAGCGATGTGAGCAGAGGTTTCGATTTCGCGATGTCTCTCGGGGACACCCCACGCTCCACGCAAGTGGCGGCGGCCGTACCTACAGCTTGGCCGATCACGGCACACGTCGCCATCACGCGGGCTGACGTGAATGCGACGTGGGTCGCGCTGATGTTGCGCCCGGCCATCATCAGGTTCGACACGTTGCGGCTATAAAGCGAACGCAGAGGAATGTTGTAGACCTCGTCCGTCTTGATGCTGGTGTTCGGCTTTAGATCCGGGCGGTCGAAACCACTCGGTGGATGATCGTCCATCGGCCAGCCACCAATCGCAACGGCGTCGTCGAAGGATCCGCGCTCCAGATCCTGCTGCGTCAGGATGTGATCGCCCAGCATGCGGCGGCTGCCACGTTTTCCCGGCATCATGCCCACCCAGTCGAGCGCCTTTCCAGCACATTGGGATCCTAAGCTTAGAATTCCACGTGGACAAGTTGTCGCG
>JADMIO011281650.1_pt1 | contig 49893 bp, 37 predicted proteins | sample 8958161 | NCBI WGS metagenome assembly JADMIO01 (sample SAMN16585339, study PRJNA669376) | soil metagenome | isolation source: Crop rotation soil | place: USA: Cullars Rotation, Alabama | collected 2011
GCCGCGACTTCAAGTCACGTGAATTCCAAGCTTCGGATCCCACTGTGCTGGAAAGTCGGAAAGATCCCGATGCCCATGTTGCGCGACGGCGCGAAGGCGTTCGGTAGGCCGCGCTCCATGAAGGTCGTGAAGCTGTCGGACGTGAGCTCTTCGAGCGAGAACGGTTCCTTGAAATGGCCGACCCGGATGTACTGGACACCCGGAACCTCGTACATCCCCACGTACACGTCCTTGGCTTCAGGCGGACTGGGGGCAAAGTCGTACTCGATCTTGTAGTCGATGTTGCCGAACACCATGCCCTGCAACGAAAGACGCGCACGCCGGAACTCGACACCGCTTTGCGAGTCCGGAATGTCGAACATTTCCTGGACAGGCTCGTTCGGATACGACGCGTTCCAGTCCGCCTGTATGCGACCGCCGAGCATGACGGAGAACCTCTTGTCCGCCGTCTCTAGCCAGAACCCGTTCTTGTAGTAGGCGCGCATGCTGTCCCACGACGACGGGGTCGGCGACGGTGCGGGCACTGCCGCGGCAACCGGCGGAGGCGGCGGAGGCGGCGGCGGCGCGGCTTTGCGCATGTCTTCCTGCCGTTCTTCCTCGGCCTTGTGCTTGAGCTCGCGATACTGCTGATCGCTGATCTGCTTGTTCTGGCGGAGAATCTCGAGCAGTTGGTCGACCACCCGCTGCTCCTCCGCCTGGACCACACCCGCCCCGAGCAGCGCGATGCACCCCAACCCTACGGCAAGCGCTCGTGTACGCTTTGCACCCATGTGAGACCCCCCTACTTGTGGGCGCAAGGTTAACCGCTCGGCTGTTACATGCATGTTACGGGACCGTTACGGGACGGCGAAAAGTGCGACGGTTCATCTCGACTGCGAGCTGTTGGGGCCAACGGGGAGGGGCCGCGCGTGGCCCCTCCCCCACGCGCTCAGACGGTGGGAGATAAGGGGGGTCTCCTAGCCCCGCCCTTGCACGCCTCGGGAAGCTAGCCCGACTTGATTGCGCCGCGATGACAGCGCGGTGAAATTCCCGCTAACTCAAAGCCGTTGCTGCGTCCCCGAAAGCGCGCGCGGCGTCGCCGCAGACGAAGTGCAGCGCCGAAACGAAACGTCACCGGCGCGCAACATTGTCGTCACCTTCGCTGTGATAGCTGACGCGCGGTTGGAGCCGCCGGGCACCCAGTGGGGGACGCCCAATGGTCGCGGCGTGGCGCATTCGCAGCAGCGTGCGAGGGAGGAAACGCAATGCATCGACGTGCAGTCATGCGGGACAGCGTGATGGCGATGATCCTTGTGGCTTTATCCGCCGTGAGTGGATCGGCGGCGCTCGGACAATGCGACCCGGCGCCGCTGAGCGGCTGCCGGCAGCCGATCGTCGGCGACAAGGCCCTGCTCCTGTTCAAGAACAAGGGCGGCGACGGCGACAAGTTGCTGTGGAAGTGGCTCAAGGGATCGGCAACCGACCTCGCGGACTTCGGCGATCCCATCAACAGCACGGCGTACACGATCTGCATCTACGACCAGAACGCCGGCACGCCGGGCCTCGTTCTCGGTGCAAGCGTTCCGCCTGGTGGCACCTGCGACGGCGACCCATGCTGGACGGCAGTTGGGAAGGGGTTCAAATTCAAAGACCCCACCGCCACCAACCACGGAATCAGCGGAGTTCTGCTCAAGTTCGGCGAGGACGGTAAGGCGAAGATCATCGTCAAGGGCCGCGATGCCGCGCTCGGCGCACCGAGTCTGCCGCTGGCGCAGGACCCGCAAATCGTCGTTCAGCTGAAGAACGAAGTGGGCATCTGCTGGGAATCCACCTACAGCGCGCCGACGATCAAGAACGAGACCGGCAATTTCAAGGATAAGGGCGACCCGCCGGTATCCACCCCGACGCCGGGCTCGACCGCCACCGCGACCGCATCCGCTACGGCGACTCCGCCGGGGCCGACGGCAACGGCGTCGGCAACGGGCACTGCGTCGAGCACCCGAACCGTTACGCTGACGGCGACGCGCACGCCGACAGCGACGAACACTGTGGCCGGCCCGCCATCAACGTCCACCGCAACTGCAACTCTCACTGCCACGCGCACGTTTACGATCACGCCGACGCCCACCGGCGGCGGCGGCGCGGTGTGCGGCAACGGTTTCCTCGAGCCCGGCGAAACCTGCGCGAACTGCGCCGCGGATTGCGTCATTTCTCCGTGCACTGCGGTGGCACCGACGCCGTCGTTCCAAATCCAGTTCACCGCCCCGCTCGGCACATCGCCGACGTCGGTCACGGTGCTGCTCGGCTACCGCAGCAGCCGGGTCAGCATCCCCGGCAGCGGCAACGCGACGACCGTACGCCAGCGCGTGACGTATCCGGCGCCGCCGCCGTTCCCGCAGGAGCCGAACGACCTCAACTACGCACTGCGCCTCGTCGTCGGCCGCTCGGCGGGCATTCAGAATGGTCTGTTTGCCACGGTGCGATTCGATCGCTGCAGCGGCGCGCCGGCGCCGACATCGGCCGATTTCGGCTGCACGGTGGAAGCATGCGCGGGCAGCGGCGGCCCGATCGCCGGCTGTACGTGCACTGTCCCGTGACAATGCATCCGACGACGCATGCGGGGCCGTGCGAGTGGCCCCGCATCGCCGTGTCCACAGTGCGCGCGCCGCGGCGCGGTACGTGTTGCACGCGGCTCACGAGGCAGGCGGAGATTGAAATTGATCAAGCTCCATCGCCTAAACATGCCCTTGCCCTATGAAACGGACGGGTTCCGTCTAGGGGCGGGCCAATCCCACCACGTCGGAACCGTTTCAATCTTATCAGGGCATGGGCTGGGGCATGGGCATGTGTAAGGGTCGAGTGGGATCAATTTCATTCCACCGCGCCAATTGCGCGAAATTTGCGGCCGGCGCCAGCGATGCGCGGCGTTACCTGTCTAGGCCTGATCGATTGTGATAGCAGAGCGCTGAACGTGTTTCCGGGGTGTGGTGTGGCGGGGCGGTGGGAGTAAGCGCAGACATGCGAATTGCAGCTGTCGACGTCGGCAGCAACTCCATCCACATGGTCGTCGCCCAGGTGGAAGCGGATGGCCGCTTCCGGGTGCTCGATCGCGCCAAGGACATGGTGCGCCTCGGCCGCCGCACGCTCAACAAGGGCCGGCTGTCACCGCAGGCGATCAACGCCGGCGTGCGCACGCTGGCGGCGTTTCGCACCCTCGCCGAACGTCAGGGCGTCACGCGCATCACCGCGGTGGCAACCAGCGCCGTGCGCGAGGCGGCGAACGGCGGCGACTTCATCAAAAAGGTCGAGAGCGACGTCGGCCTGCGCGTCAAAGTCATTCCCGGCCGCGAGGAAGCACGGCTCATCTATCTCGGCGTGCGTCACGCCGTCGACCTCAGCGGCAAGCCGACGTTGATCGTCGACATCGGCGGCGGCAGCGTCGAGTTCATCCTCATCGAACGCGGCGAGCCAGTGTCGTTGGAAAGCTACAAGATCGGCGTGGCCCGGCTGAGCGAGCGCTTCTTCCGCAGCGATCCGCCCGAGCCCAGCGAGGTCAAAGCGCTGGAGGCGTATCTCGTCGAGCAGCTCGATCCGATGCTGGCTGACTTCCGCAAGCGCGGCGTGCGGCGCGTCGTCGGTACGTCGGGCACCATGCTCAACCTGGTCGCAATCGCCGGCCACCAACAGGGCGAGCCGCCGGAGCTGCACCTCAACGCCTTCGCCGTCACCAGCGCCGAAATCTCCAAGGTGCGACGCCAACTGACGCGCGCCTCGCGCGACGAACGCCTGCGCATCAAAGGCCTCGACGCGAAGCGCGCCGATCTCATCGTCGCTGGCGCCGTCCTGACGGACTACATTCTCAGCCGCGCCGGGGCCAAGCAGCTCGTCGCCTGCACCTGGGCGCTGCGCGAAGGCGTGCTGCTCGACTTCATCTCGCGCCACCGCAAAGGCATCGAAGAGACCGAGCGGTTCGATACGCCGCGCGGCCGTTCGGTCGCGCGCTTGGCTCGCCACCTCGGCGAAACGTCGCAGCATGGGCCGCGCATCGCCAAACTCGCCCTGCGCCTGTTCGATCAGCTCGAGGGGGAGCTGAACGTCGATCGCTCAGCACGCGAACTGCTGGAATACGCTGCGTTCTTGCACGACGTCGGACACCACATCGACCATCAAAACCACCATCGCCATTCGTACTACCTGATCACCAACGGCGAGCTCCTCGGCTTCCAGCGCGAAGAACTGGAGATCATTGGATTGGTGGCGCGCTACCACCGCAAATCGGCGCCCAAGGCGTCCGATCCCGAGTTCCGCGCCCTGCCGCAGAAAGCGCGCACGACCGTGCGCGTCTTATCGGCCCTTTTGCGGCTTGCCGATGCGTGCGATCGCACTCACTACGGCGTCGTACGAGACATCACCGTGGTGCGCCGCAATGGCCGTTTGGTCCTGCAGTTGATGGTCAGCGGCGACGCGCAGCTCGAGCTCTGGGAAGCGCGCGAACGAGTCGGGTTGCTCGAGCAGGTCCTCGGACTTGACGTGGAGTTTCGCGTTGGTTCATAGCTGACCCTTCCGATGTTGTCCGAGCCCCATCCCTATCCTGGAAAGTTGATCATCGTCGAAGGGATCGATGGCTCGGGCAAAACGACGCAACTCAGCCTCTTGTACCGTTGGCTCTTGTCGCGCGGGTACAAGGTTTTCTTCACCGAGTGGAATTCGTCCGTCTTGGTGCGCCGTTCGATGCGGCGCGGCAAGAAAAAGGATCTGCTCACGCCGACGACGTTCAGTTTGCTGCACGCCGTCGATTTCGCCGATCGCCTGACCTACAAGATCATTCCGCCGCTCAAAGCGGGGATGGTCGTGCTCGCCGATCGCTTCGTCTACACGGCCTTCGCGCGCGATGTCGCGCGCGGCGTTCACCCCGATTGGGTGCGCGCCGTCTATAGCTTCGCGCCGCGGCCCGACCTGGCACTGTACTTCCGCGTGCCGATCGAGATCTCGCTCGACCGCCTGCTCACCGGGCGCTCGAAGCTGAAGTATCATGAGGCCGGCATGGACCTGGGCCTGAGCCGCGATCCGGCGGAAAGCTTTCGCATGTTCCAGAGCCGTGTGCTGGAAGAGTACGACCGCCTGGTCGGCGAGTTCGGTCTGCGCGTCGTCGACGCGATCGGTGACATCCACACGCAGCAGCTGCTGGTGCGCCGGATGACGCGCCAAGTCCTGCGCGACTATCACGGCACCGTCGCGGACCTCGCCGCGGTCGGTTCCGACGTGGTCTGAGCCATGCACGGTCAGGACAAGCCCTTCTACGGCCACGGCCTTCCCGCTCTCAACATCGGTCCGCTGCGCGGCAGCTTGATCGTGATCGAGGGAACGGACGGTGTCGGTCGCTCCACCCAAATCGACCAATTGATCCCCTGGCTCGAGCTGCAGGGGTATGCGGTAACCAACACCGGCTGGACCCGTTCGACGCTGCTGTCGGAGACGATCAACGATGCAAAGGCCGGCCACGCCTTGACCGTGACCACGTTCAGCCTGCTCTACGCCGCCGATTTCGCCGATCGCCTGGAGAACAACGTCATCCCCGCCCTGCGCGCCGGCTTCATCGTCATCGCCGACCGCTACATGTACACCGCCTTCGCGCGCAACGCCGTGATGGGGGCGGATCGTCAGTGGACGCGCGACCTGTTCGGCTGCGCTCTGATTCCCGACCTGGTACTGTATTTGAAAATCGATACCGACCATCTCATTCCGCGCGTGCTCGAGGGCAAAGGCATGGACTACTGGGAGTCCGGCATGCACTTGGCCCTGGGAAGCGATATCTTCGACTCCTTCGTCCGCTACCAGACGCGTCTGATTCGCGAATACAACCGCTTGTCACGCGAGTTCAGCTTCACGACCGTCGATGCGCGAAATCCTGCCGATCAGATTCAGGGCGACCTGCGACGCCATATTTCGACGTACCTGGAACGCAGTAAGTCCGCCGCGGCGCCGAGCGACGCCAAAGCGCCTACCGCGCTGCGCCGTTAGTCCGGCACTGGCACAGCGGCGGGGTCTAGCAAGCGGAGCGACCGCGCCGTGACCGCGAAGGACGTTCCCGCCGAAGTCGAGGTCAAGCTCGAGGCCGCGTCGGCCGACGCGTTGCGTCACGTCAGCCAACTGCGCGTGCTCGGGCGCTTCCGCCTCCGACCACGCGGCGTGCAGCATTTGCACTCGGTCTACCTCGATACGCGCGACTTTGCGCTCGCGCGCGCCGGGATCGCGCTGCGACTGCGCCGGGCTGGACGCGCATGGGAAGCGACCGCGAAGTGGAGCGGCCGTGTCGCCGGCGCCCTGCATGAGCGACCCGAGCTCACCGTCGCACTACCGGGCGAACCGACCGCCCCGTTCACGCTTCCCGACGGCCCGCTGCGCACCCAGCTGACGGCGGTACTGTTGGGGCGCCGGCTGTCGCCGATCTTGGTCAGCGAGGTACGCCGTCAGTTGCGCGATCTCCTGCCCGCTAGCACCAACGCCGCCGATTCGCTGGCCGAGGTCGCGCTCGACACCGTCGAGCTGCGCGGCCCCAACGGCACACCGGCCGGCACGCAGTATTTCGAGGTCGAGATCGAGCGGCGCGGCGGCCGGCGCAGCGATCTGACCACGCTCAGCCAACTGCTGCAGCAGCGCTTCGGCCTCGTGCCGTCGCGCGCGTCGAAGTTTTCTCGCGGGCTCGCCGAGCTGCACGGCGACAAAGCACCGGCGTTCGGCGGCCCGCCGGACATTCAGCTGAGCGACACGGTGGGCGTAGCCGCGCGCAAGATCACCGGTGCCCTGCTGGCGCGCCTACGCGCCGCCGACCCCGGCACGCGCGCCGGACGCGATGCCGAGTCGCTACACGAGGCGCGCGTCACGGTACGCCGGCTGCGCGCCACCACGCGCACCTTTGCCGACGGCTTCCCGCCGCGGCTGCGCGAAACATTGAGCGCGGAGCTGCGCTGGCTGGGACAGGAACTCGGCGCGGTGCGCGATCTCGACGTGCAGCTGGCCAATCTGGTCTGGCACCGCGACCGCCTGCCGCGCCAGATGCGCGCGCATGTCGATCCGTTTCTCCTGCACCTGGAAAACGAGCGCGGCGTGCGCCGGTCGGTGCTCAATGAAACGCTGGAGTCGCGCCGCTACTTCCAGATTTTGGCTGCCCTCGAACGCTTCGCCGCCAGCCGCGCGCCGCGCGGCAAGCGCGGCGATGCCGTGCAGCCACTGCCCAAGGTCGCGCGGCAGGCGATCAAACGCGCCACGCGAAAGGTCATGCAGCGCGGCGATGCAGTCGGAGAGGTGCCCGAAGCGGACGATCTGCACGCGTTGCGCATTCGCGGCAAGCGTCTGCGGTACATGCTGGAGGCGCTCAAGCCGGTCTCAGGTTCGCCGGGGAAAAAGCTGACCAAACAGCTGGTGCGTCTGCAGGACGTGCTCGGCCGCTTCAACGATGCGATCGTGGCGGCGACGTTCGTTCGCGCCTACCGCGACGGTCCCGGCTCCAACGCACACGACGAGGAACGGCACACGCTATCCGCGCTCGCCGACCGCGAGCTACGCCGCGCCGGCGTGGCGCAATCCGATTTCGCCCGCGCCTGGCGCCGCTTCACCAGCGCCGGGACGATGCGCCAACGGCGTGCCCTTTTGAAGCGGCTGAAAGCTGCGCAGCGTCTGTATGCCGTCGACAGCATCCCACCGCCGCCGGTGCAGCAGGTGTCCAGCTGATGTCGATCATCGTCTATCTGATGCGCCATGGCATCGCCGCAGATGCGACCGCCGGGATGAGCGACGCCGACCGCGCCCTCACCGCCGAAGGCGTGCGCAAGACGACGCGCGTCGCGGTGGGTTTGCAAAAGCTCGGCGCCAAGCCCGATCTCATCCTCTCGAGCCCTCTGCGGCGAGCCGAGGAAACCGCCCGTTTGGTCGCCGACATGGTGGCGCCGAATGCCGCGGTCGAGCTGTATCCGCCACTCGCCGGCGGCTTCGCGGTCGACGACATCGTCAAGGGACTGCGCCCACACCGCCGTGCGACCGAGCTGCTGCTGGTCGGCCATCAACCCGATCTCGGCCACCTGGCCTCATATCTATTGACCGGCGCGCCCAACCTCGTGCCGCTGCCGTTCAAGAAAGCCGGGATTGCCGCCATCTCGCTCGGCTCCATTCCGCCACGCTCTACCGGCTCTCTGGAGTGGTTCCTCAACCCTGGACAGCTGCGCGCCATCGCCTCCAGCCGCGAATAAGAAAAGAAGGGGCCAAGGGTTCGAGCTGGATCTGATTTCGCTCGAATTCTCGGCCCCTTGAACCCTCGGACCCTTTCTCGTCACCCAGAATTCACGCCGGCGTCACTGCGCTGCAATCGCACCCGAGTAGATTGCAGTGACCCACGAGAGGCCGGAGGCCCCCGACCCCTCCGCGTCTCCCCACCTTAGGGGGCCGCAAGGCCCCCTCCTTCCATCCCTCGACCGCCCGCTCGGTCGCGCTGATGCCGCAAAATGCGCAACCTACGCCCGCGATCAGACCGTCCAGGCGTGGAATCCGACCGGCGGGACACTGCGTACCAGCAGATAGCGGAACTTTTCGCCGATCCGGAACATCTCATTGAAGAGAACGTTGACCGAGGACTCCATGGGACAACAGGCGCTGAAGACGGTCGAGTATGATGATGCACCGGGCGGCGATGATACGCTGCTGCCAGAACAATTTTGGGCTGGCATCGCCGACCCCCGCGCTGAGCCAGAAAAGCGGCTCATGGTCGCGGTGCTGGAGGAGGCAATCGCCCTGGTCGTCAACGATCCGGACGGCCGCGACGACGACCGTCGTACGGTCGTGCGCGAAGCACGGCGCTGGTTTGCCAGCGATGATCGCGGCGCCCCGTTTGCCTTTGTCACAATCTGCGACATCCTAGGGCTGGACTGCGATCGCGTGCGCCAGGCACTGGCGAGCTGGTCCAACCGGCGGCATTCGTTCCACCGACCGCGCTTGCAAGCCGGCCGCGGTCGCCACCAGGTCCGCAGCGGCGAGCGCGGTCCGCGCCGCGCCGCCTAGACTACCTTAGGCTCCTACGCAGATCGGGTAGCACCCGCCTCCCTGCCGGTGGCGGCCGCAAGGCCGCCAGCATGCGCGGCGATGCCGCCACGATCCGCGCCGGCCGCGCGCCGCGCGGCCACCGGCAGGGACGCCGGTGCTACCCGACACAGTGCAAGTGCGGCTTGAATTCGCCGCACGTAACTGCACAATCCCCGGCAGGAGGAAGCGCCGCCCCGAGGCGGCACCGGGGAGCGGACCGCACGCCATGATCGACGTCCTGGTGATGATCTTGGCCGGCGGCCGCGGCGAACGCTTGTTTCCGCTGACCCGCGACCGCGCCAAGCCTGCCGTACCGTTCGGCGGCCGCTATCGCATCATCGACTTCGTGCTCAGCAACTTCATCAACAGCGGCTTCTTCCGCATCAAAGTCCTGACCCAATACCGCAGCAACTCGCTGCTGATTCACCTCGCTCGCGGCTTCAACTTCGGCTCGCTGACCGAGCATTACGTCGACGCTATCCCGGCCCACCAAGGCGTCGGCGAGCTCGGTTGGTATCTGGGTACCGCCGACGCGATCTATCAGAACTTGAGCATCGTCCACGACGAGCTGCCGCAGGACGTCGCCATCTTCGGCGGCGACCACATCTACAAGATGGACATCCGGCAGATGACCAATTTTCATCGCGAGCGACACGCCGGTTGTACGGTTGCCGCCCTGCCCTACGATCGCGAAGCTGCCGCCGGGACGTTCGGGATCATCGAGGTCGACGAGAACTGGCGCATCATCGGCTTTCAGGAGAAGACCCGCGACCCCAAACCCATCCCCGGCGACCCGACGAAGACGCTGGTCTCCATGGGTAACTACATCTTCAACGCCGACGTGCTCGAAGACGTCCTCGCCGAAGATCACTCGAAGGCCGAATCCGCGCACGATTTCGGTAAAGACGTGATCCCGGCGATGATCGATCGCTATCCCGTCTTCGCCTACAACTTCCTCGACAACGTCGTGCCCGGCGAAGGCGAGCGCGAGCGCGGTTATTGGCGCGACGTCGGCGCGATCGATTCCTATTTCGACGCCACCATGGATCTGCGCAGCGTCTCACCGCTGCTCAACTTGTACAACCACGCCTGGCCGATCCGCTCGGCCATGCTGCAATACCCGCCGGTGAAATTCGTCTTCGACCAGCAAGGGCGCTGCGGCATGGCGGTGAACAGCATCGTCGCCAACGGCGCCATCATCTCGGGTGGCCGCGTGCGCGACTCCGTCGTGTTCAACAACGTCTTTGTGCACAGCTTCTGCGAGATCGACTACGCGATTCTGATGCAGGGATGCAGTGTCGGACGCGGCACGCGCCTGCACCGCGTCATCTGCGACAAGTACGTCACGATCGAAGACGGCACGGTGATCGGCGAGAATCCCGCTGCCGACGCCGAGCGCTTTCACGTCAGCCCGAGCGGTATCGTCGTCATCCCCAAGGGCGCCATCGTGCCGCGCGAAGGACCGCTGCTGTGGAGCAGCTCGCTGCCGCCGCCCGGCAGCATCCAGCCGCGCCTGCACGAGCCCGGGTCGGTGAAGATCACGCCGGAGACGTAGGAATTTGTTGATTTGTTGAGTTGTTGATCTGTTGATTTCGGTTTTTCTTGGATCAGCTGCGCGATGCACACCGGCCGCATCAGCAATCAACAACTCAACAACTCAACAACTCAACAAATTCACGTCGCCTTCGTCACCTCGGAACTGAATCCTTTCAGCAAGACCGGCGGCCTCGCCGATGTCTCCGAGGCTTTACCGGCGGCGCTCGCCGGGCTCGGGGTCGACGTCACGGTCTTCAGCCCGCTGTACCGCAGCGCGGCGGCGACGCTCACGCGTCTCGGTCTCGCCGCGGACGAGTCGCTGGGAACGACCCTGTGGATCGGCGACGAGCGCCATCAACTGCGCTACCGCACGGCCGTGCGCGACGGTGTGCGGCTGATCTTCGTCCTCGACGATGCCTTCTACGACCGACCCAGCCTCTACCTCGATCAGCACGGCACCGACTATGCCGACAACGCAGCGCGCTTCGCGTTTCTCTGTCGCGCTGCGCTCGAGTATTGGCTCGGCCGCGGCCGCGGGCCCGACATCGTTCACGTCAACGATTGGCAGACCGGCCTGCTGCCGGTTTACCTCAAGACGATCTATCGGCTGCCCGAGTTGGCTGGCACGCGCAGCGTCCTTACCGTGCACAACCTCGGCTATCAGGGCCGCTACAACGCGACCCAACTCTACGCGACGGGGTTCGATTGGAGCGTATTCCATCCCGGCGCGCTCGAGTTCTACGGCCAGCTCAACCTGCTCAAGGGCGGCCTCGTGTTCGCCGACGCGATCACGACGGTCTCTCCCACCTATGCGGAGGAGATCCAGCTGCCGGCGTTCGGCAACGGGCTCGACGGCGTTCTGCGTGCGGTGCGCGGCAAGCTCACCGGGATCCTGAACGGCATCGACACGCAACGCTGGAACCCCAGCGCCGACGCGCTCATCACGACGCCGTTCGATGCCGCAAATCTGAGCGGCAAGGCCGCGTGTAAGCGCGCGCTGCAGGAGCGCATGCGCTTGCCGATGCGTAGCGACGCGCAGGTGTTCGGGGTCGTCAGCCGCTTCGACGTGCAGAAGGGTCTGCCGCTCATCGCCGACGCGTTTCAGATCGTTGCACCGCTGCCCGTGCAACTCGTCGTTCTCGGATCGGGTGACAGCGCGCTCGAGGAGCGCATGCGCGCGCTCGCCGCCGCTTTGCCGGAGCAGGTGGCCATCAGCGTCGGATTCGACGAGACCCTGGCACATCAGATCGAGGCCGGCGCAGATGCCTTCCTGATGCCGAGCGCCTATGAGCCGTGCGGACTGAACCAAATGTACAGCCAACGCTACGGAACCATTCCCGTCGTACACGCCACCGGCGGCCTGAAAGACACCGTCATCGACTACACACCCGAGCGCCTCGCGGCCGGCACGGCGTCGGGATTTTCGTTCGCCGAGTTCGACGCCGCGCATCTCGCCGAAGCGATGCTGCGCGCCTGGCGGCTCTACAGCAGCGAGCCGGCGACGTGGAACGGTCTGCAGCGTGTGTGCATGGGCCTGGACCACTCCTGGGCGAAGAGCGCCCGCGCCTACGTCGATCTGTACACACGCCTGATGCGCAGCGGCGCCTGATGAGCATCGCGCCGTGAACCACCCGGTTCACACTCCGGTCCTGCTGTCCGAGGTTCTCCAGTACCTCGCCCCGCGCGCCGGCGGCCGATACGTCGATGCCACGATCAACGGCGGCGGCCATGCCCGCGCCGTGCTCGATGCCAGCGCGCCGGACGGCCGCGTGCTCGGCATCGACCGCGATCCGGCGATGATCGCCGCGCTCAGCGATCGCGACGCCGAGGCAATCGCAAGCGGGCGCTTGCACCTGGTCCACAGCAGCTTCGCTTCCCTCGCTGACATTCTCGCCGCGCAGGCCGTCGAGCCAGTCGACGGCGTGCTGTTCGACCTCGGCCTGAGCTCGTTTCACCTCGACGCCAGTGCGCGCGGCTTTTCCTTCCAAGCCAACGAGCCGCTCGACATGCGCTTCGACCCGACCGACGAGGGGAACGAAACCGCCGCCGACATTCTCGCCTCGCGCGACACCGAGGAGCTGACCGAGATCTTCCGCGTGTACGGCGAGGAACGCTTCGCCTCGCGCATCGCCCGCACGGTCGTGGCACGCCGCCGCAGCGCGCCGCTGACCTCGACTGGCGACTTGCTCGCCGCCGTCGAACAATCGCTGCCGCCGGCCGTGCGCTGGCGCGCCGGACGCGACGCTGCACGCATCTTTCAGGCGCTGCGTATCGTCGCCAACCAGGAGCTCGAGGCGGTCGCGACGGTGCTGCCACAAGCCGCTGCTGCTCTAGCGAGCGGCGGACGGCTGGTCGTCATCTCGTTTCATTCACTAGAGGACCGCCTGGTGAAAAACTTCCTGCGCGACGAGCAGCGCGCCGGCCGCATGCGCATTCTCACCAAGAAGCCGCTGCAAGCGACGGAGACCGAAATCGCCGCCAATCCGCGCGCCGCGAGCGCCAAGCTGCGTGCCGCGGAGCGCCTGGTTCGATAGGACAAGCCTCGCCGTTACGAGTTTTTCACCACGAAGTGCACGAAGGATCACGAAGAAGACCCCATGCGGTATGAACCGCAATGAATGCGGTGAGGCCAATGCATTCTTGGCAGTCTTCGTGTTCCTTCGTGTTCTTCATCGTGATCCCAGGGTGACATCGAGGCAACTACGACGGAGAGGTGGAGCATGAAATACGAACAGATTCGCTACGAGCTCAGCGACGGTGTCCTGACGATCACGTTGAATCGGCCCGATCGACTCAATGCGTTCACCGAGCAAATGGCGGTCGAGGTCATCGACGCCTTCGACCGCGCCGACGCCGATGATGCGGTGCGCGCGATCGTCGTCACCGGCGCCGGGCGTGGCTTCTGCGCCGGCGCCGATCTCGGCGGCGGCGGCGGTACGTTCGACTACGCCGGACAGCCGCAGGGCATCGACGAACACCGCGACGGCGGCGGGCTGGTCGCGCTGCGCATTTTCGAGCTCAAGAAGCCGATCATCGCCGCGATCAACGGACCCGCGGTCGGCGTCGGCGTGACGATGACATTGCCGATGGACGTTCGTCTGGCCTCCAGCACCGCGCGCTTCGGCTTCGTCTTTGCGCGCCGCGGCATCGTACCGGAGGCCTGCAGCAGCTGGTTCCTGCCGCGTGTCGTCGGCATCAGTCAGGCGCTGGAGTGGACCTACAGCGGACGAGTCTTCGCCGCCGACGAAGCGCTTGCCGGCCGTCTGGTGAGCCGCGTGCTCGAGCCCGACGCGCTGCTGCCCGCCGCCTACGCACTCGCCCGCGAGATCGCCGACAACACCTCCGCGGTCTCCGTCGCGCTCACCCGCGGGCTGTTATGGCGCATGCTCGGCGCCGATCACCCGATGGCCGCGCACCAGGTCGATTCGAAATGCATCTACGCGATGGGCCGCTCCGCCGACGCCCGCGAAGGCGTGTCGTCGTTCCTCGAGAAGCGCCCGCCGCGCTTCACAATGAGTCCCAGCAACGACATGCCCGCGTTCTATCCCTGGTGGCCGGAAAGAAAATTCTGACCACGGATCGCACGGAGGACACGGATCAGAATCCTGATCCGTGTCCTCCGTGCGATCCGTGGCGAATTCTCTTCAGTGGCCGGCCGCTTCGCGCAGGATCGCCTGTACGTGCTCGCGCAGCGAGCCGGTCCTGCGTCCGTAGCGGTTGCGCGACGCGAGCGCGATCTCGCGGCCGATCACATCGGCGGTAATCAGCTCGCTGACGAAGCGGCACATCGCCTCGCGCATGCGCTTCTGCCGTTGCTGGACGCGCGCCTCGCGCTGCTGTGGCGTCAGTCCTTTTTCGCGCGCGTTGGGCAGCGAGTCATCGCCCATCATCTCGCGCAACACGCGTCGCAAGCGCAGCTCCCACCCCGGCGGCAAGGAGACGACGAGCTCGCCGTTCCTCTTTCCGGGCCGCGTGCGGATGGGTTGTGCCTTGATCATCCTCAAGGGTGGCTATCAGACAACCTCGAGATTTGTCTACCGAGAATTCCGCACGCCGGAGGCGCGATTGTCAGGCCGCGGCGCGTGTGGTTTTACTGCCGCGCGTGACGCGCATCGTGCTCGTGGGGATCGGCGGTATGTTGGGATCGATCGCCCGTTTCTGGCTTTCGGCGACGGTGCAGAGCGCAGTGGGCGGAACACCTTTTCCGTACGGGACGCTGACCGTCAACATCATCGGCAGCTTCATCTTGGGTATCGTCATGACGCTGCAGATGGAGCGCGAGCTCATCAGCCCCGAGATCCGCGTGCTACTCGGCGCCGGTTTCTGCGGCGGCTTCACCACCATGTCGACGTTCAGCTACGAGACGATGTGGCTTCTGGGTGATGGCCAGACCGGCGCGGCGCTCGCCAATATCGTCGCCAGCATCGTCACCTGCTTGGCGGCGGTGTGGGCCGGCATACTCGTCGGCCGACTCTTCTGAGCGCGAGCACCGCGCCTGCGCGCGAGCTCGCGCCTACTCGAGACCCAGCCGGTAGATGTCGCGCGCCGACCAGCCGCTCTCCTTGGCGAGGCGCTTGGCGATTTCCTTGAGATGCAAGCCCTCGCCGCGCAAGCGCGAGACGGCGGCGCGCATCTCGTCTTCCGACGCAGCGGCCGTGGGCGTTTCGCTCGCAGCGATGAACAACGTCACCTCGCCGCGCACGGTGAGATCGTCGGCGCGCGCCGCCAGCTCGGCGGCGTCGCCGCGCACGAAATCCTCGTAGAGCTTCGTCACTTCGCGCGCGATCACCATCTGACGCGCGCCCAGAACATCGGCGATGTCGCGCAGCGCCTCCGTCAGACGCCGGCCGGCTTCGAAGCACACGACGGTGCGCGGCTCGTCGCGCAACCGTTCGAAAAACGCACGGCGCGCGGCAGACTTGGCGGGAACGAACCCTTCGAAGACGAAGCGATCGGTGGGCACGCCCGCAACGCTGAGCCCGGCAATCACCACCGATGGGCCGGGAATCGGCACTACGCGCACGCCGGCGTCGATCGCGGCGCGGATCAGCCGATAACCGGGATCGGCGATTCCGGGCGTGCCGGCGTCGGAGATGAGCGCGATGTCCTCGCCGGCCTTCAACCGCTCGACCAGGCGCGGGGCTTTCGCCTGCTCGACATGGTCGTGGTAGCTGGTCAGCGGCGTGCCGATGCCGTAGTGCGTCAGCAGCTTGCGACTATGCCGCGTGTCCTCGGCGGCGATGCAGTGCACCGCTTTCAGCACGCGCAACGCGCGCAGCGTGATGTCCTCCAGGTTGCCGAGCGGTGTGGCGACTACGTAGAGCGTGCCCGACATCGACGTTCTCTAGTCCCGATGTGAGAGAATTTTCACCACGAAGGACACGAAGATCACGAAGAAACGCCCTTTAGAGTCTTTTCTTCGTGATCTTCGTGTCCTTCGTGGTGAACCCCATGTCAGATCACGCCGCGCCGCGCGCGGCCGTAGACAGATCTTCGATCGTCTCCACCGCTGCGGTGTGGCCGGTGCGCGCGGCCGCGTAGCACGCGTCGGCGACGGCCACCGCGCGCAAGCCATCGACGACGGTGATCGGCAGCGGGCGCCCGGCGCGCAGCGAGTCGACGAAATCGCGCACGACTTCGCGCACGGTCGGAATCGGCTCGCCGATCGGCAGCGCCTCCATCTTGGTGCCGACGACCCGATATGCGCGGTTGAGCACGTGATCGCCGATCAGCGTCGCATGCTCGCCGCTCACCTCGATGTGCCCATTGCGCGCTTCCGACGTGCGCGCACACGAGACCGTCGCCAACGCCGCGCCGCCGTCGAGCCGCACAGTAGCGACGAAGTTGTCCTCGGTGTGCTGCGTGTGCACCATGTGCGTCTGGCAGGTGACCGCATCGGGCGTCAGGCCGGTCAGCATGCGCATCAGATCAAACGCGTGCACACCGGTCTGCAGGATGATCCCGCCGCCTTGCGACGGGTCGTCGATCCAGCCGAGCCGGGACGGCTCGAAGCGCTGCGTGAAGGCGAGCGAGCGAATGCGCCCGATGCCGTCGCGCGCGGCAAGCATCGCACGCACCACCGCGTTGTAGCGCAGCGTCTGCGCCACCATCACCGGGGTCGGATGGGCGTGTAACGCATCAAGCATCGCGCGCCCCGCCTGCACGCTCGGCGCCGCCGGTTTTTCGAGCAACAGCGGAACGCCGGCTCGCGCCGCGCAGGCGACGATGTCGGGATGCAAGGCGCTCGGGACGACGGCGATCACTGCGTCGACCGCATCGCCGGCGATCAGCTCGCGGTAGTCGGCATATGGTCGGGCACCGAGATCCTTCGCCGTTCCGGCGAGTTTGCCGGCATCGCGGCGCGCGACAGCCGTCAGCTCGAGATCGGTCTCCTCGCCGAGATGGCGGGCATAGCGCGCGCCGTGCTTGCCCACGCCGATTAGCCCGATCCGGCGGATATCGCGTGCCGCCATCACCGCTCGTCTACACCACGATCGTCGACGCCGCCAGATTGGGTTCGCGGGTCTTTACCTTGCCCTCGCGCCGTCGCCTTGTTACCTGAACCACGATGACAGGACGGTAGAGATTTGCGCGTGACCGAGGGGCAGCGATCGCGTTGTTCACCGTTGCGCTCGAATCCTCGAACCCGAACCTTCGGACCCCTAGCAACCATGCCTGCCACGTTTCTCGAGAAGATCGACCTGGCTGCGATCGCCGCACGCATCGGCACACCATTTTACGTCTACAGCGCCGACGTCCTGCGCCAACGCATCGCCGATCTGCGCGCCATCGCACCCGGCGGGCTGGTGCAGACCCGCTACGCGATGAAGGCCTGCTCGACGCGCCGCCTGCTCGAGCTGGTGCGCGAGGCGGGCATCTGGATCGATGCCGTTTCCGGCAACGAGGCGTTGCGGGCCCACGCCGCAGGATTCCCCGACGACAACAGGCCGCCGACGATCCTGCTCACCGCCGACGTCTTCCGTGACAACGCGATCGACGTGGTGCTCGAGCACCGCGTGCTGCCGAACATCGGCTCTCCGGCGATGATCGACGCGCTGCAGCGCGCCGGTTATCGCGGTCCGCTCGGTATACGCGTCAATCCCGGCTTCGGCCACGGCCATGTGCAGGCGACCGATACCGGCGGTCCGAGCTCGAAACACGGCATCTGGTACGACGATCTCGATGCGGTGCAGGCGGCGGCAAACGCCGCCGGCTACCCGATCGTGTTGCTGCACGCGCACGTCGGCAGCGGTCCGGCGATCGACGAGTTCAACGTCAACATGGGCAATCTCGAGCGCTTCTTCTACGACCGCGTCGCCGACTTCCCCGACCTCGAGGCGGTGAACATGGGCGGCGGTATTCCGCACCCGTATCGGCCCGGCGCGCCGCAGATCGATCTCACGCCGCTCGGCAAGATCCTGCGCGACGCCCAGCAGCGGCTCAGCGCCCGCGCCGGCCGGCCGTTGCGCGTCGAGATCGAGCCTGGCCGCTATCTCGTCGCCCCCAGCGCTGCCCTGGTCGCGCGCGTCACCGACGTGAAGACGACGCGAACGAACGAGAAAGGTCCGGGCCATACCTTCGTCATGGTCGACGCCGGCTTCGTCGATCTGGTGCGCCCGGCGATGTACGGCTCATATCATCATATCACCGTCCATCCGGCCGACGGCGACGACGAGGCGATGCCCGGCGCCAACGTGCCGCTGGTCGTCGCCGGGCCGCTGTGCGAATCCGGCGATGTGTTCACGCGCGACGCCGCCGAGCTCCTCGACCCGCGCGAGTTGCCGCAGCCACGCATCGGCGATCTGCTGGTGCTGCACGACGCCGGCGCCTACGGCGTGCAAATGAGCTCGAACTACAACTCGATCGGACGCGCGCCGCAGGTGTGGATCGAAGACGGCCGCACCTACCTGGCGTCGCGACGCGAAACGCTCGCCGACGTGCTGCGCGCCGAGTGCTTCGAGCCGCTGTGAGCGTGAGCGCGGACCGCCCGGCGTCGCGCTCCGTGCCGGCCTGACGGTCGACGCGTCCATGTCGGCTCCTCCGCTCGTTCCCTACGTCCCCGCCGAGCGGCAACTGCCTGAATTTTCCGTTCGTGCCGTGGTGCTCGGCACGCTGCTCTCGATCGCGTTCGGCATGGTGAACGCGTACCTCGGTCTCAAGGTCGGCCTCACCACCTCCGCATCGATCCCTGCCGCCGTCCTGTCGATGGCCGTGCTGCGCGGCATTCTCGGCCGCGGCACCGTGCTCGAGAACACCGTCGTCCAGACCATCGCGTCGTCTGGCGATTCGCTCGCTGCCGGCGTCGTCTTCACCATCCCGGCGCTGATCTTTCTCGACCTCGACGCCAGCGGCTTTCGCATCTTCCTGATCGCTGCCAGTGCCGGCGTGCTCGGCGTGCTGATGATGATACCGATGCGCCACGAGCTCACGGTTGCCGAGCACCAGACATTGCCCTTTCCGGAAGGGACCGCGTGCGCGACGGTGCTCATCGCCGGTGACCGCGGCCGCGCCGCCGCCAAGCCGGTCTTCGCCGGCATCGCACTCGGCGGCCTCTATCAGGTGTTCGTGCGCGGCTTGCGTCTGTGGGGCGAGAGCGTCTTCGTCAGCATGGGCGCGCTGCACAAAGCCTCCATCGGCGCCGAGCTGAGCCCGTTGTTTCTCGGCGTCGGCTATCTGATCGGTGCGCGCATCGCCGCCATCATGCTCGCCGGCGGCCTGCTGGCGTGGATGGTGCTGATTCCGCTCTTCGATCTGCTCTCCGGTTCGTCGGCCGGCGCACTGCTCGGCCTGCCCGGCGATCTGGCCGGACGCGATGCCTGGGAGATCTGGCGCGGCCATGTGCGCTTCGTCGGCGCCGGTGCGGTCGCATGCGGCGGCCTCTGGTCGATCGCGCGCGCCGCGCCGGTGATGTGGCGCGCCGCGGCGTCGGTCGGCGTCGCGTTGCGCGGCGAACGTGCTAGCGCGGTACCGCGCACCGAACGCGATCTCTCGACGCTGAGCGTGGTCGGCGGGACGCTGGCGATCGGCCTCGCCATGTGGCTGCTGCCGCCCTTCGGCATGCATTTGCCCGAGGTGCTGCTGGCGCTGCTCTTCACCTTCTTCTTCGTCGTCGTCTCGGCGCGCATCGTCGGCCTGATCGGCACCACCTCGCAGCCGGTGTCGGGCATGACGATCACCGCGCTGCTCGGTACCGCCTTCGTGCTCAGCGCGCTCGGTTACGAAGGCCGCGAAGGCATGTCGGCCACCTTGGCCGTGGCGGCCGTCGTCTGCACCGCCATCGCGCTCGCCGGCGATACGAGCCAGGATCTGAAGTGCGGCGCGCTCGTCGGCGCGACGCCGCGCGCACTCGAGCTCGGCCAGCTGATCGGCGTCGTCGCTGCCGCGCTGCGCGCCGGCTGGGTGTTGTTCCTGCTGCACCAGGCGTACACGATCGGCTCCGCCATGCTACCGGCACCGCAGGCGAAGCTGATGGCGACGCTCGCCGAAGGCGTCATGCACGGGCAGTTGCCCTGGGCGCTACTCGGCCTCGGCGCCGTGCTGGCGACGATCGCCGAGCTGGCAGGGATCGCCAGCTTGCCGTTCGCGATCGGGCTCTACCTGCCGATCACGACCAGCGCCTCGCTGATCTTCGGCGGCTTGATCGCGCAGTGGCGCCACACGCCGGCGCGCGAGGATGACTCGCCGACGCTCTTTGCATCGGGCCTCATCGCCGGCGATGCGCTGCTCGGGATCGTCTTCGCCGGCGTCGTCGTCGCCGGCTGGGACGGCGCCATCGCGCTGCGCGCGCCGGGCGACTCGTTGCTCGACGCAATCCTCACCATCATCCCCTTCGCCGCCCTCGCCGCCGCTCTGGCAAGTTATGTGCGACGCAACCGCTGACGTTGCCACGGCGGCGCGCGCCACAGACCGGGTAGCCCCGGCGTCTCTGCCGGGGGCGGCCCGCAGGGCCGCCAGCGCATCATCCGCAAGCGGCCGCTCCTCTCGCGCTGCGCGCTGCACCGGCACGGAGGCCGGTATTACCCAACGACGTCGGGTCGCGGCGCAGGGTTACGGACCGCAGTTGAGATCGGCTTGCACGCCGTCGTGATCGGACGGCCAGCAGATCGGATCCGGCAGCGCACCGCAGGTCGGCGCAAACGGGTTCGGCACGTCGGCGAACAGGCGCGTCGCGGTTCCATCGCCGTCGCCGTCGCTCGGGCCATCGAGCGTGGCGCTGCACGATGAACCGATCCCCGGCGGGACGACGAAGATGTAGTCGATGCGCTCGTTGACGTTCAGCGCCGGCGACTCGAGATCGGTGAGCGCGTCGTCGATGCGGCCCGAGGAACAGCCGATACCGGTGCCCGAATCGCATTCCGGGTTGCCCGCATCGAGGTACGCATCGCTCCACCCGCGGTCGACGAACTGCTGATACGCGAACGAAGCGGGCGAGCTATTGAAGTCGCCCATCAAGACGGCCGGACCGGCGACGTCGTGCAGTTCTTCGACCATCAGCGCCGTTTGCACGGCCTGACAGTCGCGCAGCGTTACGGCTCCGGCGTCGACGCATTCGGTGGGGCACATCGGACCACAGGGGTTGGGGCCGCCGTCCGAGCCCGAGGCAAGGTGGGTGGAGAAGACGTCGAGCGCCCCGGTCGGATGGTCGATGCGCGCGTAGAGCACGTTGCGGAATCCAGCTTGCAACACGCGCACTTCGGAGGCGATGACCGGATAGCGGCTCAACAGCAGCGAATCATCGACGTTGTTGCCGCCCAGGTACACGAGCTGGTACGGGAACGGGCAGATGCCGAGCAGATGATTCTGCACGTTGGTGACGACCGAGGGACCACCGATGTTGATCACTTCCTGGAATGCCACGACATCCGGACAGCCGCGGTCGACGATGAACTGGCCCGCCAGGACGACGCGATCCTCTTGCCGACAGTAGTCGCCGCCGCACGCAAGGCCGTGCAAGATGTTGATCGTCGCCACCGTCACATCCGCGGTGTCGGGACATGCCGCCGGGGCCGGCGCATTCTTGGCATGAAAGCATCCGGTCTGATTGCGGCGCACCTGTCCGCCGAAGCTCGCGCAGTAGCGTACGTCCGCAACGCGCAGGACCGCCGCGATCGGCACGGTCTGCTGTGTCGCTTCCAGTCCGCAGGGGAATTGCGTGCCCTTTGCCTTCACGACCAGTCGGCCGCGCCGCATTACTACGGTCGTGACACCGCCGGCTGAGGCGCTGCGATCGCGATAGCGCCAGCCGTTGTTGCCGCCGTCGCCGTGAATCGGACGCCAATTGTTCGCGGGCAACGTGATGGTGGCGCGGCAGCCGCCCGGCGCATTCGACGCAAAGACGAAGAGCGACGAGCCGCCGAGCGTCGGATCGGCAAACGGCGGCGCGACGGCGCTGTCGGTACTGCGCAGGACGAGACCACGTCGCGCGGTGCCGCCCGTTCCGCCAAAGAGCTTGAGGATGGCGCCTTGCACCGGCACGTCGAGCGCTGTCGCCGCGACAGCGGAAGCGCTGATGCCGGCGCATACGAGAACGGCTAGGAGCAGCCGTACGCGTGAAGTCTCCCCCCTCACGAGACAGTCATCCCACTGCGGTGACGCAAAGATCAAGAAGAATGAGTCTGGCACCCCCGGTTTTGCCTCTGCGCAATCGCGCTGATAACCAGCACCCGCGATGGCGGGTTCGAGCGCGGCCGACTGGGGATTCGCCAGCGACCTCGAGGATGTCAGCCAGGCCGTGGCGATCGTCGGCATCGGCGACGCCGACTACAGTAAGGCGTCTGGCCGGACGACGCACGAGATTGCGGCGCAGGCGACGGAACGCGCGCTCGCCGACGCCGGACTGACGCCGACGGATATCGACGGGCTGATGTATGTGCCGTTCTCGGGCGATCAGTTCGATGATGCCGCGTTTCACGCCCACTTCGGCACCTCACACGATCTCTGGGTTTCCCAGCGCGGCGGCGGCATGGTGTGGGCCGGCTCGGCGCCCTATGACGCGGCCTTGGCGCTGCGTGCCGGTTCGGCGCACTACATTCTGAATACCTTCTCGGTCGCTTGGGCGACGCAGCGACCGCAGATGGTGGGCGGGCCCGGCCACGTGCATGCAGAGGATCTGTTCAAGCAGAACCTCGAGGTGCCGTTCGGCTGGTTTCCGCAGCCGGTGTATTTCGCCAACATCGCGCGCCGGCACATGTTCGAGTTCGGCACCACGGCGGAGCAACTCGGCGCGATTGCCGTCGCCTGCCGCCGCCACGCCGGCTTGACTCCCGGCGCCGTCATGCGCGGCAAACCACTCACGCTCGACGACTATCTGCGTAGCCCGTTGATCGCCGATCCGTTTCGCAAGGAAGACTGCTGCCTGATCTCCGACGGCGGCGCGGCGTACATCATGACCTCGCTCGAGCGCGCCCGCGATCTTGCGCAGCCGATCATCGCCGTCCTCGGAGTGGGCGTGGGCAATTCGCATACCGGCGCGTACTGGTCTCAGCAAGGAGCGTTCACCTCGACGCCGCAGACCTTCGCCGCGCCGGGCGCGTTCGCCATGGCCGGCCTGCATCCGGACGACGTCGATGTCCTCGCCTGCTACGATCCGTTCACGATCGTCTCGCTGATGCAGATCGAGGACATGGGCTTTTGCGCCAAGGGCGACGGCGGTCCGTTCGTCGCCGGAACCACGCTGCACTTCGACGGCGGTAAGCTGCCCTACAACACCCACGGCGGAATGTTGTCGCATGCCTACGTGCTCGGCATCGCCCACGTGGTCGAGATCGTCCGCCAATTGCGCGGCAGCGCCGCCGCGCAGGTTCCCGCCGCCAGCGTCGGCGTATACGGCGGCTACACCGGCCCGCAGGCCAGCACGCTCATTCTCGCACGGCAATGATGCACACCGACTTCCCGCTTCCCGACGTGCAATGGGAGCCGACGCGCGAGTTCTGGGCCGGCGCGGCACGCGGCGTCCTGCTGATGCCGCGCTGCGACCAATGCGCGCGCCTCGTGTGGTATCCCGAAACTCCCTGTCGCCGCTGCGGCGGCGAGCGTTTGGCGTGGAATGAAGTCAGCGGCCGCGGCCGCTTGTTCTCTTGGTCGGTGGTGCGCCACGCCTGGATTCCGCAATTTGCGGCGCAGCTGCCGTTCGTCACTGCGCTCGTCGCGCTCGACGACGATCCCAGCGTCCGACTGGTGACGTATATCGTCGACTGCACGCCGGAGACGCTGCGCTGCGATATGCCTGTGCGCGCGGTGTTTCGCCCGCTGCGCTACCCAGGCGTGAGCGGCGAGGTCATGGCTCCGGTCTTCATTTCCGCGGCGTGACCCCGCATTGCAGAATTTGCCAAATCCGCCGTTTCACCGCGCCATCGCTCGCTGATTGCTGCGTTGCAGGCGCCTCCCCCGCAAGTCTGATTTTTTTGGACTTGAGATCGGGCAAGAAAGCTTCGTTCGCTGCATCTCTACTCAGGGATGGGACGGAGAGGCGTCGCGCGGATCGCGCTGTGTGCATCGCTGTCGGCAGCGATCGCGCTGCCTACCGGAGCGTACGCTCAATGTATGGGCGACTGCGACGGCAGCAACACCGTTGCGGTCAACGAGCTCGTCCTCGGCGTCAACATTGCCCTCGCGCTGGCCGACATCTCGCAGTGCGACACGTACGACGGTGCGGTCAGCGTCGCGAAGCTAGTGCGCGCGGTCAATAACTCGCTCAACGGATGCGTGCAGGTGAGCGACCCGACCGATACACCGGAAGCACTGCCGACCGAGGAAGTTCCGACCGACACGCCGACGGTAGAGATCCCGCTCGACACGCCGACCAGCACACGGACGCGCACCCGCACGCCCACGGCGCGCATCATCGTGCCGATCCGCACACCCACGCGCACGCGCCGCGCGACGGTCACGGTAACGTCGGAGCCGACAACCGGTGAGGAAAGCACACCGACCGGTACGCCGGCCGGCACCGCAGAGGCGACAATAACACCGACTGAAGGATTGCCGGAAGAGACGCCGACCGGCGTTCCAACCGGGACGGCCGAAGCGACTGCTACCGGAACGCCGGCGGGCAGCGCGTCAGCCACGATCACGCCGGAAGAGATGGCGACTCCGACCGGAACGGTGACAGGCACTGCGGCAGCCACGATCACCCCGGAGGAACCCACTCCGACCGAAACAATTTCCGAGACGATGGCGACGCCGACCGAATCGCCAACCGGCACACCAACCGGCACCGCGTCGGCAATCATCGTCGAAACGCCGACGTCCACACCGTCTGCCACCGGCGGCGCCGTAGAGTCTCCGACAGAGACCCCCACGACGACGCCGAGCGAAACCTAGAATTTTTCACCACGAAGGACACGAAGTCCCTAAAACAATTTGCGCCGCTTCCGACTGGATTCGCTTGGCCATTTCCTTCGTGTTCTTCGTGCTCTTCGTGGTGAAATAAATTGCCGCATCGAAGCTAGTCGCTGGCGCCGCACTATCGACGGATCGAGCGAGGGGTTGACCGCAACCCCGACTTCGTCGTTCCCTCCTTCTGCAGGAGGCTCGACCGATGCCCGATCTGTTCTTCGAAGTCGCCAGCATCGACTACCCGATCATCGACTCCGATGCGCACGTCAACGAACCGCCCGAGCTGTGGCAGGAGCGCGTCGCGAGCCGACTGAAAACGCGCGCCCCGAAAGTGATGCACACGGAGAACGGCGACGTCTGGTCGTTCGACAATGGCAAGAAGCTGCGGCCGCTCGGGCTGACCGCCACCGCCGGCATGAGTTATCTGCAGTTCAAAGCCTCCGGACTGCGCTACGAGGAAATCCGCCCCGGCAGCTTCAATACGGCAGAACGACTGAAGGACCTCGACGCCGACGGGCTCTACGCACAGATCCTCTACCCCAGCGTGACGCTCGCCGGCGCGCGCACCTATAGCGACGATCGCGAGCTGCAGTGCGCGTGCGTGCGCGCCTACAACGAGTGGTTGCTCGATTTCTGCGCGCCGTCGGGTGGCCGCTTGGTACCGCAGGCCATCATCCCGACGACCGGGATCGCCGATTCCGTTGCCGAGCTCGAATGGGCGATCAAGAACGGCCACAAGGGCGCGCTGATCGCGACCTTTCCGAACGGCTCGTACGAGACCAACGGCGACGACGACCGCTTCTGGGCTATCGCGCAGGATGCTGAGTTTCCGCTCGGCATCCACATTGGCAGCTTCAACGAGTCCGGGCTGCAGCCGGCGCTGTCACAGACGACGCTGGGATTCCTCGCCGGCGCGGGCGGGTCGAAGTCGGGCGCGGACTCGATCCCGGCAACGACGAAGGTGCTCTTCTCGCTCGCCTGCGAGAAATTTCCCCGCCTGCGTTTCGTCATCGTCGAGGGCAACATCGGTTGGATCCCGACCGTGATGGAACAGGTCGACGACATGTTCTTGCGCTACCGCTGGTACACCGGCGCGACCGACATCATGACGACGATGCCGAGCCGCCTCTTCCATCGCAATTTCTGGGCGACGTTCATGATCGATACGATCGGCATCGAGCTGCGCCACCACATGAACGTCGACCACCTCATGTGGTCGACCGACTACCCGCACACCGGCACCGACTGGCCCAACAACCGCTCCACCATCGCGCGCCTGTTCCGCGGCGTCCCGACGGCCGAGGTAAAGAAGATGCTGCACGACAACTGCAAGGCGCTGTATCACCTCGACGACATCCCCGATCGCCTAGCCGACACGACGCCTCGCCCGCGCTAGTCATCCCGCGCTTTCTGCATGTCGCCTCCGCTCGCCGGCGTGCGCGTACTCGAACTGTCGAGCGAGATCGCCGGCCCGTACTGCACGAAGCTGCTCGCCGACGCCGGCGCGGAGGTGCTGAAGATCGAAGGCCCCGAAGGCGATCCGCTGCGGCGTTGGAGCGCCGCCGGCCGCGTACTAGCAGCCGGTGAAGACGGCGTACTGTTTCGTTTCCTCAACACGTCGAAATGCAGCGCGGTGGTCGACGAGACCAGCGCGAGCGGCCGCGAGCAGATCGCCAGGCTCGCCGCCGCGGCCGACATAGTCATCGAAGGCACACCGTTCGGCAGTACGCCGCACCCGCGCGCCGCGCTGCTGAGAGAACGCAATCCTCGCCTCGCCATCGTCTCGATCTCGGCGTTCGGCACCGATGGCCCGTGGAACGATCGTCCCGCGACCGAGTTCACCTTACAGGCGTGGTGCGGCTCGACCGCGTCGCGGGGCACCGCGGATCGGCCGCCCATCGCCGCCGGCGGCCGCTTGGGCGAGTGGCTCACTGGCGCGTTCGCCGCGGTCGCAGCACTGACCGCATACCGCGGCGTCCAGCGCAGCGGACGCGGCGAGCACGTCGATCTGTCGATGCTCGAGGTAATGGCGCTGACGATGGCGCCGAGCGCGATGGTCTGGGAAAGCTTGGCGCAAACGCCCCTGCCGTACGGGCGTACACTGGAGATCCCATCGATCGAGCCGGCCGGCGACGGCTATATCGGTTTCTGCACCATCACAGGCCAGCAGTGGCGCGACTTCCTCGTCCTGCTCGAACGGCCCGACCTGGTCGACAACGAGGCGTTGGCGCGCTGGGACGAGCGCGTTCGCCGCGCCGCCGAGGTGCACTCGATCATCCATCCGTGGACGCGCCGGCACCGCGTCGCGGAGATCGTCGAGCGCGCCGTCGCGCTGCGTATCCCAGTGGCGGCGATCGGCACCGGCGCGACGGTTGCGCAGCTCGATCACTTCGTCGCTCGCGGCGCCTTCGTCACTCACCCCGGTGCCTCGTTCGTGCAGCCGCGTCCGCCGTATCGGCTATCGGACGCCACGCTGCGCCCGCTGTCGCCTGCGCCGCGGCTGGCCGAGCATCGGCCGGAGTGGAACCACAGCGCCGAACAGCGCTCAGCGCGAGCCGGCGGCACGGCGTCGAAGACGGCAACGCGCCAACGGCCGCTGGCCGGCTTGCGCATCATCGACTTCACCGCGTTCTGGGCGGGTCCGTTCGTCACCCACTACCTTGCCGCCATGGGTGCCGAGGTCATCAAGGTCGAATCGATCCAGCGGCCCGACGGCATGCGTTTTCAAAGCGTTCGTCCGCCGACCAGCGAGCAATGGTGGGAATGGAGCGCGCTCTATCAGCAGGTCAACGCCGGTAAGCGTGCCATCACGCTCGATCTCACCCGTCCCGCCGGCGCGGCGCTGGCGAAGCGCTTGATGGTCAAGGCCGACGCGGCGGTGGAGAATTTCTCACCGCGCGTCATGGACAATCTCGGCCTGACCTACGACGAGATCGCAGCGCTCAATGCGCGCTTCATCATGCTGCGTATGCCCGCGTTCGGGCTCGACGGCCCGTGGCGCGATCGCGTCGGCTTCGCGCAGACGATGGAACAGGTGAGCGGCATGGCGTGGCTCACCGGCTTTGCCGACGGACCACCGGTGATACCGCGCGGTGCGTGCGACCCGTTGGCGGGCTTGCACGCGCTCACCGCGCTGCTCGTCGCGCTCGAGCACCGCGAACGCACCGGGCGCGGCCAGCTCATCGAAGCGACCATGGTCGAGGCGGCGCTCAATGCCGCCGCCGAGATCGGGCTCGAATACGGCGCGCACGGCGTCGAGCTGATGCGCAACGGCAACCGCGGACCGGTCGGCACACCGCAGAATCTCTACCGCTGCCAAGGCGACGATCGCTGGCTGGCGCTGGCCGTGACCACCGATGCGCAATGGCAGGCGCTCGCAGTCGCTATGGACTCACCGTCGTGGGCGCGCGATTCGGTCCTCTTTACTGCCGAAGGCAGGCGGGCGGCGCATGACCGCATCGACGCGGCGATCGCCGGATGGACCGCTGTGCGCGACGCGGATGCGCTCGCCGAGTTGTTGCTGGCGCGCGGCATCCCCGCGGCGCCGGTACGATCCGCAGCACGCCTCGGCGAGAACCCGCAGTTGATCGCACGCGGCTTCTTCGAGACCGTCGATCATCCGTTGCTCGGCACGCACGTCTATCCCGTGCTGCCGCTGCGTTTCGATTCGGACACGCATGCGTGGTCGACGCGTCACGCCCCGACCCTCGGCCAGCATACTGAAGAAGTGCTGCGCGAGCTGCTCGATCTCGACGATGCCGAGATCGCCCAATTGCGCAGCGACGGCATCATCGGCAATCGGCCGGTAGGTTTGCCATAACCGATTGTGGCTACAGGCCTCCGTGCCTGTACCGCACGGTGCTTGCGACTTGCTGGCGCGCTGCGCGCGCCGACAGCCACGGAGGGCTGTCGCCACGCGGATGTCGGCCAGCATACTGAAGAAGTGCTGCGCGAGCTGCTCGATCTCGACGATGCCGAGATCGCCCAATTGCGCAGCGACGGCATCATCGGCAATCGGCCGGTAGGTTTGCCATAACCGATTGTGGCTACAGGCCTCCGTGCCTGTACCGCACGGTGCTTGCGACTTGCTGGCGCGCTGCGCGCGCCGACAGCCACGGAGGGCTGTCGCCACGCGGATGTGAACGACCGTCGAAACGACACGAATGTTCAGATTCGCCTCACGGCGTCTCGGCCTGGTACGAATCGTCCGCCGATGAGCGCCGCACCGGAAATCGCTGCAGCTGACGTGCTCGTCGACAAGCGCAACGAGCTATTGCGCGGTCTCGGCGTCATCTTGCTCAGCTCGGTGATGTTCGGCGCCATGGCGGTCTTCGTGCGCGTGGCGAGCCGATCGATGCCGGCGGGTCAGATCGCCTTCGTGCGCTTTCTCGGCTCGCTGACCGTGCTGCTGGCGCTCCGCCGCGGACGCAGTCTGATGCCCGTGGGAACCGTCGTCCCCGTGATTCTGCGCGGATTGCTCGGCGCGGCCGCGATTCTCCTCTACTACCGCGGCATCGAGGGCGCCGGAGCGGGCCTGGCGACGCTGCTGCACTGCACCTACCCGATCTGGACCGCGCTCTTCGCTACGACGCTGATGCGCGAGCACTTCGATGGGCGACTGCGCATCGCGATCGGGCTCTGTTTGGCCGGAATCGGCGTGGTGGTCGGACCGGGTGCCGACCTCTCGGCGGCGGCAACCTGGGGCAGCGCCAGCGCGTTGTGCGCGTCGGTGCTGGCTGGCGGCGCCGTTACGACCGCGCGGCAACTGCGCATGCGCGAGAGCGCCTACCTCGTCACCACCTATTTCATGGCCGTCGGCACGATCTGTATGACCCCGTTCCTGATCGGTGGTCTACCGCCGATGAACTCGGCGCTCCTCGGCACACTTCTCGGCGTGATCCTCACGTCGGTTGCTGGCCAGTACCTGTTGCATCACGGACTGGGATTCGCGCCGGCGATCCAGGCCAGTCTCGCCGCAGCAACCAGCACGGTGAGCGCGGCGGTGTTCGAAGCGGTGTGGTTGAACGAGCGCCTGGCGTTGCACACGCTTGCCGGCGCCGCCTTGATGGTCGTTGCCGTTGCGCTGGCAGCGAGTCGCCGTCGCTGACGGCGACGACGCGCACGCCCTCACAGGATGCCGAGCTGCGCCAGATGCTCGGCAGTACTGGTCACGATCCCGTCGCGGCCGAACGGTGCCAGGTGACTGCCGCTGAACCAATGGATGCGCGGGCGGTCCCAATGCTGCCACAGCGCATGCGGATGCTCGGGCGGCACGATGCGATCGCCGCGGCCGGCGATGATGAGGACGCGCTCCTTGGGCAGGCGCAGCGGGAACGTCAGCGGCGAGTGCACGCGATACATGGCGCGCATCTCGTCATGCGAGTATGCGGGCGCATCGCCGCGGCGATGACGCCGGCTGCGGGTGAAGAAGCGCCAGGCGAGGTCGCCGATGCACACCGGCGGCACCATTGAAATGGCGAAGTCGATCTCGTCGCAGAGCCCCGCCATCAGGGCGACGATGTACCCCCCGAGACTCAAACCCAACAGACCGACGGGCAACCCCGTTTGTTCGCGCAGCCAGGTGCGCACCACGTTGACGTCGTACACCGCGTGGCGCATCGCTTCATTCAGCGCGGCAGGATCGGCTTCGGCAAAGCGCTGGCCGGAGAAGCGCGCCCGCGGCGGCGTCCGCTTGCCATGGTAGGGCAAGGTCAGCAGCGCGACGTCGAGCCCGCGCTTGAACCACTGGTGCGCATACAGCGCGAGCGCGTCCAAGCGCGGCTGCCCCATGCTGAACCCATGCAGTGCCAAGACAGTTGCGTGCGGCGGGTTGCGCTCGTGCATCCAATGCTCGAGCAGAATGTCGTTGGCGTGGTCGTCGACCGCGCGCGCTGAATTGTAGGAACGATAGCGGCCCGCAAAGCGGCGCCCGATCACGACTCCGCCGCGCAGGCGGCGGCGGTAGCGCGTCTCGGAGACCACCGCATCGGCTGGCGCGTCGAGAAACTCGAAGAAGCGGCGCGGCGAATCCCACAGCGGCCCGCGCGTGAACGGCGCCGCGGCAGCGCGCAGGCCGGGCAACGCATCGGCCGACGGCATCATCACAGCGTCGATGACGCGCCGCATCGCTTCGACCACGGCGCGATCGAGTGCGGTGCCCATCGCCGTCCACAGCCGATCCGACCATGCCTCGGGCGGCAACGCCGCGGCCGGCAGGGCTGGCATTGCCAGCTGATCAGCGATCGATGGATGCGCCACGTCGATAGTTCTTAGCCGTGCGCGGTCGGCGCTGACAACTCTTTCTTTTGCGCCCCTTCTGTCGCCTTGACAGCGAGGCATTCGCACTTAGTTTCGGTGTGTCTTCGCTGCCCACACTACCCGCCCGGATCACGGGCCAAGGAGGTTCCCTACATGTTGGTTCACGTACGAGGGCGGCGCCCGAGCGCCGACCTGACGGCATTGGAGCGCGATGTCGACCGGATTTTCCGCAGTTTCTGGAACGACCCCAGCGTACCCGGCTTCGAAGTCACGCCTGACAACGACGGTGTGACCGTGGTCGCGGATGTCCCCGGTGTCGAGCCGGCGGCGATCAACATCGCGGTCGAGGGTCGCGCCCTGACGATTTCCGGCGAGCGCGCCAGCCGCGGCAAGTTTTCTCGCACGTTCCAGTTGTCCGACGACCTGAATAGCGAGGCGATCGACGCCGAGTGCAGGAACGGCGTGCTCACGGTACGCATTCCCAAGCTGCCCGAAGCCAAGCCACGCCAGATCGACGTCAAAGTCAGCTAACCCCGAGGCTCCCTCGGCCTCGTTTCAACGCCGGCGAGTCTCCTACTCGCCGGCGTTTTCTTTTCCCGGCCTGCGCAACTAGCCAGCTCTTGGGTAGCTACCGGCGTCTCTGCCGGTGGCCGCGCGAAGCGCGGCCGTTGCGAACCTGTAATGTCGCCTCTTTCCGGGGCGGCCTTATGGCCGCCACCGGCACGGAGGCCGGTGCTACCCGTATCTCGCTCGAGCACTGTGTTACACTCAGGTGCATGGACGCGTTCTATCGCACCGACAGCGATCCCACCGACACCAGCGCCTGGCTCGAATCGCTCGACACCGTTCTCAGTGGCGAGGGCCCGCAGCGCGCGCGCTATCTGCTCGGCCGGCTGATCGAGCACGCGCTGACCAGGGGCATCACCCTCCCGTTCACAGCCAACACGCCCTACATCAACACGATTCCGGCTGAGCAGCAGCCGGTGTTCCCAGGCGATCGACAGATCGAGCGCCGTATTCGCAGCCTGATTCGCTGGAACGCCATGGCGATGGTGGTGCGCGCCAACCGCCTGCACCACGGCATCGGGGGCCACATTTCGACCTACGCGTCGTGCGCGACGCTGTTCGAAACCGGCTTCAACCATTTCTTCCATGCACACGAAGATGGTCAGGCCGGCGATCACATCTACTTTCAGGGTCACGCCTCGCCCGGGGTGTACGCGCGTGCCTTTCTCGAGGGCCGCATCAGCGCCGCGCAAATGCACGCCTTCCGCCGCGAAGTGAGCGGCGGCGGCCTGGCGTCGTATCCCCACCCCTGGCTGATGCCGGATTTCTGGGAGTTCCCCACCGTCTCGATGGGGCTCAGCCCGATCTCGTCGATCTACCAGGCGCGCTTCAACCGCTATCTGCGCGATCGCAACCTCTGCGACACCAGCCGTCCGCACATCTGGGCGTTCATCGGCGACGGCGAGACCGACGAGCCCGAGACGCTCGGCGCCATCACGCTGGCCGCGCGCGAGCAGCTCGACAATTTGATCTGGGTCATCAACTGCAATCTGCAGCGGCTCGATGGTCCGGTGCGCGGCAACGGCAAGATCATTCAGGAGCTCGAGGCCCTCTTCCGCGGCGCCGGATGGAACGTGATCAAGGTGATCTGGGGCGACGACTGGGATCCGCTGCTCGCCAAGGACACGGACGGTCTGCTCGTCCAGCGCATGGGTGAGGTCGTCGACGGCCAGTACCAGAAGTACACGGTCTCCTCCGGCGACTACATCCGCAAGCACTTCTTCGGCACGCGCCCGGAGCTGCTGCAGATGGTCGCCGATCTCACCGACGCGAAGTTGCGGCGCATGCGACGCGGCGGCCACGATCCGGAGAAAGTGTACGCGGCGTACAAAGCGGCGGTCGAGCACGTCGGCACGCCGACGGTCATCCTCGCCAAGACGATCAAAGGCTACGGCCTCGGCGAGGCCGGCGAGGGCCGCAACGTCACCCATTCGCAGAAGAAGCTGAATGAGAAGGAGCTGCGCGAGTTCCGCGACCGCTTTGGCATTCCGATCGCTGATCGCGAGCTGCAGGAGACGCCCTTCTACCGTCCGGCCGACGACAGCGAAGAGATCGAGTACCTCATGGAGCGGCGCCGCGCGCTGGGTGGTTTCGTGCCGCGGCGGCGCACCCACGCCAAGCCGCTGGCGCCGCTGCCGCTCGAGTGGTTCGCCGAGTTCTTCGGCGATACCGGCGAGCGCGAGGTGGCGAGCACGATGGCGCTCGTTCGCATGCTGCAGCGGTTGATGAACGACAAGGAGATCGGCGACCTGATCGTGCCGATCGTGCCGGACGAAGCGCGCACCTTCGGCATGGATGCGCTGTTCCGCAAGTTCGGAATCTACTCGGTGCTCGGCCAGCGCTATGAGCCGGCCGACTCCGATGTCGTGCTCTACTACCGCGAGGCGACCGACGGTCAGCTACTCGAAGAGGGTATCACCGAAGCCGGCGCGATGGCGTCGTTCACTGCCGCCGCCACGGCGTATGCGACGCACGGCGTAACGACGATTCCGTTTTTCTTCTTCTATTCGATGTACGGTTTTCAGCGCATCGGCGATCTCATCTGGCAGAACGCCGACGCGCGCGGACGCGGCTTCTTGGTCGGTGCCACCGCCGGCCGCACGACACTCGCCGGCGAGGGCCTGCAGCACCAGGACGGCCAGAGCCACCTGCTCGCGAGCGCCGTGCCGACGGTGCGCGCTTACGATCCGGCGTACGCATACGAGCTTGCCGTCATCGTGCAGGACGGTTTGCGCCGCATGTATGCCGAGGGCGAGAACTGCTTCTACTATCTCACCGTTTACAACGAGATGTATCCCATGCCGGCGATGCCGGCCGGCGTCGAGGACGGTATTCGCCGCGGTATCTACAAACTCGCTGCCGCCGCCAATCCGGAGGGCAAGCCGCGCCTGCATCTCTTCGGCAGCGGGCCGATTCTGCGCGAGGCGGTCAAAGCGCAGGAGTTGCTCGCCGCGCGCGGCGTCGCCGCCGACGTCTGGAGCGTGACCAGCTACACCGAGCTGCGCCGTGATGCGCTCGCCGCCGAGCGCTGGAACACGCTGCATCCCGGTGAGCCCGAACGCGTGCCGTATCTGAGTCAGGCATTGGCCGACGAACCCTGGCCGGTCATTGCCGCCAGCGACTACATGCGCGCGGTCGCCGATCAAGTTGCGCGCTTCGCGCCAGCCGGCTTCCATTCGCTCGGCACCGACGGCTTCGGGCGCAGCGACACGCGCGACGCGCTGCGCCGCTTCTTCGAAGTCGACGCCGCAGCGATCACCGTTGCGGCGCTGTCGCAACTCGCTCGGCGCGGCGAGATCGATACTGCGCAGGTGCGCCAGGCGATCGAGGAGCTCGGCGTCGACCCCGACCAGCCCGACCCCGCCACGGCCTAGATCGCTGCTCTTGCCTTTTGCGCGCCGGACCGGTCTCTAGGAAGCAGAACCGCGACACGCGTGCGGGCGCGAGAACGCGCGCGTGTAGCACAAAGGGGGGGCCGAAAATGTCAACGGCTTTAGCGCCGGTGCGCCGCGCGCTGCATTGCTGTGCGCTGGCGGCGACACTGGCTGTGCTGGCGCCTCAGGCGGCGCACTCGGCAGATCAGCTCGTTCTCGGCCAGCATCTCAAGGTGAGCAATCCCAAGGCGAGCGACGCGACGCAACGAACGCTCTCGGCATCGGCCAAGGAGACCGGTGCCGCGCCGATCAGCGGCGATCCGACGCTCGGCGGCGGTGCCGGCGGCGCCGTGCTGGAGATCGCGGCGCTGGGCGGCACGACGTCCTCGCAAACATTCAGCCTCGACCAGGGCACGCGCGCCAACGGCAAGCCGTTCTGGACCGCGCTGGGCGGCAAGGGATTCGTCTATGCCGATCCGCGCGGCGAACGCGGTCCGGTGAAATCGCTGAAGATCAAGCGCTCGTCCGGCGGCACACTGCAATTGTCGGTGAAGCTTCTCGGTCGGCTCGGTCCGATCGAGGTCCTGCCGCCGAACCCGGGCAGCAGCGCGTTCGTCGCGCTGACGCTCTCGACCGGCGACCGCTATTGCGCCGGCTTCGGGCCCGGGAGTCAAATGACCAACCGCGGCGACCAGCTCTGGCGTGTCAGCTCCGTGTCAGCGGAGAGCTGCAGCCCGCGGCCGGCGGCCAGCGGCGACTTCCTCGCCCTCACCTACAATGTCGCCGGCCTGCCCGAGCCGTTTTCAGGCTCGCACCCGCTCGTCAATACGCCCATCATCAGCCCGCTGCTCAACGGCTACGACCTCGTGGTGGTGCAGGAGAGCTGGCTCACACCCGATCCCAATCCGCTCGCGCCACTGCGCGCCCACCACGAGTTGCTCGTCGCCGACGCCGATCACCCGTACAAGTCGGTGCCGCTGCCGCAGCCGCTCGGCACCAATCCGTCGCGTCCGACCGCATTCCTCAGCGACGGCATCGCGATCTTCTCGCGCTTCCCGTTCACCAGTGTCGACCACGATGCGTGGGCGAGCTGCTGGGAAACGGCAGCCGATTGCCTGGCAATGAAGGGGTTCATGGTGGCGCGCACGACGTTCGCTCCGGGCGTGACGATCGACGTCTACACGCTGCACATGGAAGCGGGCGGCGATCCCGAGGACGAGACGGCACGCGATCAGGGCGTGACCCAACTGTCCACGTTCATCAACGCGTACTCGGCCGGCCGACCGTTCATCCTCGGCGGCGATTTCAATCTGCACACCGACGAGGAGCCCGACTCGACGCAGTTTCAGCGGTTATTGACGGAGACCGGCGCTACCGATGTCTGCGCCGCGCTCGCCTGCCCGCAACCCGGCCGCATCGACAAGTTCATCTTCCGCAACGGTGGCGATATCACGATCACGCCGGAGTCGTGGCACTTCGAGACCGAGGTCTTCGTCGATCCCATGGGCGATCCGCTGAGCGATCACGACGCCCTCGCCGTCCGCTTCCGCTGGGACGCAGCGGAGTAAACAGCGCCTAGATCCCTTCCCCCCGCCCGGCGGGGGGGAAGGTTAGGATGGGGCGACCTTCTAGCGCGAGGCCTGCTAAACAGGTCCCCCCATCCTGTCCTTCCCCCCGCTAGAGCGGGGGGAAGGAACGGACTTGGCTAGAACTTCAGCTTCAGTATCTGGGTGTCGTTCTTCAGCACGTTGCCGCTGCTGAAGGCGGTTTCCCAGCACTTTCCGGCGCTGTTCTGTAGCTGCACGGTCACCGGCGGCGTGGCCGGCAGCGTCGGCAACGGCAACAGACCGCTGCCCTTGCCTTTCACCAGGGCTTTCGACTTACCGGCCGCGCCGGCCTTTACGAGGATCTTCTTGACGCCATCCTGCGCAGTGGTCGGATCGCTGTACGTGAAGCCCGACCCCGTCGCCTTCCATCCACTGCCGCCAGCGACGTTGAGCTCCATTTGCGGCGAGGTGAAGACGCAGAGCTTGTAGCTCGTGGAACCGGTCGGCACGCCGAGATCGGCCGCATCGATGGTCTGCTGACCCTTGAGCCACTTCCACGTCAGGCTTTCCTTACCCGCTTTCGCTTTGACCAGCAGCATGCCCTTTGCGGCCGTGCTGCAGCCGGAAAGCGGGGTACCGCAGGCGGCCGGTGTCGCGGTCGCGGTCGGCGAGGCGGTAACCGTTGGCGTCGGCCCGCTGCCGGGAATGCTCGACGGATCGGCCGGGTCGCTGCCGGCGTCGATCTCGTCGCTATCAAAGAACCCGTCCTCGTCGCGATCGATACCCATGCGAGTCCCCGACGACGGCGGCGCACAGGTGTAGGTCAACACGTCGCTGGCGTCATCGACCAGGCCGCGCAGTGCCGCGTCGGTGTAGGTCTCGCCGTCGCGATCGCTTTGGAACAGATTCGTCGCCGGATCGTAGAGGAAGCCGCGCTCCTCGCCGGCCACGACGCCCTTGGCGATGAGGTCGCACTCGTGCGCGTTGGGAACGCCCATCAGCACGAAGGAATCCTCCGCCGATTGGATGAAGAGATTGATGCGCGGACCGACCGTTGCACCGTTCAGGTTGGTCAGCGTGATCTGCTGGCCGACGACCGGAGCCAGTGTGGTGTCGAAGGCGAACATCAGCGCCTCGAGGTTACGGCGCTGCGTATCGTTGAGCGAGAACACGGTGGCGCGGTGGAAGCGGAAGATCGTGTCGATGCTGCCGTCGTGCAAGAAGCCGAAGCCGCGCACCTGCGGGCCCTTGTCGCCGTTGTCGCCTGCCTGCACGAAGCCCGAGGTCGGCATGCCGAACATACCGATCTTCTGGTACAGGTTGCTCAAGTGGGCGATCTTGAACTCCTGGGTCTCGTTCTCGAACGTCGACCGCCCGTTGGCGCCGAAGAATCCCAACGACGTGTTGAGGCTGTGACAGCCGTCGCAGTTCGTGACGGTGTCCGTCGTCGGTCCGGTGAACACGGTCAGACCGGCCGTCTCGGCAATGCTGAGGTCGTTGGTGAGGTCGCGGATGGGGTTGGGCGGCAGGATCACCTGCAGGATGAAATCGGTGAAGGCCTGCATCTGCGGATCGGTGAGCGGGCCCTCGTCGCGTCCCACTAGGCCGCCGAACGCAACATTGAATGCCTTGAAGGCGGCGGACTCGTCGAACGCGCCGCTGTTGGGCTCGATGTTGGGCGCATCGTAGGCGCCGGTGCGATCGCCGCGCCAGTGCATCGGCCCGTGCGTCGCCATGCCGCGCAACGTCTGCGTGGTCATGGGGCCCTTCATCGGATGGAAGTTCTGTCCGCCGAATACCGGCCCGCCGGGGTTGGGATTGTTCTTGACGACGTCATCCGGATTGCCGAGGTCCCAGGCGAGGCTGTCGAAGTCGCCGAAGATGTGGCACGACGAGCACGACGCTTCGCCGGTGCTCGAGGTGAAGTGCGCGTCGTAGAGGAACGGGCGGCCGTTCACGACGCTTGCCGGTTCGGGATTGTAGACCGGCACGTGCGCGATCTCGAGTTTGCTGTTCGTATCGATGACCGAGATCGAGTCGTCGAAACGCGTGAACACGTAGAGGCGGTCGTTCGTTTCATCGAGCACCAAGCCGCTCGGGCCGCCGCCGCTGACGGTGATGTGGTTCGCCGAGCTCGGCGTGAAGGTGTTGTTCTCGAGCTGCGTGGTGTTGAAGATACCGACCTTGCTGGAACCGAACGCCGCGACGTAGAGCGTTGCGCCGTCGCCCGTGATCGCCATGCCGGTGGGCGTCGCGAGGCTGTCCTCCTTCACGCCGATCGGCTGCGGCGCATCGTTGTAGTCGATGTGCTTGTTCAGGTGGCGTGACGTGACGGTGTCGAGGATGTTGTCGAGCACCGTGATGTGTGATTCGGCGAGATGTCCGCGCACGGTGGTGCCCAGGATGCCGGGGCCTTCGAAACGGGTCTTATTGTTCGCGTCGGTGTTGGTGACGTAGATCTTCCCATTCGCCGGATTGACGACCATGTTGAAGAGGATCGTGCCGACGTGCGCGAAGGAGTTGGTTTCCGTCGGCGTACCGTTGGCGTTGATCGCGAACACGTCGAGGTCTGGCAGACTGAAGCGGATCGCGTTGTTCCAGTTGCGCGCCAGCTCGTCTTCCCAGTGATTGGTCGACTCGTTGAACTTGACGATGAGGCCGACTTCCGGACCGGTGACGTTCTCGACGTTCTTGTTCGGCGCCGGCAAACCGCCCGGCACCTGCCCTCCCGGCAGGCCGTTGGGCATGACGACACCGTCCAGGTTGCACGGCATCGCGGTGGATCCGCCGTTGCACACCGCCGGCTCGGTCACCGTCGCGGTCTGGTTCCCGGAGTGGAACACCGCCGCGTAGACGGTGCTGCCGTCGGGGCTGACGGCCAGGGCGCGCGGCGTGTCGCCGAAGACCGTGACCGGAGTCCCCGTCACCGGCGTGCCACCGAGCGCCGGACCCAGGTTGCTGGCGTCGAAAGCCCAAATGTCGGCGCGGCCGATTCCCTCGGCGCGCAGTTCGGTGTCGATGTTCGCCTGCAGCGCAGTGTTCTGCCCGCGATGCGCGGTGGTGATGAAGGCGCGGTCGTTGCTCGGGCCGGCGAACACGATATCGCGCGGCTCGTCGCCGACCAGCAGGGTGCGGATGACGCGCGGCGGATCGACGGTGAGATCGACGATGCTGATGCTGTCCGACAGGTGGTTGACCACCCACGCCTGCGTCCCGTTCGGGCGTAACGCGACGGCAACCGGCTCCATACCGACCGGCACCGAGTGCGCATGTGTGAGCACGCCGCCGACGACGTCGAAAATCTCCAGGCGGTTGTCGGGCGTATTCACCGCAAACAGCTGCGACCCGTCCGACGACAACGCCAACGGGCGGACCTGCCCGCTCTCGAAGGTGAAGAAATTCGCCGATGCCGGCGCGGCGAGCGCGAACAGCGCCATTGCGCATGCGGTGAAACACTGCGCTGCGCGCAACCGCACGAACCGTCCGAAAGATGTGACCATCAAATCCCCCTCCAACAAACGAGCTGCGCCGTCATTGCGGCGCGTCCTGCCACTGCCATCGTAGATGCGTTGAGACTCGACATGTCCTCGAAGGCCGGGGCTCAGATTTGCATCGCACCCGATCTTCTTCGCAGACGCGAAGGTGTTCGCCGGCAACGCCGGGCTCGCCCCCGAAACACTGCTTGTCGATGTCCCCCCTTCTGCGGTTCTCGAGCCTATCCGGTGCACGGCCAGCGTGCCCCGAGCCGAGCAGGCCGACGATAGGTCGGGTGAAAAGGCAGAGTCAAGGTTGAAACGCTGTTGTTGCCCAAAAAGGACCGCGTTTCGCGCGGCAGCAGCGGGCCCCTCGCCCGCTACGGCGTCGCCTCGGCAAGGTACAATTCGGTTCCCGTGTCTGCGGCGACGCGCTCCAGATGTCGCAGCGGAGCGGCGCGGCGCAGGATCAGGTCACATTCGTTGCGCTGGCAGTAGCTGAACACCATCCATACCCGCCCCGGCACCGCCAGAACCTCGGCGATCTGGTTTTGGTAGGCGATCGGCTCAGCCGGGTTCTCCACCCCGTGGATCCAATTCGGCCCTTCCGGCGCGTAATACTGCAGCGGCGTCAGCGCGCGATGGTAGACATACACGCGATCATCCGGCCGCAGCAGCTGGGTCAGCCGAGCCGCCACCGGCCGCACGTGCTGTGGCTCGGTGCTGTTGAGGGTGCGATAGCAGCCGTACAGTCCTTCGGCGCCGAGCCAGGCGACGACCAACGTCGTCCCGACCGCTCGCCAATCGAATCGTCGCAGAACGACGAATCCGCTCGCTGCGCACACGTACAGCATGGCGGTAAACGCGATCGACTGCCGCGCACCGAGGTAGGGATAGAGGCGCAGGCACGCCGCAGCGATGGTGACGACGATCGGCGTCAGCAACAGCAGCACGGCTCTGCGGCCATCGGCCGTGCGCCACAGATGGATCGCCCCGAGCAGCACCAACCCCTGCAGAAGCGGCACGGCGGGATGGGCAAAACCGAAGAGCTCGAAGGTGTTGCCGATCAGCAGGTGTAGTAACGATCGCAGCGAGCCGTCCCAATATCCCTGCGCCAGGTAGGCAACGCCGAATCCACCCGGCCGCAGCTGGTGCCGCAGCGTTTTGTCGTAAACCAGCCACGCCGCCATCAGCGCGACGATCTGGATGAGTATCCAGCCCGTGAGCCGTTCACGGCGGCGATCCACGCCGCGCAATTCGACGACAAACACCGCGTTGAGCGCGATCAGCAGCAGCGCCAGACCGTACTGCGCGAAGATGCCGAGCACGATGAGTACCGCCAACGCGCTCCAGTTCCACCACGTCGGCGCGCGTTGAAAGCGCGTGAACGCGAGGAGCACGAGTGCGGAGAGCAGAAACGCCAGCGAGTATTCGCGCAGGAACTGCGCGTAGAAGACCTGCGACGGCGCCAGCGCGACGAGGAACAGCGCGAACAATGCGCCGCTCGTGCCGCTGTAGGCGTAGGCCAACGCCGATACTGCCGCCAACGCGGCGATCGCTGCGGCGCAGGACAGGGAGCGCAGTGCCGCTTCCGACGCGTGCGCCTCGGCGAGCGGGTTCAGCGCCAGCGTGTACAATGGCGGCGCGCTGTTGCCGATGGCGTTCTGCAGCACAATCTCGTCGAAGCTGCCGCGCGCCATCCAGAATACGTTCGCTTCATCGGTGCTGAGCGAGCGATAGCCGAGGTGGTAGAGCCGCAGACCGGCACCGAGCAGAAACAACAACGCGAAGACGGTCCACCAGCGGGCGTCCGCGCCGGACGGCATGGCGCTGTTTACGGCCTGCCAGCGGTACGGCGCAATCATTCTGGCAGCCCAGTGGAGGCGCATCTGGGACCGCGGGCGTCCCGCCCGCAGGCGCACGCGGAGCCTGCGCCCACACCCTGCTAGTTGCGGCGCGCTTCGCGCGCCGTGCGGGCGGGACGCCCGCGGTCCCAGAGTCTACTGCAAGCGCTCGACGGCGTTGCGCGGGATCCAGCCGCGGCGGCCGTCGCTGCGGCGGACTTGCAGCCAGTCGTCGCTCTCGCCGGTGATGTCGAGCTCCGTGCCGGGGGCCGCGGGGAAATGCTCGGTTCCGGTCGCGGAAGGCTCAAAGCGAACCGCGCTCCCGCCTTTCGCGGTGACGATCGCCGTGTCGCGCAGCTCGACCGACGCGAGACGCAAGCCGAGACTGCCGGCCACGATCAGATACACTGCCGCTGCCGCTGCGGCGCAGCGAGCGAAGCCGATGGCGAAATTGGGCAGCAGCAGACGCGCCGCCAATGCCAGCCACACGATCCACCAACACACAGTCGCCGCCCCCGCCAGCTCGCCACCGGTCGCCCGGGTGGCAAACGGGAACATGAGGCGCTGCCAGAGCGGTAGGGCCTCCGCCTCGGTCTGCGCCAGTTCGCGCGCGTAGGCGAGATTCGTCTGGACGTCCGGATCGCGCGGCATCAGGCGCTGCGCCCGTTCATAGCTGGCGATGGCGCGCGCCAGCTGACCATCCTTGACGAACGCGTTGCCGAGATTGAAATCCAACGCACCGCTTTCGAGCCCGCTGTCGCGCAGCGCCTCGTAGGCCTTGATCGCATCGGCGTAACGGCCCGCGGCGTAGGCCTGGTTGCCTTGGAAGAAATCCGTCTGCGCCGTCGATCCGGCCGGCGGCGCCGCATCCTCGGCATACGCGAGCGACAATGGTACCGCGCCGCAGAGCAGCGCGAACAGGACCGCCGCGGCGAGATGGCGCTCCAGGCGGCGCTCGCGCTCCAGGCCGTCGACGATGCCTTTAGCTAGCTCGAGCGCGTTGGCGCGCTCGCTTGCCGCGACCTGGCTGGGCGCGTAGCGCGCGTGTTCGACCAACGCGAAGAACGATCCCAGGCGCTCGCGCATCTCGGCCGTGCAACCTTGGCCGTCGAGTCGTGCGAGCACGCGCTCGTGCTCGACCGCACCCGGCGGCAGATCGAGCTTGGCGCTCAGATACGCGGTCAACGCCGCGGCCAGTGCATCGTAGAAACGGCCATCGCTGGCGCCGCCATCGAGCGCCGCCAGCGCGCGCCGCGCTTCGCGCCCGGCTTGGCGAAAGCGCACCAGGCGCGGATCGGCAGCGAAGCGGTCGCGCCGCCGCACATACGCGAGGACGGCCGCGAACAATGCCGGAGCCAGGATCTGCAACAGCCAGAACCAGGCGCGCTGGTAGAAATGCGGGCCGCGCGGCTGCAGCGTCCCGGGTGCGTCCTTGATGTACACGATGTCGCGGCCGAGCGGTTGCGCCGGTGCGCGCGCCGCCGCCTCCGGCTGGTTGGCGTCGACGACCTCGGCTTGCTGGGCGTGGCCGGCGCGTACGGTGAGCGCGATCGGGCCTTGCGTCAGCGTGCGATAGGCGTGCGCTTGCGGATCGAAGAACGAGAAGCTGACCGCCGGCAGTTCGTGCACGTCGGCCTTCTTCGGGATCACCACCTGCTCGAACACGCGGTGATCGGGGCCGTCTTCGCCCTTCACCGGCTGCGCGTCGTAGACGCGGAAGTCGTCGTCGAGGTTGAGCGCCGGCGCCGTCACGTTGGCGAGATTGCCGGTGCCGCTGATTTCCATGCGCAAGGTGACGGGGTCGCCGGCATCGAGCTCGGTGGGTTTGGCGGTCAGAGTGAAATCGAACGTCCCGATGGTGCCGGCGAAGTTCGGCGGCCGTCCCTGGTCGGGGAGCGGCAAAACCGTGAGCTGCGCCGGAGTGGCCTGCACCTCGACGCGCTTCGCATCGCCGGGAAAGAACTGATCGAAGAGCGGATCCATGCCGCGCCGATTGGTGATTTGGCTCATCGCCATGTTGGCGGCGATGTCGACCGTGCCGGGACGCACCGGCGTCATGGTCGTGCGCAGCGTCACCGTGTGGTAGCGCTTGCCGTCGAGTACGCCGTTGCCCTCGTCGGGCTGCGAGAACTTGTCGAGCGTGACGCCGTCGGCGGTGATCGTCGGATACTGGAGCTCGCGCACGCGCACGCTGCCGATGTACAGCGTCAGCTTCAGATCGACGCGCTCGCCGACGTATACCTCGCGCTTGCCTGGCGTGACGACGAGCCGCAATCCGTCTGTGGTTGCCGGCGCAGCCTGCGCGCGCTTGCTCGGCGCATTGGCGTCGGCGACGTGGACGGTAATCGGTTTGGTGTCGTAGTGCTGCCCCTGCACCTCGACGGGAAACGGACCGAGCTGAAAATCGCCGACGCGCAACGGCACCATGCGATAGCGATGGCTGATGCTCGCCGACATGCGGCCGTTGACGAACGAGATTTGCGTCGACGGTCCGAGATAGCTGACATCGAACGCGTCGAGGTCGTACAGCGACGGCGGCGAGACGTTCTGCGCGCCTTCGATCGCGATGGTGAGGATGAACGCCTGATTGTAGACGACGTCAGGGCTCTCGACGCTTGCCTCGACGGTGATGTCCGCAGCACCAGCGCGCGCCGCGATGAGCGCGCCGAGAAGCGCGACCGCACAGCAGCGCAACCAACACGTGGGCCACGGCGCGGATCCGGACGACGTGCCGCTGTGCCGCGACCACCGGCCGCGTATCGCGCGCCAGGGCATGGCGTGAGACGCATGCATAGGACTGCTACCAGTCCTGCACCGGTTCGCCGACGCCGGCAACACCTACCGCCCGGTCGATGTCTTCCGGGCTCAGCTCCTCTTGCCGCGCCGTGTCCAGCACCGCGTGCGCAGCTTTCTGGTCGGGGCTCTCCCCGGCTTCGTCGGATGTCCGCGCCTCGCCGCCGGCACCGGCCCGTTGCTGAGCTTGCTGCTCGCCCTGCTCGTCAGCGCCACCGCCCTGCCGCTGCTCCGCTTGCTGCGCCTGCTGCTGATCCTGCTGGTCGGCGCCCGCCTGCTGTTGCTGCTGTTGCTGCTGCTGTTGCTGTTGTTGATCTTGCTGCTGCTGATCCTCGCCGCCGGCCTGTTGCTGCTGCTCCTGCTGCTGCTCTTGTTGCTCCTGTTGCCGATCCTGTTGCCCCTGTTGGTCCTGCTGCTGGTCTTGTTGCTGTTGCTGATCTTGTTGCTGTTGCTGGTCCTGCTGCTGATCCTGCGGCGGCTGTTGTTGCGCCTGATCCTGCTGCTGATCCTGTTGTTCCTGCTTCTGCTGCTCTTCTTGTTTCTTCTTCTCTTCCTGCTGCTTCTTCTGTTCCTCGAGCTTCTTCTTGAACTCGTCGTATTTGCGCGCCACGAACTCGTGGTTGAGCTTGGCGTCGTTGTCGGCCGCATCGGCGACCATGCTGCGCTTGTAGCACGCCAATGCTTCCTCGTAGTTCTTGATCGCCTTCTGCGGATCGCTCGACTCGGCGTTCGAGGCGAGCCGGTAGTACGCGTTGCCGAGGTTGTAGTTCGTCGCACCCGTCCATTTCGCGTCGCCGAGCGCACCGACCTTGTTGAGCGCGGCGATCGAATCGTCGTACTTGCCCTGCTTGTAGAGCGCAGTGGCGAGATTGAACTGCAGCAGCGGCGATGCCGGCGCGTCGATCAGCCCCTCGCCGTACTTGCTCGCCGCATCCTCGTACTTGCCCGAGGCATAGAGCGAGTTGCCTTCGGCCGCGAGGTCGCCGGGGGGGTCGAGCCAGCCCACCAGCGCGGGCAGGCACAGCAGCACCAAGGCGGCGGCAGCCTGCCGCGGCAGCGCCGAGGCGGTTCGGCGCCGCCAGCGGCGCGCCCCCTCGGCCGGACGTCGGTCGGCAAGCAACGCTTCGACGACGAGCAGGACGAGCGCCAAGGCGAGGGGGACTTGGAAGCGCTCTTCGTAGCGGCGCTCGAGCGTGCTCGCGACCTCGCGCCGCTCCATCGTGGCGATGTGATCGCGGAACACCTGGTCCAGACCAAGGCTGGGTCCAAGGCCCTGCACATAGGCGCCCCCGGTGGTCAGCGCAATGTCCTTCAACGTGTCTTCGTTGAGTCGCGACTTCACCACCTGGCCGTTGCGATCTTTGACGAAACCGTCTTTGCCGAGCGACAACAGCTCGCCCTCGGCGGTACCGATGCCGACGGTGAAGACCTTGACGCCGAGATCCGCCGCTCGCTTGGCGGCTTCCTTGACGTCGCCCTCGGTGTTCTCGCCGTCGGTGATGAGAATGATGGCCTCGTATTTTCCCTGCCGGGCGTCGAAGGCGTCGAGGCTGGTATCGAGCGCGCGCGCGATCGCGGTGCCGCCGCGCGGGATGATGCCGACCTCGATGGCGCGCAACGACTGCTCGAACGCCGCATAGTCGAGCGTCAGCGGGCACTCGAGAAACGCCGTGCCGGCAAAGGCGACCAACCCGATGCGGTCGCCCTGCAGCAGCGGCAGCAGGTCCATGATCGCGAACTTGGCGCGCTCGAGGCGGTTCGGCTTGACGTCGGTCGCGAGCATGCTGCGCGAGGTGTCGACCGCGACGATGAGATCGATGCCCTCGCGATGCACTTCCTGCCAGTGGAATCCCCACTTCGGCCCCGCCAGTCCAACCGCGAGCAACGCGAGGGCGGCGACGCGTATGAGTACGCGACGCAGCGAGCGGCGCTGATCGGCGTCGGGCGCCAGGCGCGGCACCAGCGGCGCGTCGGCGAAGGCGCGCAACAGCGCCGCGCGCCGGCGCAGGCGCATCACCAGAAACCCGCCGAGCGCAATGACCGCCGGGATGCAAATCCAGAGGTAGAGTGAATCGCGCCAGAGAATCACGGCAGGACCCTCAACCAGGTCTGGGCGAGAATCGCTTCCGTCGCCAACAGCAGCAGCGCGGGCAGCGCCAGCCAGACGTAGAGCTCGTAGTACTCGAGATACTGCAGTCCTTCCTGCGGGCTGCGCTCGAGCTGGTTGATCTCGTCGTAGATCTTTTCGAGCGACGGCGTGTCGGTGGCGCGGAAGTACTTGCCGCCGGTGGTCTCGGCGACGTGGCGCAGCGTGTCCTCGTCGATGTCGACGGGCATGCTGACGTACACCCGGCGGCCGAAGGCATCGACCTGCGGGTACGGCGCGCTGCCGCGCGTGCCGGCGCCGATCGTGTAGACGCGATAGCCGAGCGTCTTCGCCGTCTCCGCCGCCGTCATCGGCGGGATCTTGCCGGCGTTGTTCTGTCCGTCGGTCAGGAGAATGATGACCTTGCTCTTCGTGTCCGATGCTTCGAGCCGCCGTATCGCCGTGGCGAGACCCGAGCCGACGGCGGTGCCGTCCTCGATCAATCCCACGTGCGCGCGGTCGAGGTTCTGCAGCAGAAAGCCGTGGTCGAGCGTCAGCGGCGACTGCGTGTAGGGCCGCGCCGCGAACAACACCAGACCGACGCGATCGCCGGGGCGGTGCTCCAGGAACTTGCGCACCACCGATTTCACCGCGTCGAGCCGGCTGCCGCGTTGGCCGTCGACCTGAAAGTCCTCCGCCAGCATGCTGCCCGAGATGTCGACGGCCAGCATGATGTCGATGCCCTCGGTGTAGATCTGCGTCGCCGCCTTGCCGAGCTGCGGCCGCGCCAACGCCACGACGAGCAACACCAGACCGACGCCGCGCAACGCCGGCAGGAGCCAGCGCCAGCGCACGCGGCGGCCGGGTCCGACAGCGCGCAGCGCCTCGAGCACCGGATAACGCAGTGCCGGCGGCAATTGCCGTCGGCGCACGCGGATCAGCAGCGGGACCAGCGCGAGCAGCAAGAGGAGCCACGGGTCATGCAGCGACACGGGGCACCTCGGGGGTAGTCGAGCGCACGAACTCGCCGGCGGCGCGGTAGGCGCGCTCGGCGTCGCTCGACTCCGGAACGTAGCGGGCAAACTTCACCAGGTCCGCTTCGGAAAGAAACGTGCTGAGCAGCGACCGCTGCGGCGGCGCGAGCTGCGGATCGCGCTGCGCTGCCTGCAAAAACTCTTCGGTCGTCATCTCCGGCGCGCGCAGGCGAAAGCGCACTTCGAGATAGGTGCGCACGATGTCGGACAGGCGCACATAGAATTCCTCATGGCGTCCCTCTTCGATCAGGCGCGCCGCCTGCAGCTTGGCGAGTGCCTCGAGGGCGACCTCATGCGCCGGCCGCGGGATGATCAACGGCACCCGGCCGCGCCGGCTGAACAGCCGGTAGAGCAGACCTCCCAGCGCGGCCACTGCGAGGACCGCCGCAGCGATCCACAATAGGGGCCGATAATCGTGCGGCACCGCGACCGGTCCCTTGATGTCGCGCACGTCCTCGACGGCGACCCGGCCGGGAACGTCCAGCAAGCTCTGCACGACGACCGAGGCATCGGGCGCAGCGGCGCTCGCCATTTCGTTGCCGGGAGTGCGGTAACGGATGCTCGGCCCGGGCACGACCTTGTCGCCGATGTCGTAGGTGAGCAGCGTGTACCACTCTTCCGCGACGGTGTGTTCCTTCTCGTCGTGCGGCGGCGTCGAGCCGAAATCGATCACCTGAAAGTCGCCGAGCTTCCCTGCCAGCTGCGGCATGACCAGCTCGGTGTCCTTATTCGCGACGACGCGGATGGTGTAGCGCAAGGGCGTGCCGATCGTGACCGTCTTGGGCTCGACGCGGGTCTCGATCTGGACCGGCACCGGTTGCTGTGCTGGGGGCGTCGCGTCGTCGGCGGCGCGTGCGGCGCCGGCGAATACGAGCAGCACGCTGGCCAGCAGCAGGAACGCAACAGAGACGTGTGGAGGTGCGAAGGTGTGTTGCGTACCTCGCCCTCCTCCGCACCTCCGCACCTCCGCACCTCCGCACCTCTCGATTGCGCGTGCCGGCCACTCGGACGTGCGGCCCGATATGCGATCGCGCTGCATCATCTCACCGGCGGCGCTCACGCTCGCTGAAGAAGCGCAGCAGGGCGCGCGTGTACGGCTGATCGGTACGCACGTGGATCGCGTCGATGTCGAGCGCGCGCAGAAAGCGATCGCGGTCGTTGCGCGCCGCGGTTTGCCGACGCGCGAACTCGCCGCGCAGCCGCGCGTCGGACGTGTCGGCGATGAAGGTCGCGCCGGTTTCCGGATCCTCCAATGCGACCAATCCAACGTCGGGCAGCGCCGCCTCGCGCGGATCTTCCAGGACCACCGCGATGAGATCGTGGCGGCGATTGGCGACGCGCAGCGGCCGGCGCAAGTTGGGGGCGAGAAAATCGGACAGCAGAAACGTCACGCAACGCCGCGTCGTGACCTTGTTCAGGTGATCGAGCGCCAGCGGAATGTCGGTGCCGCGGCCGCGCGGAACGTGATTCAGAATCTCGCGGATCACGCGCAGCACGTGGCGGTTGCCCTTGCGCGGCGGCAGCGCCAATTCGATGCGGTCGGTGAAGATGACCAGCCCGACCTTGTCGTTGTTGGTGATCGCCGAGTAGGCGAGCAGCGCGGCGATCTCGGCGGCGAGCTCCTGCTTGAACTGCTTCACCGAACCGAAGCGGGTCGACGCGCTGGCATCGACGAGCAGCATCACCGTCAGCTGGCGCTCCTCGGTGAAGCGTTTGACGTACGGCACGCCGGTGCGGGCGGTGACGTTCCAGTCGATCGTGCGCACTTCGTCGCCAGGCAGATACTGCCGCACCTCGGCGAACTCCATGCCGCGGCCCTTGAAGACGCTCTGATACTGGCCGGCGAACAGGTCGCTCACCAGGTGGCTGGTGTGGATCTGGATCTTGCGGATCGCCTTGAGTTGTTCGCGTGTCAGCACGGACGGAAAGGGGCTAAGGGGCTAGGAGTCACGGCTGGAGGTCGGGAATTGGGGCCTAGCAGCCAAGTCCCTAACCCCCAACCCCATTTCTCTAGGGAACCGGTACTCCGTCGAAGATGCGCTGCACGAGCGCGTCCGACGTCATCTCCTCCGCTTCGGCCTCGTAGGAGATAGTGATGCGATGGCGCAGCACGTCGCCGCCGATCGATTTGACGTCCTGCGGCGTGACGTAGCCGCGGCCGGAGATGAACGCGTGCGCCTTGGAGGCCAATGTCAGGTACAGCGTCGCGCGTGGAGACGCGCCGTATTGAATGAATGGCGCGAGGTCGAGCTTGAATGCCTGCGGGTCGCGCGTCGCCAGGACGAGGTCGATGATGTACTCCTTCACTTTGTCGTCGAGGTAGACGCTGTCGACCAGACTGCGCATGCGCAGAATGTCGGCGACATTGGTGACCGGCGCGACGCGCAGGTCACCGGCCGTCGTCGCCATGCGGTCGAGGATCAGGCGCTCCTCCTCGCGCCTTTCCAGCACATTGGGATCCTAAGCTTAGAATTCCACGTGGACAAGTTGTCGC
>JADMIO011609044.1_pt1 | contig 49868 bp, 45 predicted proteins | sample 8958161 | NCBI WGS metagenome assembly JADMIO01 (sample SAMN16585339, study PRJNA669376) | soil metagenome | isolation source: Crop rotation soil | place: USA: Cullars Rotation, Alabama | collected 2011
CGCGACAACTTGTCCACGTGGAATTCTAAGCTTAGGATCCCAATGTGCTGGAAAGGATTTCACTTTCTGGTTTTGGACAAATTGCAGCCTGGAATAATAACAGCCTTTCCGGTGTTACAGCAGGCAGCATCAATGCAACCACCAACGATGGCAACCTGAATACGTCTGTTTTGTCGAGGGGAAGCGGCATTACTGCTACATCACTTGGCGGGGGTTATGCTTCTTCCGGATGGAATGTGTCAACCGAGGCATTGGCAGTTTCAGGAAACAAATATTACCAGGCAACCATCAACGCTGCCAGCGGCTTCCAGGTTTCTCTTTCTACGTTAGACTGGAAAGTAAGAAATACGAGCACGGGTGCGCAGACTGTTATCTGGGCTTACAGCACGGATGGATCTAACTTCACTGATATCGGCAGTCCCATTTCCCTCGGAACAACACCAAGCGGAGGAACCGTCCAGGCGCAGATTTCTTTGTCGGGAATTTCTGCTTTGCAGAATGTGCCCAACTCAACAACCATTACATTCAGGTTGTACGGATGGGGAGCAAGTGCGTCAACTGGTACGCTTGCTTTCGGAACGGGAAACGTAAACAGTCTTGCTTTTGGAGGAACTACAGGATCTGCCGGTGCAACTCCAGCACTCTCCGTAACGGCATCTTCATTGGCTTTTGGCAACCAGGCAGTCACAACCAATTCAACTTCAAAGGTTGATTCATTGTCGGGAACAAACCTTACAGGTTTCCCTGACAGTATTCTTATTACATCTCCATCGTCGGACTACCAGGTTTCAAGAGATAATACAAACTGGGGATCCACAGCGAAGATCGGATTTGGATCTGCCACTCTTGTTAAAACTCCTTTTTATGTACGCTTTACTCCGCAGACATCAGGACCGCACCCGGGAAATATTACATTCAGCGGTGGAGGAGCAACTACACCGCCAACGGTGTCACTTACGGGAAACGGAACGGATCCTTTGGCTCCGATTTTATATGCTGTTACAGCGAGTACTTATACACAGGACTTCAGTGGATTGCCATCAGCGGGAAACTATACGATCAACGGAAACGGACCGTTTTACCTGGCCGATACACCTGTGGTTGCATCAGGCGTCAGGGGCTGGCAATACGGAGCTTTCGGAACGATGCGGTTTATTGTAAGCGATGGTTCCGGTGCATCACCGACAGGAGGTACTTACAGTTATGGTAACAGCAGCGACAGGGCCCTGGGTTCTTTTGCTTCCGGATCAAACCAATCTTTTTACGGTGCCATTATCACGAATACAACTTCAGATATACTAAGAAATGTAACGATCTCTTTTACAGGTGAACAGTGGCACAGAGGAAATGGTCTCGCCAATACGCTTGCATTCTCTTATAAATTAGGAGCATCGTCCATTGCAGATACACCACTGACAGCAGTGAGCGCTCTCAATTTCACCTCGCCGGTAACAACAGGGAGCAATGTCGGACTTGATGGAAATGCCGGTGCAAACAGGACCGTAATTTCTCCCCAGACATTTATTTTGAATGATAACTGGATGCCGGGACAAAATCTTATGATCCGCTGGTTTGATGCAGACGATGGAAGCAGTGACGATGGACTTGCGGTAGATGATTTCAGTTTTACTGCAACACCCCCGGCTGCACCAACCCGGCAGGACAGCACGATTACTTTCAGCAGTGTTTCTACATTTTCTCTCACTGCAAACTGGTTAAACGGAAACGGAGCCGGACGGATTGTTATCATGAATACAACCAATTCATTTACAAACCCGACAGATGGAACAACACCTTCGGCCAATGCAAATTATTCAGGATCGGGACAACAGGTTATCTATAATGGAACCGGCAGCACAGTGAATGTTACAGGGCTCACACCAGGTACCACCTATCACCTCAGGGTATTTGCTTACAACGGATCAGGTGCGTCGACAAAATACAGCACGGCCTCCGCACCGGGCAATCCAAATAGCCAGGCAACTGTAGCCGGTACGCCTCCGACACATTTAATCGTCACATCGGTAAACGGTGGAGTTACACCATTTACCGGTGGTCCATTCTACGTTGTGGTTCAATCGTTGGATGCAAGTAACTTTCCGCAAAATGTAATCGTGAATACGAATTTATCAGTGACGATGCCTTCAGGCTCTGGAACATTGGGTGGAACACTTACCGGTACGCTCACGGCAGGCACGCACATCGATACTATTTTCGGAATTACAAACAATCTTCAGCAGAACGGAGTTGTGCTGAGAATTACTGCGACTTCAGGCGATGCATTGGGTTTTGCGGATACGCCTCCGTTTGACATTGCCGCAGCTGCTACAAATCTTACTTTTTCAACGGTGCCGAATGCAATTGTCAATACAACCTTAAGCAGCTTTACAGTTCTTGCATTGACAGACGACCAGATCCTCGATGAGAACTATGTCGGCAATGTTACGCTTACTATTTATTCAGGACCCGTCGGGGGAGATGCAACAGGTACGCTTACGAGGGCTGCTGTTGGCGGTGTGGCCACGTTTGATGATATCCAGTTTGATCTTGCCGGAAATTATGTTCTCCAGGCTGACGCACAGGATTTAATGACAGGATACAGCAATGAATTTGTGATTACGAACCCACCTGTATTAACGGAGCTTGTTGTTCCTAAATATATAGGCAGTAAAACATCCGGCAGCGCTAACTCAAACAGAACTGCGATTGCAGTTTGTTTGCGGATTGATAATCTTTTCCCTGGTGTAACATATGACTTACGCGCAGGATTAGACACGGTAAATGCACCACCAACTTCCTATGGAGTCGGAAATACCTGGGGCGGCACAGCATTCAACACAACAACTCTTCAAAATGTTTTTACGGCAAATGGTTCGGGAAGCAGCGGTCCGTTCTGGATTTATATAGAACCGACAGGAAACTCTGACCGGTATGCCGGAGGTCAGGTTCATAACCTGCGGATTGGTTTTGTTGCTGATGGCGGATTGACTCCGTCTTCTCCTGATTTCGTGGGAAGCAAAACAATTACTTCGCTGGATATTCAGAATACACCAACAGCTGCAACATCCGACGATGGAGCTTTCCTCAAGGGATCGGCTATTTCATGTGCAGGCGGAAAATACATTTTGATTTATGATAACGTGGCAGGAACAGGAGACCCTCTATTTGCTTACCAGGCAAGACAGGCCATTCCTACCGATACGACATCAGGTAATACGATATCACTGCCAACAGCAATCCGTGACATTTATCGCCAGAGCGGATCATCAGCTGTGGGTGACTGGCCTGCTGTAATCCCGACCGGTGCAAACAATCCGAACGGGGTAAGAAGGATAGAGGCAAGAAATCCGGACAATACTTTTTTCAGCGCAGCTACTGATGCTGACGGTATCTGGCCAAGCGGAGCAAACACAACAACGATCGGAAGGTTCGGACTTATTACCCTGACAACAAATGATGCAAGCTTAAGCACCGTTGCGATTACGGGCACTTCATCAACACCTGCTTCCTGTGTTGGCACCAACAATGGAACAGCAACTGTAACAGCTACCGGAAACGGAACGTTGACATATGCCTGGAATACTGCTCCTGTACAAACCACGGCAACAGCCACAGGTCTTGCAGCAGGAAGTTATACAGTAACTGTTACGGATGCTTCCGGATGTACTGCAACAGCATCTGTTATGGTTAACCAGCCGGCAACTTCAACGATTGTTGCAGGCGGGCCAACTACTTTCTGTGCCGGCGGATCTGTAAATTTATCCGTAGCATCGGGTGCAACGTCTTATTCATGGGCGTCATCACCTCCCGGATTTTCTTCAACATTATCCTCTGTAATAGTTAATACGAGTGGTTCATATACTGTTACTGTCACAACAGGTGCGTGTACACAAACTTCGTTTCCAGTAGTCGTTACGGTAAACCCGTTTGCCTACAACGGAACAATCTTCTCTGAAAGCATGGGACAACCTGCAGGCAGCACGCAACCGCTTGTAAATAATTATACAGGCTGGCAAAATTCGGCACCAATTGTTTTCTCAAGCACTTCTTCAACACAGGCTGATGTGAGAAAATCGAACCCGTTCCTGGCTAACCCCGGAGTTTCTGATTCAGGAAATGTTTTCTTCTCAAGTTCAGGTGCGAGGAATTTTATTATTTCAGGAATCAATACGCTTGGCTACAGTAATTTCCTTTTGACGTTTGAATTGAAACGTGACCAGGGTACCACGGCTGATCCGTTTGAAGTTGAAGTAAGCAGCGACGGTACCAATTATACTCCGTTGTCATTTACTCAACCATCCAACACATCTTACAAACTGGATACAGCAACGGGAGCCATTCCTGCAACTGCTAACCTTCGCATTCGCTTTTCAAAAAGCGGATCCACATCTTCTTACAGGCTGGATGATGTGAAACTGGCTGGGTCGACTAACTCTGTCATCATTTCGGCAAATGGACCTACTACAATCTGCAGTGGGCAACATGTTTTGCTGACATCAAATATCCTGACAGGAAATACCTGGTCTCCGGGAAATGAAACAACACACACAATTTCCGCGACTTCCTCGGGAACTTATTCGGTGACGGCAACAGGAACAAATGGATGTACTGCAACTTCATCCCCGGTGGCGGTAACTGTTAATCCATTACCTGCGACGCCGGATATAACTGTTGTACAACCTACCTGTATCAATGGCGGATCAATCACCGTGACTTCACCTCTTGGTGCCGGTTTGAGTTACAGCATTGACAGCATAGATTATTCAAACACCAGCGGATCATTCACCAATGTTTCTCCGGGAACGTATGGAGTCACCGTAAAAAATACAAATGGTTGCATTTCTTTTGCTGCCATTGCAATCCTCGCAACTCCAACTCCGGTAACGATTGATTTAAGTGTAACACCGATCAGTTGCATTGGAGCACACGATGGATCCATTACAGCAACGCCGCTAACGGGAACAGGTCCGTTCACATATGCATGGGATACTGCGCAAGGCGCGCCATTTGTAGTCACACATGTGGTGAAAGATGCTACGCATCCTTTCTTTAACGTAGGAAGCCCGCATGGATTTGCGATTGATGATGTACAGGGAAAAGAAATTACACTTGACAGAGGTCATGAGTATACGTTCTTCATTGATCCTTCTTCGGCAGGACATCCATTCCATATTGCCACGGATCCTGAAGGAGGAACATTTAACAATGAAGTATTCAGCGGCGAGTCACCAAGCGGCGGTGTGGACAATGGCATTCTGCTTTTTACCCCGGACGAGAATCATACGTCTCCGTTGTACTATGCATGCGGAGTGCACCAGTTCATGGGTTATATAATTAATATCGTTGATGCGCCAACAACACCGACTATTTCAGGTTTGGGTCCGGGCACGTATACGGTGACTGTAACAGATGCAAATGGATGTACTGCAACAGCATCGGTTACGCTTACTGATCCTGCCAATGCCTGCTCTTCATCCGACACATTGCATCTGAAAGCCTTTCTTGAAGGTCCACTGGAATTGGGACCATCACCGGGACTGATGTTATCGACGGTCTATGATTTGTATACAAATAGCATCGGCAATAATGATGACCCTACGGCGTATGATACAATCACAGTTAACCTCTGGTATCCTGATGTGGACAGCCTGGCTTTACCGGATCCGGGTCACAGCGTTCGTGTAGTATTACACAATAACGGAACTGCAACGTGTGTATTCCCGCAGGATGTGATTGGCAACAGTTATTATATAGCGGTTAAAACCAGGACTGCAATTGAAACATGGAGCAGAAATCCGCTGCTCTTTACCGCTCCTTCTGTCTCCTATGATTTCTCTTCAGGATTGGCGCAGGCATATGAGGATGGCCTCAATCCTCCAATGAAAGTGATGGGAGGCATCACGGCATTTTATTCCGGAGATATAAACCAGGATGGTGGAATTGACGGGAATGACATGAACGACATTGATAACAATCCCGGTGGTTTTGGGTATGATATTTCCGATATCAACGGAGATATGGGAACAGACGGAAACGACATGAACTACCCGGATAACAATGGACGACTTGGTTTGTTTTATGCCCGGCCGTTTTAAATTACCCTGACAACAAAAAAGCCGGTGCAGAATTTCAGCACCGGCTTTTTTTATTTCCAGGAATTTATTTTTGCATCTGTTCCTTCCATAGTTCATTAAAAGATTTCTCTGCAACCTTCGGAAGCTCTCTTCTGTCACCCCAGCTTTTTTTAAAGAAATTCTGCAGTACAAAATTTTTAGCTTTGGGTCCGCCTTTGTTCATGAGACTTCTTTTGAGCATGGCTTTTTTCCAGAATATATAAATCCACTTTTCTGATTTTGAAGAAAAGCCTTCTTCAACAGCCTGGTGACGGTTAAATAAAAGAAGCTTGTGCAAATCTATTTTTACCGGGCATACTTCTGTGCATTTGCCGCACAATGAAGATGCATAGCTGAGATGTTTGAATTCATTCTTTCCGTTGTAGTGTGGAGTGATGACCGAACCGATCGGTCCGCTGTAAGTCGATCCGTAAGCATGACCGCCGACACCTTTATAGATAGGACATCCATTCAGGCACGCTCCGCAACGGATACAGGACAATGCCTGTCGCTGGTTTTGTTCGGCCAGCAAATTGGTTCGTCCGTTATCGAGCAATACTACATACATCTCCTCGGGTCCATCGGTTTCATCCTGTTGTCGCGGACCCGACATAATTGAATTATATACTGTTATGTTCTGTCCTGTTCCATGTGTTGCAAGCAATGTCCAGAATAAATCCAGGTCATTGAGTGAAGGGATAATTTTCTCAATGCCTGCAATGGCTATGTGAACTTTCGGAAACGCTACGCTCAGCAAAGCATTTCCTTCATTTTCCGTGACGGCAACTGAACCGGTATCTGCAATTAAAAAATTAGCACCGGTTACTCCGACTTCTGCTGCCTGGTATTTCTCCCGTAATTTTTTCCGGACAAAAGCAGTGATCTCCTGAGGAGTGCTTTGTATGGAAAGTGAAAATTTTTCGTTAAAGGTTTTCGCCACATCTTCTTTTGATAGATGCATGGCCGGTGTTACAATATGATAAGGAGGTTCGTTGCGAAGCTGGACAATGTATTCTCCGAGATCGGTTTCAACCGATTCAATGCCTTCTTTTTCCAATGCATGATTGAGGTGAATTTCTTCCGTTGTCATAGATTTTGATTTGACAACGGTCCTGGCGTTCACACGCTTCATAATGTTGTTGATCTCTGCAATGGCTTCAGCGGCGTCCTGGGCCCAGATAACTTTTCCACCACGTTTTGTAAAATTCGATTCAAACTCTGCAAGATATTTTTCGAGATTTTCCATCGTCCGCCATTTTATGTTGGAGGCGCGCTGACGTGCCAGCTCCAGGTCGCTGAACTGGTGTTTTCCTTCCTTTACTTTTTTATCGTATTGCGAAATGTTGAAAGCAAGCTTCCTCCTGTGTTCTTTGTCGAACACCTTGCTTTCTGCATCCGTTAAAAATTGTTCTGATTGTTGTGACATTTCCGGGACCTAAAAATAAAGAATCACAGGTCAGCCTCCACCTGGTTTCTCAATAAATCATCAAGCGTTTCTCTTTTACGTATAAGGTGAGCTTTTCCGTTTGAAATTAAAACTTCAGCGGGACGCAGTCGTGAATTGTAATTGTTGCTCATTGTAAAACCATAAGCACCGGCATTTTTGATGGCCAGGATATCTCCTTCATGGACTTCTCCCATCTTACGATCCCATCCGAATGTATCGGTTTCACAAATGTATCCGACGATGGTGTAGATACGCTGCTTGCCTTCCGGATTTGAAATGTTGAGGATGTGATGATACGCGTCGTAAAACATGGGCCGTATCAGGTGATTCTGCCCGGAGTCAACTCCGACGAAAACGGTTGACAAAGTTTGTTTGACAATATTTGCTTTTACGAGCAGCAAGCCGCATTCACTTACAAGATATTTCCCGGGTTCAAACCATAGTTCGAGCTCACGTCCGTATTGTTTACAGAAGTCATTGAATCGTGAAGTAAAATCTTTTCCGAGCTCTTCAATGTCTGTTTCAGAATCATCTTCTTTATATTTTACCTTGAATCCACTGCCAAAGTCGATGAATTTCAGATCAGGAAAATTCATCGCTTCCTCGAACATAAGATCAGCCACGCGGAGAAAAACGGATGAATCTAAAATTTCCGAGCCTGTGTGAATGTGAAGTCCTGTAACCGTAATTCCGTAAGTTTTAATTACACGTTCTACATGGCGAAGCTGGTAAATTGAAATACCAAATTTAGAATCGATGTGCCCGGTTTGAATGTGCTGGTTGCCCCCGGCTTCTACGTGCGGGTTCAGGCGGATGCAACAGGGAACCTTGCTACCGTATTCATGGCCAAAATGTTCGAGCAAGGCAATGTTGTCGATGTTGATGACTATATTTTTCTCAACGCCTTGCTTGATTTCATCAAAGGAAACACCGTTGGGCGTAAATAAAATTTCTGAAGGGGAGAAGCCGGCCTTCAATCCAAGTAAAACTTCTTCAATGGAAACGGCATCTAACCCGGATCCGAGCTTCTTCAAAAGCTTCAGCACCGACTGGTTTGATAATGCCTTGCAGGCATATTTAATTTTCAGGTTTACACCTGAAAAAGCAGCTGTGATTTTTTTATATTGGGATGAAATCACGGATGCATCATATACATACAAAGGTGTTCCGAATTGATTGCATACATCAACCAGGTCCATACCATCCACTTTGTAGCGGCCGTCTTTAAGAATCATGGAGATAAAAATAAAAACAGATATGCTTGAAAAAACATAGCCGGAAAAAAAGTTATAAAGAAACAGGGAAAATGAAAAGACGTCAGCTTTTCTTTTTGTAGACAGGAACGGTTGAGCAGGGTTCGCCAAAAAGTATGCTCTTCACAACCGGCTGAAGCAATGCGGTGAGCTCAATGTAAGCGGAAGCCGGTACCTTCACACTGCTGCAGCCTTTTATGACGATTCTCTGGTCACGGTAATCCTCCGGGTTAATCTTTGTCAATTGCTCATGAAAAATTTCTTCTTCAAGTTTTTGCAGATCTCCAAAAACAATTTTTTTTGCAACCGGTGCCATTAGTGAAGCTACAAGCATAAAAGCCCATGTTGGAACAATGGCATCGGAAGTACAGGTGATGGCAATAAATTTATTCTGGTAGAACGACCAGTCATGATTTTTAAGCTGCTCACGGAAATCTTTTTCCTTTAAAACAAGCTCCTCGTAAAGCCAGGGTTTTAAATCAAATAAAACACGTTCACCCGGAATGAACAATTCTTCCAGGTCGAATTGAACCAGCCCACTTTCACTTACCTTATTTACAATTTCATTCTCCATTTCGTCTCCGGACTTTGAACTAAAAACTTTGAACTTATTTTTTTACCACATTCCTAACTCCAGCTTAGCTTCCTCGCTCATCATATCTTTTTCCCATGGAGGATCAAATGTAATTTCAACCTTTGCATTGTTCACATCCGGAATGTTCCTGATCTTTTGTTCCACATCAACAGGCAACGTTTCAGCAACGGGACATGCAGGCGATGTCAATGTCATTTTCACAAACACATCATTGCCCGGGTCAATCCGCACTTCGTAGATCAATCCCAGCTCATATATATTCACAGGAATTTCCGGATCATAGCACGTTTTCAGCACATCCTTCACGCGTTCTTCCAATGATTTTATTTCTTCCATTTTTTTATTTCGGATTTCGAATTGTTGATTGCGAATGAATCCGAAATTTAAAATCCGCAATCCGCAATTGTAAACTAATTATACCACCGTTTTATTTTTCCAGGCCAATGCATAAAGCTTCATTTGCTTAATCATATTAGCGAGTCCGTTTGCCCTTGTTACGGCAATGTGCTGACGCAAACCTATTTTGTCCACAAAGCCAAGGTCTGTTTTAATAATGTCTTCTGCTTCTTGTCCACTAAGAACACGGATCAGCAAAGCAATTTCTCCTTTCACAAAAGTTGAATCGCTGTCGGCTTCAAAAAATATCAGGCCCTCTTTTTCAAAGCTGTTCAGCCAGACGCTGCTCTGGCATCCTTTAATTTTATTTTCTTCTGTCTTGTATTTTTCATCAAGCACAGGTAGCTTTTGTCCGAGTTCGATAATGTACTGGTATTTGTCAGTCCAGTCGTCAAACAATTCAAACTCTTCGACGATTTCGTTTTCTATTTCGGCGATGGATCCCACGGCTTATTTTTTTAAGAGTCTGATTGCTTTTCGTATTCCCTCTATCATGACATCAATTTCTTCTTTTGTATTGTAAAACATAAAGGAGGCACGCAACGTTCCGGGAATGTTAAACCGGTCCATGACGGGTTCGGTGCAATGATGTCCTGTCCGAACGGCAACTCCCAAAGTGTCAAGGTACATTCCTGCATCCAGCGCATTTACTCCTTCAATGATGAAGGAAACGATGCTGGATTTTTCTTTTGCTGTGCCGATAAGTTTTACACCTTCAATTTCCTGTAATTTTTTTGAAGCATACACAACCAGGGAATGCTCGTAGTCAGAAATTATTTTTCTGTTTAGTGATTGCAGGTAATCAACGGATACACCCAATGCAATAACGTCAGCCACGTTCGGAGTTCCTGCTTCAAACTTAAATGGAACTTCGTTGTAGCTTGTTTTTTTGAAGCTGACGGAATGAATCATTTCGCCGCCGCCCTGGTAGGGTGGCATTGCTTCAAGAAGATGCAACTTTCCATACAGGCAGCCGGTGCCTGTTGGTCCGAACATTTTATGTCCGGAGAAAGCAAAGAAATCGCAATCTAAATCCTGTACATCAATTTCGTCATGAGCCACAGCCTGCGCCCCGTCAATCATTACAGGAATATATGGAGAAAATTTTCTCACAACACGGATAATTTCCTTCACAGGGTTTACCGTTCCAAGTGAATTGGACGTGTGAACAACAGAAACGAATTTTGTTCTTGGTGAAAGGAGTTTTTCAAATTCATTCATTAATAATTCTCCGTCATCGTTGATCGGGATCACTTTCAGAACAGCTTTCTTTTCTTCACACAGAATTTGCCATGGAACAATGTTGCTGTGATGTTCCATAGCCGAAATAATAATTTCATCGCCTTCGGAAATATTTTTTCTTCCGTACGTGGAGGCAACGAGATTAATCGATTCAGTAGTTCCTTTTGTAAAAATTATTTCACGCTCGGATCCTGCACGAATGAACTTTTGAATCTTAACCCGTACGTCATCATAAGCCTGTGATGCTTTCTGGCTCAGGTAATGCACACCCCGGTGAATGTTTGCATTGTACCCGGAATAATAATCTGTCAGGGCATCGATGACTGCTTTGGGTTTCTGAGAGGTGGCAGCGTTGTCAAAATAAATCAACGGCTTGCCATGAGCCTTTTGAGAAAGCACAGGAAAATCTCTCCTGATTTTCTGAACATCGAATTCATTGACAGGTGCCTGCAATATGGATTCTGAAGTTTTCATTTTACGGCTTCTTTCAGCCTGCTTTCAACCAATGATGAAATGTAATTGCGAAAAGAATCAATCGTGATATTATTGAGGATATCGTTTGCGAAGGCAACGTTCAGCAGGGCTTTTGCATTTTCTTCACCGATGCCACGCGAACGCAGGTAAAAGATCGCATCTTCATCCATCTGTCCCGTGGTGGCGCCATGTGAACATTTTACATCATCGGCAAATATTTCCAGCTGTGGTTTTGCATTGATGACGGCATCATCACTCAAGAGTATATTTTTATTTGACTGGTAAGCATTTGTTTTCTGGGCATCTTTCTCAACAAATATTTTCCCGTTGAAAACACCATGCGCTTTGCCGCCGATGATGCCTTTGTATAACTGGTTGCTGTTGCAATGTGGCTTCGAGTGATACACAGCAGTGTGATTATCCGTCAGCTGTGTTTCATCTGCCAGGTACAAGCCATGCATGTAATTTTCTGAATTTGATCCGTCGAGCTTAATGTGCAGCTTGTTTTTCAATATGCGGTTGCCGAGACAAATGGTGTTGATGTTGAACCGGGAATTGCCATATTGATATACATGTGTTCCGCATATTTGGAACGACTTCTTGTTTTCATCCTGTAACAGATCAAACTCAACAGCGGCATTTTCGCCGGAAACAATTTCGTTGATGACATTTGTAAATGTTTCCGAAGAACTATTTCCGGAAACATATAACGATGAAATTTTTACGGAAGAATTTTTTTCCGCAACGACAAGCAAGCGATTATGAGAAATTACGGCATCCTGCTCTGAAGAAGAAACATGAATGAGGTACACTGGTTTTTCAATAATTGCTCCCGGCTGAACATGAATAAATAATCCTTCAGGCGTAAAAGCCGTGTTCAGGGCAGCAAAGGCATCATCCTGCACATCAGCATATAAATTGAAGTGCTCTTTAAAAGCAGGAATATTTTTCGACTCCTGGAGATTTTTAATTTCGACTCCTTCTGTTAATCCTGAAATTTCAGAAGCAGCTTTATTCCATTTCCCGTTTTCAAGAACGACAGAAACAGCATCTTTTATAAACGGGAACTGTTTGAGAATTTCTTCTTTAGAAACAGTTGTTTCCTGTTTCGCAAAAGAAAAATTTCCTGAGGCAATGAGAGCAATGTTCGTGTATTTCCATTCTTCATGTTTGGAAGTCGGAAATCCCATGCGATGGAAATGCTCCATTGCTTTTTCCTGCAATGCAGGAAATTCCTTGACAGGAATTGATTTATATTTTTCGGAATATGTTGACACAGATTTTCTCAGATTAATTAAGCAATAACCTCTTCTTTTATCCAGTCATAGCCCTTTTCTTCAAGCTCCAGCGCAAGGTCTTTAGTACCACTCTTCACAATTTTTCCATTGTATAAAACGTGGACGAAATCAGGAACGATGTAATCGAGCAACCTCTGGTAATGTGTGATGACGATAAATGAACGCTCCTTGCTTCTTAATGCATTTACTCCGTTCGCAACAATCCTCAATGCATCGATGTCGAGCCCGGAATCTGTTTCATCCAGCACGCAAAGTTTGGGTTCAAGAATAGCCATCTGGAAAATTTCATTTCTTTTTTTCTCACCGCCGCTGAATCCTTCATTCACGCTTCGTTGTGTCATTGTTTTATCCATTTCCACCAGCGCCATTTTTTCCTTCATCAGCTTCAGAAAATCTTTTGAATCGAGAGGCTGAAGTCCTTTTGACTTCCTGATTTCATTCAATGCTGTTTTCAAAAAATTCGCATTGCTTACTCCGGGAATTTCGATCGGGTATTGAAAAGCAAGAAATAAACCTTTACGGGCCCTGTCTTCAGGAGACATCTCATGAATATCTTCTCCATCAAAAAGAATCTCTCCATCCGTCACGTCAAATACATCGCGTCCGGAAAGTACTGAAGCAAGCGTGCTTTTTCCGGAGCCGTTCGGGCCCATGATAGCATGCACCTCTCCGGCCTTTACTTCAAGATTAATTCCTTTCAGAATTTCTTTTTCTTCAACCTTCGCTCTTAAATTTTTTATCGTCAGCATATTTCTATTCGTAAATTCGTAGTGATTCGTTATTCGTACTTATCCAACACTTCCTTCCAGTGAAATCGCGAGTAGCTTTTGTGCTTCCACTGCAAACTCCATTGGCAATTGATTAAAAACTTCCTTGCAATACCCATTTACAATAAGTCCAACAGCGTCTTCCGTAGAGATTCCGCGCTGGTTGCAATAAAAGATCTGGTCTTCTCCAACCTTGCTTGTGGTCGCTTCGTGTTCAACTTTCGCTGATTTGTTGTGAACTTCAAGATAAGGAAATGTATGTGCGCCGCATTTATCTCCAAGCAGCAGCGAATCACATTGAGAAAAGTTCCGTGCATCCTGCGCATTCTTATTGATCTTCACAAGTCCGCGGTAACTGTTATTGCTTTTTCCTCCGCTGATTCCTTTGGAGATAATGGTACTTCGTGTATTCTTTCCAAGGTGAATCATCTTTGTTCCTGTATCGGCCTGCTGCATATTATTGGTAACGGCAACAGAATAAAATTCACCGATGGAATTATTTCCCTTCAGGATTACGCTGGGGTATTTCCATGTAATTGCAGATCCGGTTTCCACCTGCGTCCAGCTGATCTTTGAATTATCTCCTGCGCAAATTCCTCTCTTGGTAACGAAGTTGTAAATTCCCCCTTTACCTTCCTTATCTCCGGGATACCAGTTCTGAACGGTTGAATATTTTACCTGTGCGTCTTTGTGAGAATAAATTTCAACCACGGCTGCGTGCAATTGGTTTTCATCGCGCATCGGGGCCGTGCAGCCTTCAAGATAACTGACGAAGCTTCCCTCATCAGCAACAATTAAAGTACGCTCAAACTGACCTGTGCCTGCAGAGTTGATCCTGAAATAAGTGGAGAGCTCCATCGGGCAACGAACACCTTTTGGAATGTAGCAAAATGAACCATCGCTGAAAACGGCGCTGTTCAAAGCAGCATAATAATTATCAGTCATCGGCACTACTGAGCCGAGATATTTTTTTATAAGCTCAGGATAATCATGCACTGCTTCGCTGAACGAACAAAAAATAATTCCAAGTTTTGAAAGCTCTTCCCTGAATGTGGTCTTTACAGAAACGCTGTCGATCACGGCATCTACGGCAACACCCGATAAACGCTTCTGCTCTTCAAGCGAAATTCCAAGCTTATCAAAAGTGGCTTTAATTTCCGGATCAAGCTCATCCAACGAATTCAATTTCGGCTTTGGCTTTGGAGCGGAATAATAAATGATATCCTGGAAATCAATTTTCGGATGATGAATGTTTGCCCATGTCGGTTCTTCCTGGTTCAGTGATTTCCAATGACGGAAAGCTTTCAGACGCCATTCAAGTAACCAGCCCGGCTCTTTCTTTTTAAGAGAAATAAAACGAACGATATCCTCATTCAATCCTTTTGGAGCATTGTCGGATTCAATATCGCTGACAAAGCCCCATTTGTAATCGCTTTGAGATAAATCGTCTAATATTTTTAAGTCTTCACTCATCTTATTTGGACTAATTCTAAATTGAAGATTTGGGCAAAAAAATTTTTATACAGAAAAGCTTTCTCCGCAACCACATGTTCTGTTTGCGTTCGGGTTGTGAAATGCAAACCCTTTTCCATTTAATCCATCGGTGAAATCAAGTTCTGTCCCTACCAAATAGAGAAAACTCTTTCTGTCACAGACGATCTTTATTCCTTTATCCTCAAAAATTTTATCATCAGGCCGGATGACGTTATCGAATTCCAGCTTATAGGTCAGTCCCGAGCATCCTCCGCCTTCTACTCCGACACGGATGAAGGCATCGACCGGCTTATGCTCTTCCTGCATGATAGTCAATGCTTTAGACTTGGCTCGTTCAGTTACGGTTATCATTTATGGGTCCTTTTTTTTAGGCTGAACAAAGATACGAATATCAGCCTTGTCAGGCAAATGATACATTAGCATACCTTTGTTTCCGCGATAATTTCCAGGATATGTTCGAAAATAAAGAAAGCCGTACAGAATTAAGCTCCATGGGTGAGTTTGGACTCATCGAACGAATTTCAAAATCCGTTGAGTTAAAAAACCCGGAATCGGTAAAGGGAATCGGTGATGATGCCGCGATCCTGGAGAATAAAAATAAGATGACAGTAGTGAGCACTGACCTGCTGGCTGAAGGTATCCACTTTGATCTCACTTTTCATCCGTTAAAGCATTTAGGGTATAAAGCGGCCGTGGTAAATTTTTCAGATATCTACGCCATGAATGCAGTTCCAAAACAAATACTTGTCGGTCTTGCTTTATCAAACCGGTTTTCGATGGAAGCAATCGATGAATTATACAGCGGATTGCTGCTGGCTTGTGAACATTATCATGTGGATCTGGTCGGCGGAGATACTACAGCTTCTGCGGCCGGGTTAATTATTTCGATCACGGCGATCGGAACTGCAGATGCTCACCAATTGGTTTATCGCAACGGCGCAAAAGAGCACGACCTGGTTTGTGTCACCGGTGACTTGGGCGGAGCTTATGTCGGTTTACAGGTGTTGGAAAGGGAGAAAAAAATATTTGTGGAAAATCCAAACATACAGCCTGATCTTGGAGGCAATGATTACATTCTTGAGCGACAGCTAAAGCCGGATGCAAGAAAGGAAGTAATTGAAAAGCTGAACGAGCTGAAAGTAAAACCAACTTCCATGATTGATATTTCTGACGGTCTTTCATCGGAGATTCTGCACATCTGCAAAGAGTCGGATGTTGGTGCAGAAATTTATGAAGATAAAATTCCGATTGATCCCCAAACGTACGAACGTGCACGCGAGTTCAACCTGGATCCGACGGTATGTGCATTGAGTGGAGGAGAAGATTATGAATTGCTTTTTACAATCCGGCAAGGGGACTACGAAAAAATCCGTGCTCACATGGACATTTCAATCATCGGTCATATTACAGATAAAAATTCAGGCGTGAATTTAATTGATAAGTCCGGTAATTCGATAAAGATGAGAGCGCAGGGATGGGATGCACTTTTGAGCCGCGAGTAGCAGTTTTTAGAAAGTGAGAGAGTGAGAACGTAAGACATGGAGAATTGCTGCCCTCACTTTCCCACTCTCTCACTTTCACACTTTCTCACTCTCTTCCAGCAGCCGCTCTACTTTTTACCCGCGGCGTTTTCAACCGTCTTCCGGAATGATTCATTGTCGATCTTACTTTTCGCCCAGGAAACGAAATCAAAGTATTCAAAAACAGTTTTTTCAAAATTATCTTTTGTCAAAATGATCAATGCGTCATAAAATTTCCTGTAAATTTTTTGGTCATCTTTTTTTGAAGTGATGAGCTGGTTTGCGAATTCAAGAAATACCGTTTCGAATTTATAGACCCTGTTCCTGAAGTTCAGGTAACGCTGCAGGGATTTTACCGCGTACGGAAGCAGGTCCTGGTTTTTTAGTTCGATGTGGATAAGGATATTGAAGATCTCGGCAAAGCAATGAATATCCTGGCTTTCATTGATTGCATTGTCGTTGAGCAGGCGGTTGATCCATTTTAAAGCAATGGAATATTTTTCCGCACCGAAATACAAAACAGCAATGTTGAAATAGAAATAAGCTTTCCGGACAGGACTTAATTTTTCTTCGTACTTCGCAAGTCCGGCTTCGATTTTAGGTACCAGCTGGATTCCTTTTTCAAATTCGCCAAGAGAAATATACAAGGTAATCTCAATGCTGTAGGCGCTGGAAAATAACTTGATTTCCATGTCCTCATTTCCTTTTGTGTCGAGGGTTTCGGGAATTGCTTTCAGCTTTTTCATGTTTTCCATGACCTCATCATACTTTTTAAGCTGGCTTCCTACGTAAATGGTATTGGTGAGAAGTGAAAAGTAAAGGTTAGGTTCTTCCCTGAAGAGCTCTGTTCCGGATTCAATCAGGGAAATATTTTTCTTCAGGTGCTGGTAGCTTTTTTTGTAATCACCTGTGCCGAAGTTGAAAGCGCTGTAGATGTGATGAAATAAATACCTGGTTTCCGTTGACAGCGCCTTGCTTTCACGCTGAAGCAGTGTGGTGTCAATGATCTTTTTAAAATTTTTAAGCTCCAGGTTATTCCTGACTTTTCCTTTTTTGTTCAGCAGCACAAACAGGCGGCTTTTAATATTCCAATAATCATTGAAGTTCTTGATGCGTTCGGCAATGCGCGCGTCTTCTGTTAGCAGCCTTTGAAGATCTTCTTCTTCGTGACCTGAATAATTGTCCTTTTCAATCAGTTTTTTTTCCCATTGAAAAATTTCAAGAAGCGTAGCATGTCTTTCATACTTTGTAGCCAGCCGTTTGGCATTCTCAAGCATTCGCGAACATTGATCATACAGGCTTTTCTTATAAAGAATTTCTGCAAAGTGCAATTGCCTTTTCAGCTGGGCATCAATGGAGCTGTTTGCATGGAATGCATCGAGGCTGCGAAGTATGGTATCAAACAGGCGCGCTTTGGCGATCGGGAATTTTTTAACGAATGGTTCTTTGGATAGTTTTTTTAAAACGGTTTCTTCGGAGTAAGGATCTGTCGCGTCGATGGCTTCAAACAATTTCAAATAATTGTTTTTCCCGCTGGAATGCCGTGAAGCATAGATCTTGAAATACCTTTTCTCAGGCTTGTTCATCGAACGGATCAAACGGTGCAGGCTATCGGATGGCTTCTTAGACATGTATATTTATGACAAAAGTTGATTATGAAAAGACCCCGGCAGATAATTCCATGTCCCTGAACCGTAAAAAGAATTTAACAAAACAGGTTTCAATGAATCTCCAATGGTGACAGGCATTCCGTGTCTTTCAATTATTCCTAAATGTAGAATCTTTTTTGATACAAAAGCTATAAATCCTGTTAAGAATAGTTAAAAATGATGCATTTAGAAGTGTTACTTATAAGACATTTTTCTCCTGAGTGGATTTTGACCTTGGATTATTATTGTCTAAACTTGGTAGGAATTAACCTTTTACTCCATGAGCGCAACCTTTCGCAATCTGAATTTTTTGAGGTTCGTTTTTTTATTTACACTCACACTTTTCTGCAACCTCGGATTGAAAGCACAAGCGGTGGTGGATACTTTTAATCTTCCGGCTGGATATACCCCAAGTCAACTGGGTAATAGAAATTTACTCATGGTTGATTCTGCGAATAATGTATGGGTTGGATTTAAAAGAATCGGACTCGGAAGATTTGACGGTTCAGGTTGGACCATGTATGATACCACTAATTCTCTGCCTTCGCAGAATGTTTTGTCGTTAGCTTTTTCAGGAGCAAAGATCTGGGTAGGCACAGATAGCGGACTTGTATTTTTCAATGGAATAACATGGACAACTTATGACTCTTCAAATTCAGGACTGACATCGAATTATGTTAAAAGTCTTTGCGTGAAGGGAAATAATGTCTGGGTGGGTACACTGAAAGGAGTATATGTTTTTGATGGAATCAATTGGACAAATTATACTACCTCCAATTCAGGATTGGCAAGTGATACGGTAAATTGTTTTACAAAAACGGGAAATGATACATTGTGGATTGGAACAGACAACGGACTTTCGAAATACTTTAATGGTGCCTGGCAAAACTTTCAATTATCCTACCACCTAAAAATCTTTAAACTGGTTGCCGATGCAGTTTCCAATATCTGGATGCAGACGCAATGGAATTCATCCTCCAATCCATCTCACTATTACATCTTACGAAATGATTCGATAACCAGCATGCATGAATTTTATTCGTATTGTGATCCTTATTTTGAACGCAACCTGGTTGGACTAAACAGTTATGGTAATGTTGTAACTACTGGGGATCCGTTCGAAATAAGAATTGATCCATTGGTGGCGTGGACAGGTGGGGTAAATGTTTCAATCATTTCAGTAGCCGATTTGGATCTTTCAAACAGGATCTGGTATTTAAGTTATCCGATCAATAATTCAAAGCTGCTTCGAGCTGATTATCACAATTCACTTCAGCCCTTTCCAACAAATGATGATTGCCCGGTGCTCAATGTGAACCAGGTGCAGGCTCGAATATGGAATAACGGAAGTCTTTTCTGGGATCTTGTCGGAAACGCTCAATATGAAGTTCCAAGACATACCGGCATACATTCAATCTTCGCTGACGGATTCTGGATCGGAGGATTGGATGCATCCAACGGCCTGCATATAGCAGCTCAAACGTATCGCCAGAGTGGAGCAGACTTCTGGCCTGGACCTTTAGACACAACAAATGCAACGATAGATTCAGCAACGACCAGTAATTACAACAGGATCTGGAAAGTTAACCGGACTACCGTAGATGAATTCATCAATCAATATCATGCGGGAAATGTCAGCAATGGGTCCTATACAATTCCTGAAATAATTCTGAACTGGCCGGCTCATGGCTCCGGAAATTATTCGCGTAAGCTTGCTCCGTTTATTGATTACAACAACGATGGAGTTTACAATCCTAATGACGGAGATTATCCTGACTTGAAGGGGGACCAGATGATTTGGTTTGTTTTCAACGATGCCTGGCATCCTCATCAAGAAACTAATGGTGCTTCATTGGGTGTAGAAATTCAATGTACAGCATATGCTTATAATTGCCCATATGTATCTGATACCAATCAGTCAATCAATTACACTACTTTTTTTAATTACAAAATTTTAAATAGAAGTGATACTGCATATTCACAGGTTTATATTTCAAAATATACCGATACAGATCTTGGACAGTACCTGGATGATCGTGTCGGTTGTGATACAATTCTGAACATAGCTTATTCCTACAACGGCGATAACAACGATGAATGGTCGGGTTTACCTGGCTATGGTCTCAACCCTCCTATGCAAAATGTATTATATCTAAGTGATGTGATGTCACATTTTCTATATTATAATGGTGATTTTAGTGTGATGGGCCCTCCTGTAACCCCGGTTCATTATTATGAATTTATGCAGAGCTTGTGGAAGGACAGCTCACATGTCACTTTCGGAGGGAACGGCCATGGAGCAGGACCGGGCGCAACTAATCTCCCAACCAATTATTTCTTTTCCGGAAACCCTTATGATACAATCTCAACTTCCGTTTGGAATGAAACAAATGCAGGTTATAATCCTGACGATAGAAGGCTGCTTACATCAATTGGTCCTTTCAATTTACCTGCCCATTCCGAAAAAGATTTTGATATGGCCTATGTATGGACAAGAGATTCAGAGCATCCGAACGGCCTTACGACATCATGGGCAAAAAATGTTCATGATATTTTGAAAGTGAAAGAGTGGTATGCAAGCGGCAATTATCCTTGCAATAACCGCTACGTTGATACCAGTACCATAGCATCCGTTGATACGTTTTCGTTTAATCTTTTTCCCAATCCAACCAAAGACAACCTGACCATTTTAGTTACGGACAAAAATAACGATCCGTATTCCCTGGAAATTAGCGATGTATTAGGAAGAAAAATTCTGAACCAAGCCATTGTTCCCAACACAAAAAATACAATTTTCCTGGAAAACTTTTCTTACGGAATTTATTTTGTGAGAATAAGCAATGAAGAAAATTCTGCCGTGAAGAAGTTTATTGTGCAGTAAACAGTAGACAAAATAAAAAAGTAGACAATTCGATTCATTGTCTACTTTAAGTATTGTTTACTGTCTACTTTTTTATACAGTCACCCGCTGCTTCGACATCAGTTCCTCAATCTCATCGGCTTCAATTGGAATTTTTGCCATCAAATCAAGCTGACCTTTTTCAGTGATCAGGATGTCATTTTCAATGCGGATACCAAGACTCTCTTCAGGAATATAAATTCCCGGCTCGCAGGTGAATACCATTCCTGCCTGCATAGGAATGTAACGGTTGCCGATATCATGTACATCCAGTCCGAGAAAGTGGGAAGTGCCGTGCATGAAATACTTTTTATAAAGCGGTTGTTTCGGATCCTGCTTTTTTACTTCATCAGCTTTCAGCAATCCCAAACCGATTAATTCCTGCTCCATTACTTTTCCGACTTCTTCGTGATATTTTGGAATCGTGTTACCGACCACCAGCATTTTTGTAGCAGCACGCATCACGCGAAGAACAGCATTGTAAACATCCTTCTGGCGTTTTGTAAATTTTCCGCTGACCGGAACACAACGTGTTAAATCAGCAGCGTAGTTTGCATACTCGGCGCCGAAGTCCAGAAGAATCACATCGCCGTCCTTGCATTCACGGTTGTTGTCAATGTAATGAAGTACACATGCATTTGCCCCGCTTGCGATGATGGGATTGTACGCATGGCCGCTTGCGCGGTTGCGTATGAACTCATGCGTGATCTCCGCTTCAATTTCATATTCCATCACTCCGGGCTTAACGAAATTCAGGACTCTCCGGAAACCTTTATCAGTGATATCACAGGCTATGCTCATCAGGTCAATTTCCGGCTGTGACTTCACAGCTCTCAGTTTTGACATGACCAAGCCTGAGCGTTCGTAGTTATGATTCGGATATTTGTTCTTTAATGTTTCAGCGAAGCGTAAATCGCGGTAAGGAACTTCCGTAACGAAGCGATCATTTTCATTCAGGTTGATGTACACGTTTTGTGAATGATGCATCATCACGGGTAACATCGCCTGGAAATCATCCGTCCAGTATATATGCTGGATGCCTGAAGCTTCGCGGGCTTCTTCTTTTGTGTATTTATGTCCTTCCCAAATGGCAATGTGTTCATTTGTTTTCCTGACGAACAATGCTTCCCTGTATTCAGGTAAAGGATGATTCGGAGCCATCACTAAAATGGTTTGTTCCTGGTCAATGCCTGTGAGCCAGAACAGGTCCGACTGCTGACGAAACATAAAATTTCCGTCACCGTTGCGCGGCATTTCATCATTGCTATTGAAAATAGCGATGGAATCCGGTTTCAGGTGAGGTGTAAATTTTTTCCTGTTCTCAATAAATAATTTTTTGTCGATGGGAGTGTATTTCATGATTGTAATCTTTATGAAATCAAACTTACAAATTTTAATTGATAGCCTGATTACAACATGGCTAAATTGCCAAATTGTTAAATGGTTATTGTAACCGTGTTCAGCCATCCAGCCATTTAACCATATAACCATTCATCTATAATTCGAATTCATGATACATTTCGGAATATTCCACTGTTGCTTGTATTTTTCAGTGTCAATGACCTTGCTGTCACAATCCATCGCTTCCCCGTTCCTGTTCTTATATATGACCTTCATTTTCCCGGTAATAACCGAATCGCGAACAATCATTTTTAATTCCTCCGGAGATGTTTTTTTAAAGGCTCTGCCGATTTCAATCCCGACGGTATTGTTATATAAATCCATGGCACCGCTCGCAGAATCAGGCAACGCTCCTTCTTCGAGGCGGTGTTTTTTAAAATCGATGTAGTTGCCTTTTTCATGAGCTCTTCCAAGCCAGCGGGCTTTGCGCCAGCAAAAATTCTGGGATAACAAAGCCATCCAATAGGCATGTCGGAAAGCATCTACCTGGCCGCCGTTTTCATCGTTGTCAAGCCATTGATTTTTTATTGCTTCCCTGGAAGCCAGCCTTGCATCTTCAGTCAGCCGGAATGCTTTTTTTGCAATAAAAGGATGAAAAATTGCCCACCACTTTTCGGGACAAGACACACGATGAAATTCCTTTTTGTAATTGACCTGGGCATGTGAATGAATTGATATAACAAGTAAGGAAATGAAGGCCGGGTAAAAGACAAGGCTAAACAGGACTTTTGCGTTGCAGTTCATTTTGTCCAAGATCGGGCTTTTCCCGTTCAGAAAGAAAATTTTGTTAATCCATGTTATTTATGTTTTGTTTGCCAAAGAGGGAAACCTCACACCCGGAATGAGAAGACCACTGGTAAAAAAAATTCTTAATAAGGTATATAAGCCTGTCATAGAAAAATACCTTGACAGGGAGAGAAGATATGTATATGACGGATTGAAGATAAAAATACTGCCGGGCGTGTTTCATCCCGGAATTTTCTTCAGCACAAAAATTTTATTGAAGCACCTTGAAAAAATTGAATTAAAAAATAAGCAGTTCCTGGAATTGGGAGCAGGATGCGGATTGATTTCGCTGGTAGCTGCAAAAAAAGGCGCACAGGTAACGGCAACAGACATCAGCAATAAAGCGATTGAAAATATTTCGCTCAATGCAAAAAGCAATCATCAGCAGGTAGAAATAATTCATTCGGATCTTTTTCAGAATATGAAGCAAAAGGCATTTGACATTATTGTTATTAATCCTCCTTATTATAAAGGAAAAATACAAAATGAAGATCAGCATGCATGGTATGCAGGTGAACAACTGGAATATTTCCAGAGATTATTTCTCGGGTTGCCATCTTACATGGTTCCGAAATCCAACGTTATGATGATTCTTTCCGATGATTGTGAAGTAGAGCAAATTCAGGCCATAGCCACATCGAAAAAGATAAAGATGAACCTGGTGTATACAAAAAAAGTATTCTGGGAAACAAATTTTATTTATGAATTAAAGAATTAACGTATGTACTTTCTTATATCCTTCCTATCTTTATATTTATGAATGGCGCCGCTCCAAAGCTTGCAGTAAAACAGGAAACTATCCTGAACGCAGTTTCAAAAAACATACTCCGTGTATTGTTGTATTTTGATATTTTCAGGCATCCTCTCAGGGCAGAAGAAATATTTCATTGCTGTTCTGAACCCATGATCTCTTTGCCTGTCGTTGAACAGGAGTTGAAAGACCTTTCGTCCGGGAATATGATCTCACACCGGATGGAATACTTCCTGACCGATGTTAATTATGATTCCGTGACCCGTAGAATACAAGGGGAGGAGAAGGCAAAAAAAACGTGGAAGGCGGCGAAAAGATTTTCAAGGATTATTTCATGGTTTCCATTTGTCCGTGGTGTCTACATCAGCGGTTCACTTTCGAAAGGGTACATGGACAAAAAAGCAGACATCGATTATTTCATCGTGACGAAGCCGGGGAGATTGTGGCTGACACGATCGCTGCTGGTCTTTTTTAAAAAAGTGTTTTTATTGAATTCGCGAAAATATTTCTGCCTTAATTATTTCATTGATGAAGAGAGCCTTCGTATCCCTGATAAAAATATTTTTACCGCGACAGAGCTTGTATTTCTTGTACCTACATACAATTATGATTTATACCTTCAGCTGATGGATAGAAATTCGTGGGTGAAAAATTATTATCCGAATTTCCCATTGCGGGAAGGTACTCATGTAATTAAGTCCAACGGGATTTTTTTAAAGAGAATTTGCGAAAAAATTCTGAAAGGGAATTTTGGGGAAATGCTGGATTCGTTTTTTTTCCGTGTCACACTCAAGCATTGGAAAAGGAAGTTCCCTCATTTTGATGAAAAGACATTTGATCACCGGTTACGCTCGAAAAAAAATGTATCCAAACATCATCCAAAAGGCTTCCAGGAAAAAATCCTGAAGGAGTGGGAAGAAAAGATCGATCTTTTTGAAATGCAGCATGGAGTGGAAATCCGATGAAGAAAAAAATTCTATTTACACATTCGTATTTTCTGCATTTTGACAGGAAGCAGTGGAAGCTGCAGCAGCCCTATCCCCCGTTGGCTACTATATATGCTGCTGCTGTGATGCGCAATGAAGGATTTGACGTTTCATTATTTGACACCATGTTTGCGAAGTCGCCTGATGAAATCAAGTCTTCACTTGAAAAATTTTCGCCGGAGTATGTAGTCATATATGACGATGGATTTAATTACCTCACGAAGATGTGTCTTACCAACATGCGGGAAGCTGCTTTTCAAATGTCAGCACTTGCAAAAAAAAACGGGAGCAAGGTCATAGTCTGCAGCAGTGATGCAACCGATCATGCAGAGAAATATCTTCAACATGGAGCCGATTTCATCATCAGGGGAGAAGCTGAGGTCACACTTAAAGAGATAGTGGCTGCGCTCGAAAGCGGTGAAACCAATTACGAAAACATAGCAGGGCTTTCTTTTTACAGCGGTGAAAAACTGGTTGCTACACAAACCCGTGATGTGTTGAGACAACTGGATACATTGCCTTCTCCGGCATGGGATTTAATCGACATGAATGAATACAGGAAGCGCTGGAAAAAAAATCATGGATATTTTTCATTGAATATAAGCACGACACGCGGATGTCCTTTTCACTGCAACTGGTGCGCAAAACCTATCTACGGAAACCGGTACAATGTACATTCGCCGCGGCGTGTTGTTGATGAGCTGAAGATGCTCATGCACGAATATGGTGCGGAACATTTCTGGATGACGGATGATATTTTCGGGTTGAAGCCGGGATGGATAAATGAGTTTTCCGCTCTCGTTGAAAAAGAAAATCTCAGGCTTAAATTTAAAATACAGTCGCGTGTTGATTTGCTTTTGCAGGAAGATAACATAGCAGCATTGGCAAAGGCCGGGTGCGAAACAGCCTGGGTGGGCGCTGAAAGCGGGTCACAAAAAATTCTTGATGCCATGGACAAAAGAACCAAGGTGGAACAGATTTACAAGGCCACCAGGCTGTTGAAGAAACATGCTATCAAGACTGCATTCTTTCTCCAGTTCGGCTACCTCGGAGAAACCAGGAAAGATATTGAAGCGACCTTAAACATGGTGATGGATTTAATGCCGGATGATATTGGCGTGAGTGTATCCTATCCTTTGCCGGGAACAAAATTTTATGAAACAGTAAAGCATGAGCTGAAGGAAAAAACCAACTGGAAGGATTCAGATGAGCTGGCGATGATGTTTCACAATACATTTCCATCTCCTTTTTATAAGGAGCTGCAGCGATATCTCCACAAACGTTACCGCGCAAAACAGGGAGTCAATGAGCTGAAAAATTTATTTATAGCTTCAGAAAAAATCTCTTCACAGAAATTAAGAAAGATTGCCGGCATACCGTTTTATCTCACGGGGTCGATTTTTCGGAAAAGCCGCCTGGCAAAATTTCAGAAACCGGTATAATTTTTTGAACAATGATTGATTCCGTTGCTGTTGCTTTTTCAAAACAGTCAGCCATCTTTGATGCTTTAGAGGAAGAAAATGAAATTCTTCAATGGATGCGCAACCAGGTTCATGCTCACTGCCTGCACTATTATAAAGAGGGCGAGTCAATTCTTGAGTTGAATTGCGGAACGGGGATCGATGCGGTTTTTTTTGCTCAGCATGGCATGAAAGTTCATGCAACGGATTTGTCGGAAGGAATGCTGCATGAATTAAAGAGAAAGACAGAAGCCGGTAAGCTCGAAGATAAAATAACGGCTCAGCAATGTTCTTACCTGGAATTACACAATGTCCGGGATCCCCGCGATGTGACTAAAAAATTCGATCATATATTTTCTGACTTTGGAGGGCTGAATTGCACGGACAAAATAGAAAAAGTTATTCTTCAGTTCAAAGATAAATTAAGACCGGGAGGAACCGTTACTCTTGTAATGATGCCGCCGGTTTGTCCGTGGGAAATTTTATCAGCTGCAAAAGGAAATTTTAAAACGGCATTCAGGAGATGGAAAAAAAAAGGAACAGATTCAAACGTTGAAGGCATTCATTTTATGACCTACTATTACACGCCTTCACGGATTATTAAAATGTTTGGAAATAATTATTCGAAACTGGAGCTGCAAAGCCTCGGAAGTTTTGTTCCTCCGCCATACATGGAAAACTTTCCACGCAGGCATCCGAAGTTATTTGCAGCCTTAAAAAAAACGGAAGAGAAATTGAAACACATTTTTCCGTTCAACCGCTGGACAGATCATTTTATACTTACTATGAAATTAAATTAAGGAAAACGTGCTTTACAAAGGAGATTGATCATTAAAAGTTGGAGGTTAGAAGTTGGAATTTGAGGCTCCAATTTCTAACCTCCGGAATCCAACCTCTATAGAATACCCAGTGCATCACATGCATGTTTTGCTGCCAGCTGCTCCGCGCGTTTCTTGGAATAGTCTTCACCCTTTCCCAATTCTTCGTTATCCACCAGGACGCGGACACGTAACAAACGTTTGCCTCCATTATCCACTTCTTCCACCAGTTTAAACTCGACAACTTTCCGTTCACGTTGTCCCCAGTTTATCAATTTACTTTTGAAATTATGTTCAAGCATCTCGAGCTCTTCCACGTCGATGTGATGCTTGATGAACCGGTGTAAAATTACCTTGCGTGTAACTTCATAACCCTTGTCAATATATACCGCGCCAATGAGCGCTTCAAAGGCATCTCCATATACAGAACGGCTTTTCGCCGCAGGCTCTATGGAGCCGTTCATATAATGATCAATGCCTAATTTCAATGCCAGCTTGTTGAGGTGTTCACGGTTTACAATTTTTGAACGCATCTCGGTAAGAAACCCTTCCTCTTTGAAAGGAAATCTCTTAAAGAGCATTTCCGCAACAACGGCGCCCAGCACAGCATCTCCCAGGTATTCCAGGCGTTCGTTGCTGAGCTTTAAACCGCTTGGATGTTCTTCTGCGCTGCTGCGATGGCTGAAAGCAAGCTTATAGACGGCAAGGTTGTTCGGATAAAATCCTAACAGGTTTTTCATCGAGTGAAAAAGATGCTTGTCTTTGGAAAAAAATATTTTGAATATCGAAAGCAAAACAGGGGATTACATTTCTTTCATTCACAAATATACAGGATTCGCGAAACCAACAACTTACGCGAAGCTCCAGTCATGCTGATCAATTTCCTGCACGCAATGCATCAGCAGATCAACAGAAGCTTTTATGTCATTTTTGTCGGCCATTTCAATTACCTGGTGAATATGTCTTGTTGGAATTGAAACGGCGCCCGCGATGGAGCCTGTTTTACTCATCCGCTGGATGCCGGCCGTATCTGTTCCGCCGGCCTGCAAAATTTCAGGCTGCCATTTTATTTTATGTTTGATGGCGGTCCGTTTCATAAATTCAACCATGCGGTAATCGCAAATTGTAGAGGAGTCCATAATCTTAATGGCAGTTCCTCCGCCAAGTGTTGTTACCTTTTCATGCGGTTGCGCACCGGGAACATCATACGCGATGGTGGTGTCCAGACCAAATCCAAAATCAGGCTGTATGTGGTGTGCGGCTACAGAAGCGCCACGGATCCCGACTTCTTCCTGGACCGTAAATACGGCATAGACATCATACGGAATATTTTTCAGGTGACGTAATGTTTCTATCAGGATGAAAACAGATACGCGGTTATCGATGGATTTACAATTGACGCATGTTCCCATTTCAATGAGCTCGCGCTGGCGGGTGATCGGGTTTCCGATGCTTACATATTTTTCGACTTCATCTTTTGGCAGGCCGAGGTCGATAAAAAAATCTTCGGTCTTCGGAGCTTTTGTTTTTTCTTCTGCAGACATGATATGGATCGGCTTCGATCCCATGACACCCACCAGGTCTTTTTTTCCGTGTACAATCACACGTTGCGCTGTCAGGGTTTTAGGATCAAAACCGCCGAGCGTATGGAACCGGAGAAAACCATGGTCGTCAATATGCGTGACGATGAAACCAATTTCATCCATGTGTGCCGCGATCATGACTTTCTTAGGTTCCTTTCCTTTTTTTACAGCCACCACGTTTCCCATGTGATCGACGGAGAAAGAATCAACCAGTGGTTTTATTTCCCGGATTACGACTTCGCGTATGCGCTGCTCAAACCCGGATGTTCCGGCAATCTCACAAATCTCTTTTAATAATTTTACATTGATAGGCATCTTATATATTTTTTTGCATACTAATTAACGAATATGAAACGGATATTACGGATGACTAAACTTGGTATGTGGAAGCATTCGCAACAATTCGTTAATTAGTAACATTAGTAACCATTCGTTTATTAGTATGTCGCTATTTGACTTTCCCCAGCTTTACCATATTTGTCCGGCCCTGTTCAGCGAGGGGAATGCTTGCAAGATTAATAATAATGTCACCGCTTTCAACATATTTTTTTTCCTTGAGAATTTCCTGGAGCTCTGTAATCGTTTCATCGGTGGTGGTGGACTTTGAATAATAAAATCCCCTTACGCCCCAGATCAGGCTCAGAACACTTAAGACATCAGGCATGTCCGTAAAGATTAATATATGCGCTTTCGGACGCTGTGAAGAAACTTTAAATGCCGTATAACCGGAGCGCGTCATGCCTACAATGGCTGTTGCATCCACCTGTGAAGCCATCACGCAGGCATTGTAACATACGGAATCGGAAATGTAGGTTTCGCTCATGATATCAGGCTTGTGATCGCGGTTGTAGCGGTATCCTTTTTCTTCAATGGTGGTGATGATGTTACGCATAAACTCCACAACTTTTACAGGAAACATGCCTACGGATGTTTCTCCACTCAGCATAACCGCATCAGCACCGTCAAGCACTGCATTGGCCACATCATTTACTTCTGCCCGTGTCGGGGTTGAATTAACGATCATGCTTTCCATCATTTGAGTTGCAATGATGACAGGTTTAGAAGCGCGGATACATTTGTTGACAAGCATTTTCTGTATAAGCGGAACCTCTTCCATCGGCATTTCCACTCCCAGGTCACCGCGTGCCACCATGAGCGCATCAGTTTCACGAATGATGTGATCTATTTCAGCAAGCGCTTCGGGTTTTTCTATCTTAGCGATCACACGTGCTTTTTTCTGGTTGGATAAAATTATTTTTTTCAGGTCCACGATATCCTGAGCCGACCGCACAAATGAAAGCCCGATCCAATCTACATTCTGGGCGAGCGCAAAACCCAGGTCTTCCATATCCTTGGGTGTAAGGCTCGGTAAGGAAATTTTAGTTTTAGGAAGATTCACTCCTTTGCGTGAAGAAAGCTTGCCTCCGCTGTTCACAGTCGCCATCACAGAATCCAATCCGTTGGTGGAGGTGACAGTCAGCTGGATTTTTCCATCATCGATCAGTACATGATCACCGATGGCTACATCTCTTGGAAACTGTAGGTAATTGATGAAAAGATGCTGCTCATTGCCCAGGCATTCATGTGTTGTTAATTCTACTTCCGCGCCTACCTGCAGGAAGATTTCATTTTTCTCAACTTCCCCGATGCGCAACTTCGGGCCCTGCAGGTCTACAAGTATTGCAGTGTGACAATGCAGTTCATGATTGATGGACCGGATATGTTCTATGACTTTTTCATGAACACTGTATTCGCCATGCGAAAGATTCAAACGGCAGACATCTACACCGGTAAGTATTATCTGCCGCAATACTTCCCGCGAAGAGGAAGAAGGGCCTATGGTAGCAACAACCTTTGTTTTGTTAAATGGAATCATCAGAATAAAAGATTGTCACGTGACTTTAATTGTTTCGGATCAAATTTAAAAATACCAAGAATTACTTTCATGCTTTTAAGCTTGGTGTGCAGCTCCTGCTCGTTGATTCTTTTTTCATCTTCCTTAATCATAAGAAAGTAATCGATTTGCTTCTGTTCGGGAATTAATAACCCGGGTTTGCTTTTATTTGAAACCAGGAAGTAACGATCACCTTCTTCATTCTTATACCGGTAAAAAGAAAATGTCAGCTTTTCCATTCTTCGGCCGTTAAAAATCTCATAATCATTGTCGCGCGCCAGTTCAATTTCAAGAATTGAATTTAACTCGTGACACAGCCTGTAATCCTTATGCTGGCAGGCGATACCGGTCAGAATAAAATCATATGGATCATCCGAGTCAAGTTTAAGGATCGTTTTTCCCATGAATGAGTTTCAATTGACGGTGTGAAATTATAAATTTTGATCATAGCGCTCCCGGAGTTGACTTCTGTCCCAATGAAACAGGAGAATTATTGTCTACCTTTGCGTCCAAATTATTTCTCTGGATGTCCGGGACACTGATTGGTTGGGCAGAATAAATTTATTTTTTGAGTCGTATAAATATTCCTGAGTGATTAACAGCTTGAAGTCGGATCTCACTTACAAATACCTGATAGCGGCTTGTCTTGCATCGCTTGTTATCAGCACGTTTGCAAGCTATTTTTTCTATGATCGCTGGAGTGAAGCGGAAGATCGTTCTTTGCTGATGTTAAACGACAGGAATACTGCCGCTCACAATTACAATGAATTAAAAAACTCGTTTGACAAGGCTTTTGGCGACCTCCTGGTCATCCGGGATGAATATTCAAGGATGATTACGCTTCACCCGGTAGATTCTACAAAGCATGCCTGTGTTCATGTTTACTGGAATGTTGGCACGCATGAAACCTTTATTGATGTGATATCCCTCCCTGCGGTTGATTCAACCATGCAATACCAGCTGTGGGCTATGTCTGCCGGTAAGCCTGTGGATGCGGGAGTTTTTAATGCAGATGCGATGATCGGAATGCAGCGGTTGAAACCGGTCATAAGCCCGGATTCATGGGTTGTCACGCTTGAGCCAAAAGGAGGAAGTACGGCACCTACCCCTGACCAGGTGCTGTTGGTGTCAAAGCTTTAGCTTTTTTTCTGAGAATCCGGATCCTTTTATTGTTCGTACATTCAACGGTACTTTACTTATCTTTGTTTAAGAGACCAGCGTCTATGAAAAGACTCAGCTTTTTCCTCCTGCCTGCAATTGTTTTTCTGGCAAGTTGTACGAAGGATTCGTCTCCGTTGCTTTTGGAAAAACCTCCCGGGTGCGATTCGGTCTCATTCAGTTACCGGGAAAATATTGAACCGATTATACTGTCTAATTGTGTTTATTGCCATTATAGCGGTAGCGGCAACTATGATTATTCTTCGTATGCAATTGTTGCAGACCGTGTGCGGTCCGGCCGCTTCGAAGAACGTCTCCTGCTTCCACCAAACAATCCCTTGCATATGCCACAGGAAGCCATTCTCAGCGAATGCGATCTGTTTGTATTGAGGTCATGGATACACCAGGGATTTAAGAACAATTGAGATGAAGAAAAAATTACTGGTTGTTGTTTTTATTTTTTTTGTGCCGGCTGCTACATGCATTGCACAATCTGTTTACAGTTGCAAGGAAGGCCAGGTCTCTTTTTTTTCAGAGGCACCGCTGGAGAATATTGAAGCACATAACGGCGGAGTTAATTCTTTCCTCAATGTTGCAACGCGGGAAATTGCTTTCATTATTCCTATCCGTGGATTCAGGTTTCAGAAAGCGTTGATGCAGGAACATTTCAATGAAAAATACCTGGAGAGTGATAAGTATCCGAATGCAACATACAAGGGAAAAATAAATGAAGAGATTGACTTTTCGAAAGATGGCACGCATGCGGTAACTTCAAACGGTAAAATGAGCATTCACGGAGTTGAAAGGGATGTTGTGCATAAGGGCACTCTTGTCATAAAGAAAAAGGAAATCAATCTTTCTTCCGAGTTCATCGTCGCCATTAAAGATTATAATATCAGCATTCCCAAGCTGCTCTTTCAGAATATCGCCGATACAATCCAGGTGAAAATGAATGCAAACTACTTGCCCTACCAAAAATGATAAAACCCATTTTACTTTCCGTTTTTTTATTGATCAGCATATCTTCTGTAGCACAGGATGATTTGCTTATGCTTCTCCAGAAAAGCCAGGACACAGTTCCTGAAAAAGTTATTGCAACATTCAAGGGAAGTAAAATTATTAACATGCAGACGAATGAAACTGCAAAAAAGAGAAATCTTGACTTCCGCGTAAACCATCTTTTTGGAAATATCGGAAAAGAGAGTGGAGGAGGAGTTCATACGTTGTATGGGTTCGATCAGTCGAATGATATCCGCATCGGTTTGCATTATGGCATTACAGACCGGCTCACGACAGGGTTGAGCAGGAGCAAGCGAAACGAAAACCTGGAAGCATTGATTAAATACCGTTTGCTGGAACAATCAACAGACGGTAAAATTCCGCTTGCAATCACCGTATTTGGAAATACAACCTTGACGACAAAATCAGATGAGCTGGTTGAAAAATTTGAACATCGCCTTACGTACAGCGCATTGCTGATTTTTGCACGGAAGTTTTCATCTCACTTCTCATTTGAAATAGTGCCTGCTTTTTTGCACCGCAACTTTGTGATTGAACATGATAAAAACGATCTCTACTCTGTCGGCGCCGGCGCACGCTATAAGTTCACACGCAGCACATCCATCATCGTTGATTATTATTATACGCCGGAAAGAAAAGATTTAATTGAAGAACATTTTAATCCTTTAGGGATCGGCTTTGAAATTGAAACCGGCGGTCACGTATTTTCCCTGATGTTTACCAATGCTTCCGGAATTCTTGAAAATGATTTCCTGGCCAACACAACGGATGACTGGGGCAAGGGCGGATTCAAATTCAGCTTTATTATTTCCCGTATGTTCAGGTTCGGCAAGAACTGAAAACAACATGTTAAAAATTTTTCAGAGCTGACCGCTGCCGGTGCGCGCATGTGAGTTATTTTTGTTCATCATGATGTTGACGATACAGGATACAGCACAGTCCTTAAATGATGTTCAGAATACTGTTGCAGCAACCGGGGATTCCGTTGCAGTGACTGCAATAAAAACGCCACGGATACTGCACAAAAGGGATTCATCGGTTCAGGCTTCAGCTGTTGTTCAACCTGTAAATGTTACGGTCGTTAATTCAGATACCGGGATTGCTGACCATGCTGAACACGTTAAACAGGTAAGTTTTTTCACGGGCCATGAATTAAAAGCCGGTCATAAAACTCCGCTGCCGCTGAATAAGAATACGCCTGACTGGATATTTCCGCTCGTTATACTAATGGTTGCGGCTTTCGCCTGGCTGCGGGCTTTTTACAATAAATATTTTCTACAGGTCGTATCGGCTTTTTTTAATAACAACCTTGCAAACCAGATCGTACGGGATGAAAATATCCTGGTGCAGAGGGCTTCCATCCTCCTGAATCTTGTTTTCAGCCTGGTCGTTGCCTTGTTTCTTTATTTTGTGAGCATACATTTTAACTGGTCATTGAATGGAATGAGCTTTGGGCTCAGCCGGTACATTTTTTTTGCATTGATTGTATCGGCTGCATATACTGTCAAGTTCATAGTTCTCAGGATATGCGGATACCTGTTCCAGGTTGAAAAGGAAACGGCCACCTATATTTTCAATATATTTTTGATCAACAATGCAGTAGGCACCTTGCTGATTCCATTGGTGCTGTTTATAGCCTTCAGCTCAGCCATCAGCACCACCCTGCTGATTTCAATTTCCGTTTTTTTTATTGCCTGTGGCTTTCTTTACAGGATCATCCGGGGAATAATCGCAGGATTCTCATCGCCCGCCTTCTCGCTCTACTATTTATTTTTATATCTTTGCGCTCTTGAAATTGCACCCCTGATCGTGCTTATTAAAGTTTTAAACCAGGCGTAACGGATCCCACAGTGGCATTGACCAAAACACTTAGTAATCATCCCGGAACAAGTTTAAAGGTTAAAAGCATTTTGGTGACTCAACCAAAGCCGGAAACCGATAAATCTCCCTATTTCGATCTCGCAAAAAAGTACGGCGTAAAAATTGATTTTCGCCCTTTTATACACGTAGAGCCCATTGCAGCAAAGGATTTCAGGAAGGACAGGATCAACATCCTGGACTATTCGGCTGTTATTTTTACGAGCCGAAATGCTGCCGATAACTTTTTCAGGATTTGTGTTGAAATGCGCGTAACCGTGCCTGAATCGATGAAATACTTTTGTGTTTCAGAGTCTACAGCCTTCTATCTTCAGAAATATGTGGTGTACCGTAAACGTAAAATATTTTACGGGAAGCAAACCATCAATGATCTGATGGATGTCATCAAAAAGCACCGCAAAGAGAAATTCCTCGTTCCCTGCACGGACATTCATAAGCAGGAAATTTTTGAGACCCTTGACGCCAATGAAATTGAATATACCAAAGCGGTTATTTACAAAACAGTGGCAAGCGACCTGTCTGATCTTGCCAATGTAAATTACGACGTGCTGGTTTTTTTCTCTCCTTCCGGGATCAAATCATTGTTCAAGAATTTTCCCAAGTTCAAGCAGAATGCCACGCGCATAGCAGCATTCGGTCCTACCACAGCACAGGCCGTGCTGGATGCAGGGTTAAAGCTCGATATCCAGGCTCCGGTTCCGGCTGCGCCTTCCATGACCATGGCTCTTGAACAATACATCAAAAAAAATAACAGGTAACATTTCTGTTCCTGTCCAGGAATATCCATATCACGAATTATTTTACCAACTTTCCCTGTGATGGCAAATGCGCAGCGATTCAGCTTTCGGAAAAATGAACGTCTTGCAAGCCGGAAGCTTTTAGGAGAACTTTTTGAAAAAGGAAGGAGTTTCGTGATCGCTCCCTTTCGCGTATCCTACCTCCAGGCTGATTTGCCTTCCGCTTCCCCGGTTCAGGTTGCATTCAGCGTACCGGTAAAAAATTTCCGCCTGGCCACCGACAGGAACCGGATTAAAAGACAAATGCGGGAAGTGTATCGAAAAAATAAATTCTCCGTATATGCGTTATTGGAAAATCAAAAAAGACAATTTGCGGTAATGATAGTTTTTACCGGTAAGATGAAACCATCGTTTGAAGAAGTTGAGCGTTCGTTAAAGCTTACAATTCATCGCCTGGAAGAGGAGTTAAAAAAAAATGCTGAGTAGAATTTTTATTTTCCTGATCCGGATATACCAGAATACCCTTTCTCCCTTGCTTCCTCTTTCCTGCCGGTTTACTCCCACATGTTCTCAATATGGAATCGAAGCAATACAAAAACATGGTGTTCTCAAAGGAGGATACCTGACCATGAAAAGATTGCTGCGTTGTCATCCGTGGGGAAAACATGGACATGACCCTGTCCCTTAACAGGAATTATAAATTATGAATTATAAATTTTAGATTAGGTAGTATTTCAATCTTAATGTAGTACAATATCAAAAGCTCAAATGAATAAAGTAAAGGCAATGTTTAAAAAATTCAGGGTTGCAATTCTTGTAATCCTCGTTGCATCATCCAGTGCGATCACTTATAGCTTCGTGGATGATTTCTTCGAAGTCTCAAAAAACCTGGATATTTTTTCATCCCTGTTCCGCGAGGTGAATGTCAATTACGTTGATTCGGTGGACGCCGGTAAACTGATGAAGAAGGGAATTGATGCCATGCTCGAAACGCTGGATCCCTACACGGATTACATTCCCGAATCCGGTGTGGAGGATTACCGGTTCATGACAACGGGCCAGTATGGCGGCATCGGGGCGCTCATCCGGCAAAAAGGAGATTATGTAGCGATCAGCGAACCCTATGAAGGTTACCCGGCGCAGAAGGCTGATGTGCGTACAGGCGATGAAATATTGGAAATTGACGGCAAGTCGCAGAAAGGAAAGAAAACGGATGAGGTGAGCAAGGTGTTAAAAGGTCAGCCAAAGACTACGGTCCGGCTGCTTTTGAGAAGAGAAGGCGAAAAAAACCCCGTTGAAAAAACAATCACACGTGAAGAGATTAAAGTGAAAAATGTTCCTTACTACGGAATGATTTCCAACGGCATCGGGTATATCAAACTCACGCAGTTTACTGAAAGCTCCGGCAAGAATGTAAGTGAAGCATTGAAAGCATTAAAGGAAAAGGGAGCATTAAAAGGCGTTGTCTTTGATCTTCGTTCCAATCCCGGCGGCTTATTAAATGAAGCGGTGAATGTCTCCAACGTATTTGTAAATCGTGGGCAGGATATTGTTGTCACCCGTGGCAAGATTAAGGACCTGCAGAAAACTTACAAAGCCATCAACAATGCAGTGGACCCGGACATTCCATTGGTTGTGCTGGTCAACAGCGGTTCAGCTTCTGCATCCGAAATTGTTTCAGGCTCTTTGCAGGACCTTGATCGTGGCGTCATCATCGGCCAACGAACGTTTGGAAAAGGACTTGTCCAGACCACCCGCCAGCTCAGCTATAATTCACAGTTAAAAATAACGACAGCGAAATATTACATCCCGAGCGGAAGATGTATCCAGGCGCTTGATTATGCTCATCGCAACGAAGACGGAAGCGTGGGAAAAATTCCGGATTCGCTGATGACAGAATTTAAAACCCGTGATGGAAGAAAAGTTTTTGACGGCGGAGGAATTCTGCCGGATGTAATTACGGAACAACGCAAGCTCAGCAATATTTCCGCCAGCCTGCTGAGCAAAAGCCTCATTTTTGATTTTGCCACGCGCTACCGGTTGAAGCATTCTTCCATAACCTCTGCACGGGATTTTCGTCTTTCAGATTCAGATTTTAATGACTTTACGGAATTTATTTCTGACAAAGATTATGACTATACAACGAAGAGTGAAAAAACCATGGAGGATTTAAAAAAGAACACAGAAGAAGAAAAATATTATTCCGATGTGAAAACTGAATTTGAAGCACTGAAATCAAAGCTGGCGCACAATAAGAAAGATGACGTGATGAAAAACAAAGAAGAGATCATGCACCTGCTGGAGGAGGAAATTGTTTCACGTTATTATTATCAATCCGGAAGAATTGAGTCCACATTCAATCACGATGAGCAGGTAAAAAAAGCAATGGAAGTGCTGAATAACTCTTCGTTGTATTCTTCTATCCTCAACGGAACGTACAAGGCTAGCAATGAAGAGTTGAAGAAGTGATCTTGATGAGTTGTCATGCTGAACTTGTTTCAGCATCCGCCAGATTTGAGAGATCCCGATCCCGGTATGGATCGGGACGGACTGATGGGAATCAGAGTTTTATACAGACATTCTTTTCTTCTGTAAAAAACTTCAATGCTTCAAAACCACCTTCACGGCCAACTCCTGAATTTTTCATTCCTCCGAATGGAGTTCGCAGATCGCGGAAGAGCCAGCAATTGATCCAGATAATTCCGATATGAAGTTTTGCTGCCATGCGATGCGCACGTGTTAAATTTTCAGTCCAGATCATTCCTGCCAAACCATATTGCGTGGAGTTGGCAAACTTCAAAGCTTCTTCGTCGTTGTCAAAAGGAGTCAGCGTAACTACCGGTCCGAAGATCTCTTCCTGGTTGGTTCTGCAATCGTAGCTTAGTCCTTCGATGACGGTCGGTTCTATAAAATATCCATTCGCATTTTTCCCGGAAAGCTTCAATTGATTTCCTCCGCAAAGAATTTTCCCGCCTTCCTGTTTGGCAAGTTCGATGTAAGAGAGTACTTTTTCCATGTGAGGTTTTGAAACCATGGCGCCCATCCTGTTTTCATCATTCAGGGGGTCGCCAACTTTTAACGTGGAAACTCTTTTCAAAAATGCTTCTTTGAATTTTTCATAGATGCTTTTCTCGATAAAAATACGAGAGCCACACAAACAGATTTCTCCCTGGTTGCTGAAAGCTCCGTTCACGGAAGTTTTTACAGCTTCTTCAAAATTGCAATCCGCAAAAACGAGATTCGGATTTTTTCCACCCAGCTCAAGCGAAAGTTTTTTGAACAATGGAGCTGCTGTTCGCGCAATCCATTCTCCTGTTTTTGTTCCGCCTGTAAAGCTGATAGCGGAAATGTTTGGATGCGATACAATGGCTGCACCGACTTTCGGACCGTAGCCGTGAACGATATTCAAAACACCTTTTGGTAAACCGGCTTCGATGCACAATTCAGAAAGCAGGTAAGCAGTCATCGGCGTGATCTCGCTTGGCTTTGCAACCACGCAGTTCCCGGAGGCAAGAGCAGGAGCAATCTTCCACGTAAATAAATAGAGTGGAAGATTCCATGGAGAAATACATCCTGCAACACCGATCGGCTGACGCAATGTATAGTTGATGGCAGCATTTTCCGTAGCATGAGCTTCCGTATTCAAATGGATGGCGCCTGTAGCGTAGAAATGAAAATTGTCGCGTGCCCGTGGAATATCCACAGCTTTGGAGAGCCAGAGTGGTTTTCCCTGGTCCGTGCTTTCGGCAAGCGCCAGCCGGTCAAGATTCTGATCGATCAGCGAAGAAATTTTTAACAGGATATCTGATCGTTTTGAAACGGGCATGTTGCTCCATGCGGGAAAAGCAGCAGTAGCAGCGGCAGTGGCAAGCTCAACATCTTTGTCATCCGAATCAGGAATCAATGAATAAACCTCTCCTGTCGCAGGATTGATATTGTCTATGTAAGCCTTACCGACAGGTTCAATCAATTCACCATTAACATAATTTAAAATCTTTTTCATTCAATAGACAATGGGAAAATTAGGAGAAATAGAGAATTCGATAATTAGATGAGTTCGGATGTAGCATTGTATTTTCTTTTTTCAGATTCAATATAAGAAATATAACCATTGAGCAGTTTTAAGCAATGATCACATTTTTCCACAAACCCGTCAAAATCTTCTTGTGTAATATAATTCTCATCCAATGCAGTATACATATGATCCTTTGTTTCTATTTCTATGGTAAGAGTATCAAACGTAATTTTCTTAATTCTCTTAATTTTCTAATTCTCCTCTACAAAGAACCAGTTCTTCCACCATCCACCGGCAAATTAATTCCTGTAATGTACGATGCTGCCGGTGAGGCAAGGAAACCGACAGCGTTTGCAACCTCGCTTGCCTCTGCAAAACGTGCCATAGGAATTTCAGAAATCATTTCCTTTTTCAGTTCGTCGATGCTTTTGGATGTCTTCTCACTTTTTGCTTCCAGCAGAGACTTCAGCCGGATCGTATCGGTTGCTCCGGGCAACACATTGTTCACCGTAATGTTAAACTTCGCCACTTCTCCCGCCAACGTCTTGCTCCAGTTGGCCACCGCTGCGCGTATGGTATTCGAAACACCTAATCCTTTCAGCGGCTGCTTTACGGATGTTGAAATGATATTGATGATACGACCGTATCCGGCTTCTTTCATTCCCTTCAAAAATACTTGTGCAAGAATATGATTACAGATCAGGTGATTATTGAAGGTAGATATAAATTCTTCCGTTGTTGCTTCCGTGACGGCGCCGCTTTTTGGACCGCCGGTATTATTCACCAGGATGTGAACGGTTTCACCTTGCGAAATGTATTTTTCAATCTTCGATTTTAATTCCACCGGGTTCGAAAAATCCGCGCAGATGTAATCGTGCTTTTGACCTTTGGGAGCCGGGAGCTCTTTGCAGACTTTTTGTAAATCAGCTTCACTTCTTGCAATCAATGTTATCCGGGCGCCTAAACCTGCCAGCTCAATGGCTGCAGCTTTGCCGATGCCTTGTGTGCTTCCGCATACGACAGCATGTTTATTTTCGAGGGAAAGATTCATCAATAAAGGTGTAATCTGAAAATGTGTAAATTTGAAATGTTTATTTTGAGACACAAAACTAAAATTTAAAACGATGCCAATACAACGAGCTTTCAGCTTTAAAAAATGGATTGATGAAAACCGTCACCTTCTAAAGCCACCGGTAGGGAATCAGCAAGTGTATAAGAATAATGATGATTTCATTGTCATGGTTGTCGGAGGCCCGAATTCACGGAAAGACTACCATTACAATGAAGGCGAAGAGTTTTACTACCAGGTGGAGGGCGATATTGTTGTAAAGATTATTGAGGATGGAAAACCGGTAGATATTCCAATTAAAGAAGGAGATATTTTTTTACTTCCTCCGCGCACACCGCATTCACCACAAAGACCCGCCAATACTGTTGGCTTAGTGATGGAGCTTTACAGGAACCAGGGAGAAGAAGATGCCTGCATGTGGTTTTGTGAGAAGTGCGGCAATAAGCTCTATGAAGAATATTTTAAGCTGACGGATATTGTTACGCAGCTTCCGAAAGTCCTGAATAATTTTTATTCCAACCTCGATCTTCGCACCTGCAAAAAATGCGGAACGGTGATGGAGCCGCCCCAGAAAGTAAATTGAATATTGAATATTGAAGGAAGCTGTTTTTTCAATATTCAATATTCAGTATTCAATTCCACAATGCTCAAGATCGACATCCATACTCACATCCTTCCTGAAAACATTCCCGATTTCAAATCGAAATTCGGTTATGGCGGATTTATTTCGTTGGATCACCATAAGCCATGTTGCGCAAAGATGATGATCGATGATAAATTTTTCCGCGAAGTGCAGGATAATGCCTGGGACGCGGAAGTACGGATGAAGGAATGCGATCAGCACCGTGTAAATGTGCAGGTTTTGTCAACCGTTCCGGTGATGTTCAGCTACTGGGCGAAAGCAAAGGATTGTCTTGAAGTCTCAAAATTTCTGAATGATCACATTGCGGAAATTGTCCATCGCTACCCGAATCGTTTTGTGGGTCTTGGAACCATTCCGTTGCAGGATCCGGCTCTCGCTGTCACCGAATTGGAAAGATGCATGAAGATCGGGCTCGCAGGAATTCAAATCGGATCACATGTGAACGATTGGAATTTAAATGCCCCGGAGTTGTATCCGGTATTTGCTGCAGCGGAAAAACTGGGCGCGGCGGTTTTTGTTCATCCGTGGGAAATGATGGGACAGGAAAAAATGCAGAAGTACTGGCTTCCATGGCTGGTCGGAATGCCGGCTGAAACTTCCCGTGCAATCTGCTCGATGATTTTTGGTGGAATCTTTGAACGGCTGCCAAAGCTGCGCGTGGCTTTCGCGCATGGCGGAGGTTCTTTCCCCGCAACCATAGGAAGAATACAGCATGGATACGATTGCCGGCCCGACCTGGTAGCCATCGACAACAATGTTCCTCCCAAAAATTATCTCGGAAAATTTTATCTCGACTCGCTCGTTCATGATGCCGACATGCTGAAATATCTTGTGAAGCTGGTAGGAGCCAGCCGTGTGGCGCTTGGAAGCGACTATCCTTTCCCGCTTGGTGAAGATGTTCCCGGAAGCCTCATTGAGACAATGGATTTTGAAGCAGCCGTAAAAGAGCGGCTGCTGAGCGGTACAGCATTAGAATGGCTTGGATTATCAAAAGAAAAATTTACAGCGACAAATAAACCGCTGCATGTTGAATGAGAAGTTTTTTGAAAATACTTTTTTGTTCCGTTCTTCTTTTGTCCCCGGATCTTCTTTTTGCCCAGGCGCTTTCACAACCCTTTGCCGTTGTTGAACTTTTTACTTCTGAAGGATGCAACTCATGTCCTGTTGCTGAAAAATTATTAAGTAAAATAAGCCATGATGCGGAAGTAAATCATCAGAATATTTTTTGCCTGGAATATCATGTAGACTATTGGGACCGTTTGGGATGGAAGGATCCATTCAGCAAAAACCAGTTTACCAGGCGCCAGAATACCTATTCAGGTGTATTGAAACAACGCGAGCTCTATACGCCTCAAATGATCGTAAACGGGAAAACGGAATTTACAGGTTCAGATGCCGCCAAAGCAAATGCTACTATTGACAAGGCACTGAAGATTTCTTCTTACCTGCGCTTAACGGTGAAAGTGGATTCCATTCGAAATGATTCAATCTATCTTGATTATTCGTCTTCTCACATGGATAAAAATATTTCGTTGCACTTTGCTTTCGTTGAAAGGAATGTAGCCTCCAGAATCACAAAGGGAGAAAATGCCGGAAAGACGCTGACACATGATAACCTGGTTCGGATTTTTTATTCCATACCATTGAATACGAACCGGGGCACTGCAGCGATTCCATTAAAAGGATTTGCGCTTAACGCAAGTTGTGATCTTATTTCTTTTGCTCAAAATAAACAGAGCATGGAAATACTTGCTGTCGAAAAGAAATCATTCAGTGGTTTCCTGAAAAAATAATTACAGCCTGAAAACGCGGGAAACAATAAAGCCTAACTGGATACCCGCATCATCCCATTTCGTGACCGTGTGAGTAAGAAACTGGGGTTCTGTAAGACCATGTGAATTGGTTAAGTGAACTGAAAAGACATGTCCCCCGGTTTCCAGCTCGTATCCAATTCCCATGCTGTTATAAAAAGTCTCCTGGGAATACTCATTGATCCGGTACGAATATTCAAAGGTGACAGCCGAACGTTTTGAAAACTTGTAACGTGTTAAACCGCTAACGCCATACGCATCATTTTTATCGGCGAAGTTTTCGACGAGGTTATAATGAACAAACCAGCCATTTAGTTCCAGCGAAAATTTAGAGCTGAATTTCCTCCCGATCAGAAGCTGATGTGCAAAAGATAAACGGCTTGTTGTAAATTCGAATTTTTCAGGATCGTCTAAAGCCGTATAATAACCTCCTGTGAAAAGTGTAATGCTCATAGGCATTTTACCATCATCACTTTGCCTGAGTAAACGGTATTTTAAAAAACCATCAAGCATCTTTTCATCCGATGTCCTGCCAATACCTGCCATCAAACGTCCGTCGAAACTATATTCAAGATCGAGACGAATATTAACCGGTCCATCAATCCCCCATGCATTGTAAGAACCTGTATTAATGGGGCTGAAGCGATGTGAAATCCTGAAATCCAATGTTCTTTTTCCTACCGTTTCAATCGTGTGAACATTAATCAGCCGCGTGGATTTAAATGTAGCAGAAGTAAAAGTTCTGGTTTCCGATCCTGCATCCAGTGAGTCCAGCCAGTTCTGTGCATTGCCGGTTCTTGCACAGCAGATAACGATAATGAGAAACAGTAAATTTCTTTTCACAATAGAAGCTTTAGAATAGGTGTAAAAATAAGAACTTAATTGTCAAGCATGCCTTGGTTGATCCATGCCTGAATTTTGGAAATGTTGCAATTGCTTAGTTTTCCTCCACTTTGTGGCATTGCAGCAAAGCCAGGCTCATGGCGAATGGAGCCCATTAAGCGCCCCGAATGATTTGTAATTTCATCCTGCAGGCTTGTATAAGAATCCAGCGGAATACCGGAGTCAGAATGGTTCGCATTGTGACACGTGTTAGTTGTCCCACAGTTTAAATCCAGTATCGGTTTAATGTTGTTCAGATAAGACATGCCGGCTGTATCGCAATTTTCAGTGACAACAGTTGGATGCAACTCGTCGAGATTATCATAGTAGCATGAGCTGAATAATGATAATATTAATAAAGCGGGAATAATCTTGTACAGGTAATGCATTTTCAATTTAATCATATTGAATATTAATTGTTTTTCGCTCCTTGTTCGATCCATAAATAAATTAAAAGAATAGCTTCATGTGATAACAATGGATTCGGAGATGGAGGCATTAGCTGTTCACCTTTGCCTGTAATCGATTTATATATTTTACTGTCTCTTGCATTTCGGGGAGTAACATTCGCAAGAATGTTCTCATATGTAACCAGCTGAAATTCGCTGCCACCAACCCCATGACATCCTGCTTGCGTGCAATTTCCTATAATCACAGGTTGCACATCACTTTCGAAGCTGATCTCCGGGGAATCAGGAACTACGACATCATGCCTGCAAGAATATAGGAAAATTATAAAGCATGTTAAAACAGTTATCAACCCTAATGGCAACCTCATATCAGTACAGATAAAAAATCATTCCATCACCATTCAACAAAAAAAGAGCAAAGAATTGAGGTGAAAAAAAATTTATTGCTGAATGAGCACTCTTCGAACCTGTTTCCCGCTTTCTGAGGAGATTTCTAAAAAATAAACTCCATCATTTCCGATGAACGGGAGATTTAAAGTACATGCATGCTCGCCGGCCGCTTTTGTTTCAGTCATCAAAGGAACCACTAACCGTCCCTGCAAATCAAGCAATCTTATTTCGACCATGCCTGGACCGGACGTTTTGTAATTAATATTCAAATGGTCGCTTGCAGGATTCGGATAAACGGAAAAAGAAGAATTGATCTTTGTAAAATCAAGGTCATCAATACCGGTTGGTACCAATTCAGTAATCACGATATGTGTCTTATTCCATTTATCAGCCGTTGTGTTGGTGTCATCATGATTCACTGCGTTCAAAGCGCTCCAAAAAGAAATAGTGCCGGTGCCCGCAGGCGGAGCTGTCCATGTAAATGTCCTGGTGTAGGTGGTACCGGTGGCGCCTGTACCGGTAGCCGGAGATAACGGACTGGTATGTTCAACTACTCTCACTACAAAATTACCTGCTTGCGGATTGGCAATGTGTGTGCCCGTAGGCAGCGGCGTGGTCCAGGTTCCTACATTCACAGGAGTAGTCACAGCTGTTGATCCCTTGATGCAACCGATCTGGAATCCAAATCGCGGAAGATTAAATGCGCTGTTATTGGTTCCTGTTATCTTTACTGTATAAAGACCGCCTCCAACATATTGAGTTGTTGGAATTCCTGCAGAATCCAACTCCAGCGCAACTCCAATTGAAGTAGTGATGGATGCAGAATTTCCATGGCAACCATTCGTATTATAACAGCCGGACGGATTTTGAAGCCCAGTTTCAGCTCCGGTGCAGTCCCAGCCATGTGTTGCTGCACCGTCATCGTAACTGCACATCAGGATATAAATACAGGCGGAAATAAGGGTGGTGGCGATAAGTCTTAATTTCATATTTTGTTTTTGTTAGTCAAAAATCGTTTTTGCAGGGGACTAAACTATTAAAGAATTTTGTATTAACACTGAATAATTCAGGCTTTTTTGATTATCATTGAAATCTTTCAACTTTGCCGAACTCTTAAATTTAATATCAAATGAATGTATTGGTAATAGAAGATGAGCAAAGCCTTCGGGATTCCATTGTTGAATACCTTCAGAAATCAGGCTGTAATTGCGATATAGCGCATAATTTTAAAACAGCGGTCGAAAAGATTACGACCCAGGAATACGACTGCATCATTGTAGATATCGGATTGCCTGACGGAGACGGGCTGAAAGTCATTGAAATTCTCAAACAGGATAAAGCCGAAACCGGTGTTGTGATTGTTTCAGCAAAAAATTCTCTGGATGATAAACTGAAAGGATTGAATATCGGCGCTGACGATTACATCACAAAACCTTTTCATCTTTCCGAGCTTTCCGCCCGTATTAAATCGGTGATCCGGAGACGGACATTTGATGGAGGCAAAAAAGAAATTATCTTCAATGAGCTGCGCATCATTCCGGATGAAATGGTCGTGTACGTCAACGACCAGCTGATCAGTCTTACCCGTACTGAACATCAGCTCCTGCTTTTTTTTGTTTCCAATCCCAATAAAGTTCTTACCAAGGAATCCATCGCCGAACATTTATGGGGAGATCATTCCGACCTTGCCGACTCGTACGATTTTATCTACAGCCACATCAAAAACCTCCGGAAAAAAATTATGGAAAAAGGCGGAGCTGATTATGTGAAGTCCGTATACGGAGTGGGATATAAAGTCAATGCAGAATAAGATCTTAAATGGAATGACGGAATATGGGAATGATGGAATCAAGACAGTATTTTCAGGCTTTCCATTGTTCCATCAATCCATCAGTCCCTGATAATTAAATCCAGCAATAAGGTTTTAGTCGATGAAGCTGCTCAATAAAACAAACGAATACTACATCGCTGTTGCGATTGCTATTTTGTTTATCGGAAGCTTTGTGATCTCCAACCGTATCCTGTATCTCGTCAACAAAGAACTGAATGACCGGCTTGGAAATGAAAAATCGGCGCTCGAAGCACAGATTGCCAACCAGCCGGGTCTTGCAACTACAGGAATTGTAATCGGCGACCGGATTGAAATTACTCCCATCGATAAATTTGTGACAACGGCCGTTCAACTGAAGGACACCATTCGCTATGATGCCTATCTTGAAAAGACCGTTCCGTACCGCCAGCTGCTGTACGAGAAGATGATCAATTACAAAGTGTATCGGATACGGATTCTTAAAAGACTTCCTGAGATGCTTGATCTTTTCCAGGGGCTTGCCATCACGATCATACTTACTGCCATTGACGTAATTTTTTGTTTTTACTTTTTGAACCGCTGGTTTTCCAGGAAAGTATGGGCGCCATTTTACGGAGCCATCAATAAGCTCAAAGCATTTGATCTTCATAGCCGGACGCAGCTCGTCTTTAAGAAATCGGATATCGATGAATTCAATGATCTCAATGTAGAGTTGTCGAAGCTCACCGATCGTATTGTTCACGATTATCACAACCTGAAAGAGTTTACGGAAAATGCTTCTCATGAAATTCAGACTCCGCTGGCCATCATCCGATCCAGGCTTGAGCTGATGCTACAGTCGGAAATGATCAACCAGGATCACGTGCAGAACATCCAGGTGGCCATGGAAGCTGTCCACCGCTTATCCAAGCTGAATAAAGAACTTATCCTACTGACAAGAATTGAAAATCACCAATTCGAAGCCAACGAGACATTTGTGCTGAATGATTTGATCTCAACGCAGATTGAACACCTGGAAGCGTTCATTACTCCAAAGAATATCACCGTTGAGAAAAGAATGTTTGTTTCCGTAAACATGACGATGAACCGTAACCTGGCGGACATACTTGTTTCAAATCTCCTGACCAATGCCATCAAGTACAATTTCCCGGGCGGTAAAATTGTCGTGGAACTGAATCAGCACTATTTGATTATTTCCAATACAGGAGAACAATTAAAAATAGATTCCGAAAAAATATTTGAACGTTTTCGGAAGGACAAACAATCAGAATCCCTGGGTCTCGGTCTCGCCATCGTGAAGAAGATTTGCGATTTTTATGGGTTCACCATCGATTATTCATACCTCTCCTATGATAAAATGCACTCCTTTACAGTTCAGCTGAACACAGCGTGACCGGAATAAAAAATCTGGATTTATCATTGAGCTGTTGAAATTGGATCATTAACCTGTTCTTCCTCTCGTTCATTAGTCGTATCTTTGAGCCGAATTCCAGCATAAATAATGAGCGATTTCCTCCACCATGAGTGCGGCATTGCAGTGGTTCGGCTGCTAAAACCACTTTCATTTTATCAGAAAAAGTACGGGACCTCCTTTTATGGTCTCAATAAGCTGTATCTCCTCATGGAAAAACAGCATAACCGTGGCCAGGATGGTGCCGGAATGGTGAATATTAAGTTTGATGTGGAGCCCGGCACGCGGTATATCAGCCGTTACCGGTCCAACGACAAGCAACCTATCCAGGATATTTTCGGCCGCATTCATTCAAAATTCGAAGAGATCAGGAAAAAAGATCCGGCGTTATTAAATGATGTGTACTGGTTGAAGAAGAATGCTCCTTTTACCGGTGAGCTTTTTCTCGGCCATCTCCGTTATGGTACGTATGGCGGCAACAGCATTGAACAGTGCCATCCTTTCCTGCGACAGAACAACTGGATGACACGCAATCTTGTAGTCGCCGGGAATTTTAACATGACAAATGTCGACGAGTTGTTTGATGACCTCGTGAGGCTTGGTCAGCATCCGAAAGAAAAAGCGGATACAGTAACTGTCATGGAGAACATCGGTCATTATCTCGATGAAGAAAACGACTCCTTGTATTATAAGTTTAAAGAGCTTGGTAACAGCAAGCAGGAAATTTCTCCTCTCATTGCCGAACACCTGGACGTGGCTTCTATCCTGAAACATTCTTCCAAAAGCTGGGATGGCGGCTATACGATTGCAGGCTTGCTTGGTCATGGAGATGCTTTTGTATTGCGCGATCCTGCCGGTATCCGTCCTGCTTACTTTTATAAAGATGATGAAGTGGTGGTGGTTACAAGTGAACGGCCGGCCATTCAAACGGCTTTCAATATTCCGCTGGAACAGATACACGAGATCAAACCGGGTCATGCACTGATCATAAAAAAGAATGGCAGGATCACGGAACAAATGATCAAAGAACCTACCCAGCGGCTGAGCTGTTCCTTCGAACGCATATATTTTTCACGTGGCAGCGACGCAGATATTTATAATGAACGGAAAGAACTGGGAAGATTGCTTTGCCAGTCAACGCTTACGGCCGTTGATCATGACCTAAAGAACACTGTTTTTTCCTTCATACCAAATACAGCTGAAGTTGCTTTCTACGGAATGATGCAGGGAATGGAGGAATACCTGAAGGAAGTTAAGAAGCGAAAAATAAAAGCGGAAGGTCCCGGCATTACCGATGCGAAGCTGAATGATATTCTTTCCATGAAGCCTCGTGCAGAAAAAATTGCCATCAAGGATGCGAAGCTTCGCACATTCATCACGAATGACAATGATCGCAGCGACATGGTGGCGCATGTGTACGATATCACGTACGGAACAATTCGCAGGGACGTTGACAACCTGGTGGTAATCGATGACAGCATTGTTCGCGGAACTACATTAAAGAACAGCATCATCAAAATGCTGGATCGCCTCGGTCCGAAAAAAATTGTGATCGTTTCATCCGCTCCGCAGATCCGTTACCCGGATTGCTACGGTATCGACATGGCCCGCATCGGCGACCTGGTTGCATTCCGTGCTGCCATCGAGTTGCTGGAAGAAAACAACATGGAGCATATCGTTGACGAAACATATGTTCGCTGTAAAGAGCAACTGGAGTTGGGTGTAAACGAGATGAAAAATTTTGTGCGGATGACTTTCCAGCACAGTGGGATCCGAAGCTTGGAATTCACGTGACTTGAAGTCGCGGC